>SXGR01014787.1_pt1 | contig 29570 bp, 33 predicted proteins | sample 3174711 | NCBI WGS metagenome assembly SXGR01 (sample SAMN11356860, study PRJNA531348) | freshwater metagenome | isolation source: freshwater sample F1-60 | place: China: Fuxian Lake, Yuxi | collected 2017-12-25 | reverse complement strand
GCAACTGCCTGACCGCGTCGCGGATCGGACTCTTGCAACAACAACCATCCATCACTCTGCAAGGCCGAAGATGCCACAGCCGCATCGGCAACTGCATCGCCTGATGGTTGCATCGGCATCAAAATAATCTCAGCGTCGTCTAACAAGTCTGGACTTCTGACGATGGTCGTCGGCTCGCCAGGCTGCCAACTTGGGGCGCGACCCGTCAGGCCTATGCCATATATCCACCAAATGCTTCCCATAATCGCCATCCAACCAAAAAACCCGGCCACGACAACCAGAAACCCAAGTCGCGCGCCTAAGTTTGTGCCAACTACCAAGTAGGTGCCACCGATCAACACGCCAACGGCGATGGCAACGATGATGATGCCACGAAGTTGCGGTTCAAAATTTACGGCTAACAACGCGAACACTTCTAGAGACCCCTGACATAATCTATGACGGCCTTAATTTGCTCATCGGTCAATACCAGACCAAAAGCCGGCATTCGACCCGAACCTTGGCCTTGCTGACCGTACTTCTTGCCAAGTTCGCTGCCGCCCTTGATGAACTCGATCATTTCGTCACGTTGTGGAAACTGTCTAACTGCTGATCCACCAGTTAAATTCGGACCGAAAGCGCCACCGCCCGTAATTTCTGGCTCGCCATACGACCAACCCTTCGTGTGACAGCGCGCGCATGAATAATTTCCGCTACCTAAATCTAAATTGAACAATGCTTCTCCAAGAGATGAGTAAGTTCCCGCCTTGACGAGTCGCTCGGCCTCGGCTTGGATCTCCTGTTGTTTTTCGTCGGGCAATTTGCCGTTTTCGTCACGCGGAATTTCGATGCTCTTGACATATTCAATGACCGTTTGAATTTGTTGTTCATTCATCGGGCCACCACCAACCAAACCCCATGCAGACATCGGCGAAAAGGGCCGACCATATTCAAGGATGAATCGAACTTCTTCTTCGCTGTAACGATAAAAAACCGTGTTGATTGCCGGTGCCTTCCAATTGACTTGCTTTACTTGACCAGTCTTTGGATCTGAAATCGCATAGGACGCGACACCGCCACCACCCTTCATGCCGCCATGGCAACCGGCGCAGTTATAACCGCCATCGGCCGTTGTCGAGAACAACCCAGTGCCCCAATTTTCAAATTGGTGTTGAAATTCTTTTTCGGCACCGACCATGCGACCGGGTTCAAGAATCCAATAAAGCGGTAGCGCAATCGTCGTGACGGCAAGACACAACAGACCAATCAACTGCGTGCGCTGAATTTTTTCGCCCTCAAGTCGCTCGTCGTCATAATAAGGCTTGCGATTCGCGGCAAGTTTGATTTCTGCACCAATCTCACGCTTCGACGAACGCAGATTGCCCAAGCCGTAGATAACCCAACCCAAAACTGAAACAAGCAAAATCACCCAAGCAATCGTGGTGGTTGTATCGGCGAGCATTACCGCGAGATTCACTTAGTGTCCGCCCGTTCCGCCGACACAGTGTGGACCTTCTGCCTCTTGACCAGTTGTGTTCGTGCCAATTGGTGGACCACCAAAAACTGTGCCCGTATCGATGACAACCATTCCATTATTCACCGATACTCCGAAGCGATCCATGCCTCGCGGTGCTGGTCCACCTTTTTTTTCACCAACACGGTTGTATTGCGAGCCATGACATGGACACTCAAACCATTGCGATGTCTTGCATTCAGGCACACGACAACCAAGATGCGGGCACTTCTGATACAGCGCGACTATTCCAGAGCTCATCCCGGAGAACACTGGTGCTTGCCCGGCATAAATTGCATCGGCTTTGGAAATCGCTTCTTTTGGATATTCGGTTACCCATGAACGAGCCTCAGGCAAATACAAGAAGCCCTTGTTGGCGCGAATCTTGCCGACAACCTCTTCGAGTTTTCCTGCGTTGATTTTTGAGCCGAAGCCACCGTCGGCGCCTTTCCACAAAAAGGCGATCAGCGCGGCGGCAAAACCACCAAGGCTCGCGCTCATCAAAGTCACTGTGGCGCGGTTCAAAAATGCTCGACGCGATTCATCGACTGACTCTCGGTCTGGCATAACCCATGGCTCAATTTCGGTGGGCGGTATGACCGCAACTGCAGTGCCCCGCGAAGCCGAGGCTTCAGCCTCTACATCACGGCGCGCGTTGCGTGATGACTTTTTCGCATCGCGATCACGCTTGCGAGTCTCACGCGACAAAACACCCACGCCACTCAAATCGGAACGCCGACTTGCCGTGAGCACAACGCCCAAGCCAAGCACGGCAAGAACAGCAATCGCAATGGTGATGATGGTCGTCGAGTTCATTTGAGTTTTATCCAATCACAATTCGAAGAAGATACCTTCACGCCAAGGGAAGACGAAGTTGAAACCGGGGCCCCTGAAGAAAGAGCCAATAATTACGAGTACCGCCCAGAACATTAGGTGCACTGTCATCAAACCGGTCATGAACTTTCTGTCTTCCGGACGATTCGATTCGTTGCGATCCATGTACGGGGCGAACATCAGTGCAATCAGACCCATGCCCGGGATCGTCACACCTGCAATCATCGGATGGAACATCGTCAGCAGTTCTTGCAATCCGAGAAAGTACCAAGGTGCTTTCGAAGGATTGGGTGTCTGATTGAAGTTTGCCGCCTGCAACAGTGGGGCGTTCACGAACCATGAAAAAACAAAAGTGAACGCGGTGCACGCAAGTGCGGCAACAAACTCGATGCCCAACAAGTGCGGCCAGGTGTGCACCTTGTCAACTGGCACCGCTTTAACGTCTTGGATTGAACCTGATTTGACGACCGTCAACAAGCGTTGCGTGTGACCACCAGGACCGGCACCGATTGGCACGCCACCATTTGCTGGCGTTGCGACTACTACGGTGCCGACTTTTTCAGCAACCGCAACTGCACTCTTGTTTCGATCTAGCAAATCGCTTGGAATACGCGAGCCGTCAGCCGCTGGTGCGGCCGCTGCTCCGCCGGCGCCGGCTGCTGCTTTTTCGCGCGCTTCTTGAGCGCGCTTCAAGAGATGTTCTGGAATGCCGGCCATCAGAGGGGTCCTGAAATTCCGCCGTCTTTACGCACGCGCCAGAAATGGATCGCGAGGAAGATGACTGTCACGAACGGAAATAACAACACATGCAACACATACCAACGCAACAAAGTTTCTGGACCAATTTCAACGCCACCCAGCAACACGAAACGAACTTGCGAACCAATCACTGGCGAGTAGCCCATCATGTTGGTGCCAACGGTTACGGCCCACAGAGCGAGTTGATCCCACGGCAACAAGTATCCAGTGAATGAAAGCAGCAGCGTCAAAGTCAAGAGAATCACGCCGATTACCCAGTTGAACTCGCGTGGTGCTTTGTATGCACCGTGATAAAAGACTCGAGCCATGTGCAAAAATACGGTGAGCACCATCAAATGCGCGCCCCAACGGTGCATATTGCGCACCATCAAACCGAAAGTCACCGAAGTATGTAATGACTGAATATCTTGCCACGCGTTAGCCGATGTCGGACGATAGAAGAACATCAAAAAGATGCCGGTGATCGTCAACAAAATGAACAAGAAAAAACTCAAGCCACCAAGACACAGCGTGTAGCTGACTTTTACCGCATGGCGCTTGACTTTGACCGGATGCAGGTGATACAGCACTGAGTTCATGACGACATAAGAACGATTTCTCGGCGAGTCCGAATAGCCCTTGCGGAAGATCGAACCTGGCCTGAAAATCGAGTTCCAGGCTTGGCTTGACTGCGTCGTCTCATTGAGTTTGGTAATGCGTTGTTTAATCGTTGGCCGAGATTTCTGCTCAATCATTTTTACCATTTAATTTTTCTCCATTCCTAAAATCGCATACCGTACGAATAGCCGTGATTGTTTGTTCGCATATGAGTTTCGCCCGTGGCTGGCGCAACCCCAACTTTGCCAAGAATTATCACGCCGGTTGGACAACGATCCACGCACAACGCACAACGCGTGCACACATCATCGTCAATAATGAACACAACCTTGTCTGAAGGGTCTTCACCGGGCATCTCGGTGCCGCTTGATTCTGAGATTGCATCCGTGCTGACCATGAAAATGCACTTCCACGGGCAAATGTCCACGCAACCTTCGCACATGATGCACTCTGATTGATCGATGTGGATGAACTGCTTGGGCTTAACTGCCTTGTTCAAATACTCGGCATCCACCTCGACGAGTTGATAGTCGTCGGTGTATGGCATCATTGGCGGGTTCGCGTCAGTCTTTGCCATTGCTCAACTCTTCTTCGTCAACGGACGACCGTAACTGGACGAAACAACTTCTTTAGTAGTTACCAACCCACGCTTTTGCCACCAACTGAACAGATAGATCATCAGACCAATGTAGAAAACATGGATGACTACGACGATGATGTCACGAATCGCTTCATAACTAATGGTGATCGGAAAACTTCCACCAACGGTGTCAGACTTCAAAATATTGAACGGCCCGTAGACGAGTTTGTCTTTTCGCCAACCCAATTCTTTGTCAGCGTGATCGATGAATTGGTGCGGCACGACACCAAACGCAAGGAATAAAACCATGAAGATGTAGGCGGAACCGAGCATAGCTTCGCCCCAAGTTGCCTTTCGATCAAACTTTCGGCGTTGGCCGATCGGAATGACCACAAGACTCATCGCGGTGGTGACGACAAACGAAAACAAGAACGCTTGGTTGACCCCTGGCCACCTGAGAATGTCTATTGCGAGCATCGTTTGAGGGCTTGCCTTTCCTCGTAAAATCTGTTTTTAGCCTACTCGGGTTGGCATTGAGCACGGTATTTGCAAGACGATTGTGGATGACTCGTTGGTCACAGAAGTTGCGCATCGCTCAACATTTATCGTCGCTGATGTGTCTTATTTTTTGGTTGTGCACTCGTGAACTTCTTAATCTCGAGCTTGGTGCGTCTAACCTGTTAAAAGATAGTTAGCAATCGATTCAAGGAGAATTGTGGCTGGAATACCCGAGCATCTACTTAAGCGGGCTCAAGAAGCACGCGACAAAGCGGCTGGCAAAACTCCTGTTGCAGATGCCGGTGAGCCGAAGCCAAATCTTCCTGCCAAAACATCTGAAGCCAAACCAGTGCCTGCAGCCCAAGTTGCGAGCGCTCCGCCACCACCGCCTCCAGATCCGAGTTATGTAGTAGCCGCCAACACACGTAAGAAGATTCCATTTTGGGCAATGGCCACTTTGAGTCTCCTGCCTTTTTGGGCACTGTTGTATGCATTGTCAGTCAAGCCTCAAGAAAAAATAGTCGAAGGTCCACTCGCGATCGGTGCGGGAGTTTACGGAACGTGCGCAGGATGCCACGGTGCGGCCGGCGCCGGTGGCGCTGGACGCGCTCTGCACCAAGGCGAAGTCTTGAAAACTTTCCCCAAGATCGAAGACATGTTGAACTTCGTCTACACAGGTTCGCAAGCGTTTATTTCTGCCGAAATCAAAATTTATGGCGACCCTAATCGCCCAGGTGGGGCGCACGAGACGCTCTCATACAACGGCAACCCCATGCCACAACAAGGAGAAAAATACGGCGGTGGTCTTACCGACGCAGAAATTCTCGGAGTCGTATGTCATGAAAGATACGAAATCGGTGGTGCCGACGAAGAGAGCGAAGAATGGAAGAACGAGTTCGAGATGTGGTGTTCGCCCGAGTCTGAAATATTTCAAGGTCTCGAAAACGGATCAGTGAACTACGACAATCTTGCCGAAACATTTGCAGCGTTGCCGATGCCGCCGACGAATGTCGGCACAGACCCCCGCCCCTCGGGAAAATAGATTAAAACCGAGATCGACCCCCTCGATCTTTCCAGCGAAGTAAAAAAAATACTTCGCACAGAAGTGCTCGTCATCGGTGGCGGACCGGCAGGTGCCGCTGCCGGATTTTGGTTGGCAAAACTCGGACACGATGTAACGATTGTCGAACGCAAAAAGTTTCCGCGCGAAAAAACTTGTGGTGACGGTCTTACACCGCGCGCCGTGAAACAACTGGACAACATGGGGCTGAGCACAGAACTTGAAAAATTTCATCGCTACGAAGGTCTTCGCGCAACCGCCCATGGCATCGCACTCGAACTGCAATGGCCGACTCATCCGATTTACCCGCGTCACGGCTATGTGGTGCGTCGCCGCGAACTTGACATGATGGTCGCCCGCAACGCGCAAAATGCTGGAGCAAAGCTTCTTGAAGAACACGAAGCCGCGGCGCCGCTGATGGAAAAGGGTTGCGTTCGTGGCGCAATGATCACCAACAAAAAAGACAATACGACCGTTGCGCTTCACGCTGACTATGTGATCATCGCCGATGGTGCGAACTCTCGCTTCGGCCGAAGCATGGGCACCGCGCGGGAGAGAACTTGGCCCTACGGCACGGCAATTCGCACATATTGGCAAAGCCCTAGACACCAAGAGCCGTGGATCGAATCGGCGCTGGACGTCAAAGACCGCAACGGTAAGTCAATGCCGGGATACGGATGGATATTCCCGGTCGGCGATGGAACTATCAACATTGGTGTCGGATTACTGTCGACATTCAAGAACTTCAAAGATGTCAACACATCTCACCTGCTCGACTCATATGCCCACATGGTCGCCGACAAATGGGAAATTGATCCGACTAAGCCCGAGTGCAAGGCCACCAGCGGAAAGATTCCGATGGGCGGATCAGTCGGCCCGAAAGTTGGACCAACCCACATCGTGATAGGCGACGCTGCCGGCAGCGTCAACCCATTTAATGGTGAGGGCATCGACGACGCCTACGAGACCGCGCACATGGCCGCCGAAGTTATCCATGATGCGTTGATCGCAGGCGATGCGACTGCATTGAAGCGCTACGAGCAACTAATTGAAGACGAGTACGGTCAGTATTTCAAAGTGGCACGACTTTTTGCGCGAATAATTGGCAAACCAATATTGATGCGCGAACTTTCGCGAGTAGGTATTCACAGCCGAACTTTAATGGAGTGGGTATTACGAATCATGGCCAACTTGTTGCGACCAGACGAGGTTGGTCCGGCCGAAGCCGCATACAAGGCGGCCGCGGCAATCGTTCGTCTCTATCCCAACGCCTAGATCTTTAGCCAGTACAAACAACTTCGTCGACTTGGTCGGTGATCAAATTCAACTTGGTCACGCTGTTGTCTGGCGAGTAGTCGTTGATAAATTCGCGAAGAGTACCGGTGCTTTCGCCACAAGTTTTCTTAACACCGTTTGCCAAACGCACAATCCAACCATTTGCCAAGACCCCTCGACTGCCCGAGTCGAGCATGTCGACAAGGCTCGGCAACTCGAGCACGCGTGTCGGTTTTTCTCCGTTCGTGTCGATAAGTGCAAACCACATCACCGAGTCGCCGAACATATTGGCTAAAAATATGCAACTTGAGTCCGTGCCAATTTCCGTGCAACTATTTTCTACGGGCGTATCATCGGCGATAAATACCTCTCGGCCATCATCTAGCGAGACGGATGCTTCACCGACAGTTCTGCCATTCTCTATGCGCCAACCTTCACTTTGTCTGAATGTCGTTGCCACGGCCACCATCTCGATGTTCTTTTGAACATCTTCAGAAATCGAACCAGTTTCGTCACCTCGACCAAAACAATCGTCGCAGGACAGAAATACCCCAAAAATTCCGGCACCTATGAGCAATCCAAAGGCGACCCACAATTTCAAACTGAATAACTGATGCACGCCCCAAGGCTACGCGCGTTACTCGATGCGCATTAGCCGGGAGCCTTAAACAGGAACCGCGTTCGACCTTTGCTGACTCTTTAAAACAGTCTGCTCAATGCGCATTTGCTCGTAGTAACTCAAGATTTGAAGCTCGACACCCAGATCAACATTGCGCACTGAAACACTGCTCGGAGTTGCCAAAACGATCGGCGCAAAGTTCAGGATCGAAGCAACACCGGCTTCAATTAGCGCATCGGCCGCAGACTGTGCGGCAGAAGTTGAAGTTGTAATCGCACCGATCGTCACATCTAAATCTCTGACAAGCTTTTGCAAATTACGCACGTCCGAAACTTTCAGCGCACCAGTCAACTGACCAATCTTTTTTGGATCGTTGTCAACAATGCCGACTACCGGAAACCCACGCGGTGCGAAGCCACCAAATTTTGCGAGCGCACAACCCAAGTTGCCAGCACCAACCACAACGACATTCCACTCTCGCATCAAGCCAAGTTCACGCCTGATTTGATGAATCAGATATGTGACTTCATAGCCGACGCCGCGAGTTCCGTAACTTCCAAGATACGAAAGATCTTTTCGAACCTTGGCGGCATTGACTCCAGCGAACGCGGCAAGTTCATCACTTGAAAAGCGAGTCACATTTGTGGCGTGCAAATTATTTAAAATTTGCAGATATACGGGCAGTCGGGCAACCGCCGCATCGGGGATTCTGCGTCTTGGTAATTGGGTCATAGCCTCAGGGTAGGGCTTCGTGCAGAATTTCACAAAGTTAAATCAAGAAAGTAACGAATTACGCCAGATTTTGAACGCGACTTTTGGCACCCAGTTATCGTGCTTGCGTGCTTCAATCTCAAATCATTGCTGAAATTGACCAGTTCAATTCGCTTTTGGCGGGCAGTGCGGCGCTTGTTGCCAGCGCTTTTGCCCTCAGCACTTTTGACCGCTGGCATCGGCGAAACCAACCCCATGATTTGGCATGGACGATCGCCATGATTTTGTTCGCGATCGGCTCAGGAGCACTTTGGTGGGCAGAAGCAACTGGTTGGTCACTATTCGTGTTTCGAATCTTTTTCCTTACGGGTGCCGTGCTCAATGTGGCGTGGCTTGCGCTTGGCACAGTTTATTTATTAGCAAACAAAAAAATCGCCGACCACTTGCGCAACGCCCTCGTTGTCTTGAGCGCCTTCAGCGTCGGCGTGATCATCGCGACGCCGACCAAACGAGAGATCGTTGATGGTGAATTCCCCGCTGCCCGAGAATTGTTCGGCGTCCTACCGCGAGCCATGGCGGCAATCGGCTCTGGGATACCAGCCTTAATTATCCTGATCGGCGCACTCTGGTCGACCTGGCGCGTATTGAAATCTCAGGCGCCAAATCTAAAATCGGCGATTCTCAGAACAGTGACTTCGCCTAAGCGGCTCGCCATCGGCAATTTGTTGATCGCCACAGGCACGATCATCCTGTCGGCCAGTGGCACACTCGCTGGCCGTCTCGGCAAAGATCGGGCGTTCGCCGTAACACTGCTGATCGGCTTGTGCATTTTGTTTATTGGATTTTTAGTCGCCAGTAACTCAACGCAATCGCAACAACTACCTGCCGACGATTGAAAAAATACCAGCAATAAAAATCACGGCAAGCAACAGCACCATCGTCAGAGTCGTGGCTGGTCGCACGATTCAAACTTTATCTCTTCGGTGCGATCTTCACCGGAGTGGGAATCGGCTTCGTTTGCTCAGCCTCGGTAAGTCGCGACAAAACAACCAAGTCTCCTTGGCCAATGCTCAGTTCTCGAGCCGCTGATCCTCGATCCACACAAATTGAGAGCATGCCATAAGAATCAACGACAAGCCCTAGCCCGCTGCCGATCGCATCGTAACTTCTCACAATTTTCAACGACCGCACAACTTGTTCGTGGCTCACGCTCGCACCACTCAACACCGAACCAATTTCAACACGCAGAACTTCGCCCATCGACGCGACCTCGTCCGGGCCGATATTGAGTTGACAATTTCCGAAACGATCGACCCAAGTCACCTCGCCATGGAGAGAGCCTTCCTCTTCTCGAGGTAGGGGCACGACACCTGGCAACAAAAGCGCAGGGTCAATCAATTCTCCAAGTTCGCTCAGATCAACACCGTTGCAGAGGTGCGCCGCGACGGGCGCGAAAATGTCGCGACCAGCAAAGGTCTCACCCGGGCTCGCCAGGTGGTATTCGGTGTTCGTCAGACAGACAGCCCGACCCGCGCCACCAGCCAGAGCAATGGCCATTGCCAGTAATCCATTATCTGGACCTACGAAAACACCTTTGCCGTCAAGCACTTCAACGGCAACCGCGCGCCGCGATGAACCGACGCCTGGATCAACCACCGCCAGCACCACGCCACTCGCGATATACGACACCGACCGTGCCAACGACAACGAACCCGCACGCACATCAAACGGCTCGATTTCGTGTGTCAAATCTACGACACGAGACTGCGGTGCAATTTCGTAGATCACACTTTTTACGACACCAACAAACTCGTCTCGTGTTCCATAGTCAGAAAGAAATGAAATGGTCTCGTACTTGTTTGCCATGGCAGGTTCACGATACTGAGAAACGTAAGAGCCGGTGCCAACCCCCCGACGGCACCGGCTCAAACGGCGCAACTCTCGCGAGCGCGACTCCCAGTTGGGGGGTTACCCCGTCCGGTGATCTTGCGACATTTCTATTTCTTACTTTAGACACAAATTAGGGGGATGCAACCAAAACTGCAAGAAAAACCTTCTAAATTATTTTCCAAGTTCTTTGCTGCGTTTGGTCGCAGCACTTACTGCTGAACCTATAATCTCGGAGAATTGATTACTAACTAACTCGGCAATTCCGGCCGCCGTGGTGCCATTGGGTGAGGTTACTTTTTTACGCAACTGCTCCGGCGTCTCAGAACTTTCGGCGAGCAACAACGAAGAACCCACCAAAAGTTGTACGACCAATTCACTCGAATCTTTAGCCGACAGTCCTTGTTGCACGCCCGCGGCAATCAATGCTTCAGCCAAAAGAAACACATAAGCGGGTCCACTTCCAGAAAGACCCGTCACGGCGTCGAGCAAATTCTCTTGCACTTCAACCACGGTGCCGACGCTGGATAAAATTTCCCTCGCCCACTTTTTGTTTTCGGCAGTGCACTGCGCACTTGCCGCCATCGCCGAAGCACCTTGACCGATGAGTGCTGGAGTATTCGGCATCGCTCGCACCACGGCTACCGGGGTTTTTATTGAACCCTCAATCGACAAAATCGTGACACCGGCAGCAATAGACAAAATCTGTTTCACACCAGCAGTGGTAACTGCACGACAAACTTCCGCGACTTCCGTCGGTTTGACTGCCAAAACTACAGACTCGCACTCGGGCAGCTTTGCTGTGATCTCCAATTGTGGGAACTGCTCGTTCAATTCTGCGATGCGCGAATTTTCTTTTTCGACAATCACGAGTTGCGAGTATGAAAACCCGCCCGCGAGCAAACCACGCGCCAACGCCGAACCCATGTTGCCCCCGCCGATGATGCACAGCGTCGGCTTGATCGCCTTGCTCACTTTTCAATCACGCCGTTCAGGCTAGTTAGGCACACTCGAACCACCCAACGACTTCCCCGAACGCTAGGCAGTCCGAGTGCTATTTCGATGTGTGCGCATAGCCGCAGCCTTGGCATAGCCGATTTCCAAAAGGGGCCAAAAAGCCAACTCAACGGTTGAATACAGTGTGCCGACTATTCGGTCAAGTTCGGCTTCATTGAGGGCCGATAATCCGATTTCGCCGCGCAGATAAATCGCATCCTCCAACCCAATCGAAAAGTGGGCACCGACAAGTTTTTCGTTTCTCCGCAAAACTGTTTCGTAAAGCAACTCGGCATTCTGCTCTGGTGCCGGCATCACATAGGTTTCATAACGCAAAGTTCTCTGGCCAAGAGTTAACCAGACAGTTGTGAAATCTTTTTCTTCGCCCGACATGCGCACATACCATCGAAACTCGTCGTCTTCAGAGCGATCAACGGCCAGGATATTTTTGTGGTTCGCTCTGGCCCGACCCAACCACTCGTCAATTTGTCGTTCAATTCGAGCCAGCGACGGTTCGTCAAACAAATCGCTCACGGCGTTAAGAACAGGCGACTAGTTGGGCGACACGAAGTGCCTCGTAGACACCAATCACGCTGTCGGCGGTGGCCGACCATGAATAATTTTTGGCTCGATGCGCCCCCCGGTTGCCCATCGTCAAACTAAGCAGGGGATCAGACAGCAGCCGATTAACAAATTTTGCGAACACCACTGGATCTCGATTTTCAACTGAGTATCCAGTTGTCTGATGTTCAACCAAGTTGAGTAGCCCGCCCACTGCACTCGCCACAACTGGTATCCCACATGCTGCTGCCTCAAGTGCTACCAGCCCGAAACTTTCACTTCGCGAAGGTACCAGGACGACGTCTGCGGCACGATAGTAAGTCGACAACAAATGGTGTGGCTGTGGCTCAACAAAATGCACCCGATCATTCAGGTCAAAATCACAAATCAGTTTGCGCACGTGCATCGACTCACTTGAACCAAAAGATCCGCTTGCTCCACCCACGATTATCAATTTGGTTTTCTTATTTTCCAATTTTGCAAGAGTTTGCACGGCGACATCAACACCCTTTAACGGTTGAATACGACCAACGAACAACAGCACCGGCTCGTCTCCCCAACCCAGTGCGCGTCTCGCACCTGCCCGATCGCCCGGCGAAAAAAATGCAGTCGTAACGCCAGGCGATGCCACCGTCACGACACCAGGCGACTCACCGTAGAGCTCACGAAACTGACTCAGCTCTTCGGGGCAACTCACACAGATCGCATCGGCGCAACCGATGATCTCAAGTTCTGCTCTTTCGCGAACCACCGACTCTGTATCGCCACCCAAAGTTTTGACCCGAGCCAAAGTATGAAAAGTCGTAACCAAAGGCAAATTGAGTTGATGCTTCAGTCGATGACCGACGAGACCCGACAGCCAATAATTAGCGTGCAATACGTCGGCCCCACCCGTTGCCTGCAGATGTTCTGCAACGCTCTGTGTGAACAAATCTACGACATCGAGCAATTCATCTTTCGAAAGGTCGAAACGACCAGCGTCAATGTGCACGATTTTATGATTTGGTTCGACTTCGACAACCTTCGGTAACCCTTCGCGCCAAGCACGCGTATAAGTCGTGCATTGCATTCCTTTTTGGGCCATTGCCGAGACAAGTTCGCGCACATAGACGTTCATGCCACCGCCATCACCGACACCTGGCTGAGCCAAAGGTGAAGTGTGCATCGAGATAATCGCGACACGCTGCATTTGACCTTAAAACCTATCGTTCTAGTCGGGTTTTACCTCTAGTCAGAGGGATGCAGTCCTGATCTAGTCGGTCAAGAGCGAGTCGACGTCGGCGCCGCCGTCTTTGTATCTCTGGACCAACTCAGAGGTCAAGGCATCGATCTTGGCGAAGAAAATTTTTCGTTCGGTTGAGCGCGCCAGTTCAAACTTTTCAATTTGTCTGACCGCTTCGTCCAGTGCATCGTCGGCGAGGGTGCGTAATTCACCAAAGCCAACGCGTTCGCAAAGTTTTTCGAGCTCTACGACTAGAGGGTGCTCTGCTGAAATATTTGTCTCACGTGGCGGGCGAGATGATCCACCACCATGCTCCTGCCCAAAAACGTTCGTAATATCCACGACGCTCATGCCGGATGCTGGCGTGCCATCGGTGCGACGGCGCTGCTCATCACGTGCCAAGTCGCAACGCCCTTGGGCCATCCGACGCACAAAAGAAATTACGTCTTCTTGCATCTGCAAAGCCGCTCGCGCGCTGCGCAATTCGGCAGTCGTCATCGCACTCGGGTTTGCAACATCAGTCATTTAAGTTCTCAAATTCATCCACCAGAAACCGGTGGCAACAACGCAACTTCGTCGGCGTCATTGACCATGGCGGTGCCAACCGCTTCTTCGCCGTTTAACCAAACTCGACAAGTTGCCATTACAGCAACAAAGTCTGCCCCAAATCGCTCGCCAGCAGCTTGCAGAACTTGATCAACGGTGTCGCCCGCTATTTCTGGGCTGGAAGTCCCCGCAACCTGTCGAGCCGAGGCGAAAAGTCTTAAACGCGCCATGCAGTCAGCGTACCTAAGCCACTACCCTGCCCTTGGTGTCTGAAAAACTGCGAGCCAACGAGACCACAACTCGACTACTCGTTTTACGTCACGGTCAAAGCGAATGGAACGCAGAAGGACGATGGCAAGGTCAAGCCGACATCCAACTCACGGAGCAAGGAATCATTCAAGCGAATCAAGCCGCACAAAAACTTGGCTCATTCGATTTGATCGCCACAAGCACCTTGCAACGGGCCCGGCGGACGGCAGAAATTATCGCCCAACATTTGAACTCAGGCGGTGTGCTTGTTGATGAGCGTCTCAAAGAGTCGAATGTTGGCCCGTGGCAGGGTTTGACCGTTGCAGAAATCGAGGCTGGTTGGCCAGGATTTCTAAGCTCACGGCGCCAACCCGACGGTTTCGAATCAAATATCAGCGTCGTGCAGCGAATGACAAATTCTTTTGTTGACATCGCCGATAAATGCAGGGGTGGTCAGGCTCTGATTATCAGCCACAGTGGTGTGATTAGAACACTTCGAAGAGAATTAAATGTCTCAGACAACCGCCTGGAAAATCTTGGCGGTAGTTGGTTCGAAATTGATGCTCACAACAAGCTACGCGCTGGTCGTTTAGTCGCGGTACTGGGAGAATTGAACTCAACCGACTCGCTGTAGCGAGTAGTTGTAGCGTTGAGCCTCGTGCTAAGTCGTTGGCTAGATGATTCGTTCTCGCCGATCGTCAAGAAGAACATAACGCTTCTTACTGCAAGCCGACTGACGACCAATGCCTGCTATCGATTTACACCCCCGTTCGTGGCGATTATTGCCAAAGGTTTTGACATCTCACTTTCCGAAATAGGTGTCGCTCTCACAATTTCTGAACTTTCCGGATTGTTGTCGCCGTTTATCGGTCGGTTTATCGACCACCTTTCACGGCGCGTGGCGATGCTCGCTGGTCTTTTTGGTATCGGAGTCGGCGCCTTTTTGGCTGCAGTTTCACCAAATATTTTTGTGTTCACACTCGGTGTGACGTTAATCAGCATTACAAAGAATTTTTTCGACCTTGGAATGGCTGGCTGGATCGCAGACCATGTTCCTTACGAAAAACGTGGGCGGTACATCGGAATCACTGAAATTTCTTGGGCACTTGGTCTTCTATTTGGTGTTTCGTTGATGGGGGTCATAACTGCGCTGAGTAGTTGGCGAGCAGGTTTTTTTGCCGGTGTCTGTGGCACCGCCGTTTCACTGCTGTTTATCGCCTCGCGTATCAAGTCAGAAGCGCACGAAGTTTCGTCACGAGTAGCCGACGATGGAATTCGACTCAAGGGTCGCGGCTGGCTGGTCGTAGCCACGATGTTCGCCACGATGTGCGCGAGCCAATGCATCTTTATAACTTTTGGGGCCTGGCTTGATGATCAATTCGGATTTGGTGCAATTGGTATTGCTGCAGTCGGCTTTAGTTTCGGGATCGTCGAACTTTATGCATCGATTACCAGCGCCAGCAAAACAGATAGTTGGGGTAAGGAAAAAAGCATCGCCATCGGATGTCTGATCATGGTTCCGGGTGGGCTTGCGCTCTGGTTCGTCTCGCAAAATTTGTTACTTGGGCTCGCGGCTCTCTTGATTTACATCTTGGGTTTTGAATTCGCGGTTGTGAGCATGTTGCCATTGGCTACGCATCTCGTGCCGAAACGACCAGGCAGCGGCCTTGGTCTCGTAATCGGGGCTGGCACCTTAGGTCGCAGCGTGATGAGCCTTGTGGCAACGCGGGCATACGAGTCAAGTGGAGGCATCGCCTTGCCATCGCTAATCGGTGCAGTCAGTGCCGGTGTCGCCACACTACTTATTTATTTGTATCATCGTCGCGGTGGCCTGGCACACGACTAAATGAATCTTGTTTCCTAACCGGAATACTTGTTCGTGATCGGTAAACGGCGATCCTTGCCGAAGGCTTTGGTGCTGATGCGCACACCTGGCGCTCCTTGACGGCGTTTGTATTCGTTCATGTCCACCAGTCGTGCGACGCGCTTTACAAGGGCCGGATCGTGACCGAGTGCAATGATCTCACGAGCCGTTTTGTCCTGCTCGACATACAACTCGAGTATCTGATCCAACAATTCATACGCCGGCAGACTCTGATCGTCGCGTTGGTCTGGTCGCAACTCGGCCGACGGAGCCTTTTGCAAAGTTGATTGCGGAATCACATCGTGAGAACTCTGCTGATTGACATACGCACAAATCTCGTAAACCTTGGATTTGAAAAGGTCCTTAATCACCGCATAACCGCCCACCGAATCTCCGTACAAAGTGAAATAACCGACCGCAATTTCACTCTTGTTGCCGGTTGTCAAAACCATCCACCCAAATTTGTTGGAAAGCGCCATCAAAGTTGTGCCTCGAACTCTGCTCTGCAAGTTCTCTTCGGTTAAATCTGCCTTGCGACCATCGAAACTTGGCTCAAGCGACTTGAGGTATGCGCTAAAAGCCGGCTCGATCGAAATTGTTTGAATATCAATTCCTAGGTTTCGTGCCAACAACTCGGCATCAGAAATTGAACCCTCCGATGAATATCTAGACGGCATAGCGACGCCGTGGACATGTTCAGAACCAAGTGCCTGGGTCGCAACCGTGGCGACCAAAGCCGAATCAACCCCGCCCGACAAGGCAAGTACGACATCTGTGAAGCCATTTTTCTGCACATAATCTCGCGTACCTAAGACGAGTGCGGCAAAAATCTGTGCGTCCTCGTCGAGAGGCTCGGCAATTTGACCGCGCGACTGTTGTGGCGCCGGCGCCGACTTCGATTTTGGTAATACCAAATCACAAATCAACAACTCTTCGACAAATTGTGCCGCGGAAGCGACAAGCGTGCCGTCCGAGGCCAAGACCATTGAGCCACCGTCGAACACCAGTTCATCTTGCCCACCGACTTGGTTGACATAGGCAACCACGCACTCACCATCACGCGCACGCGAACTCAACATTTCTCGGCGCGAACCAATTTTGCCTGCGTGAAAAGGTGAACCGTTGATATTCAAATTCAATACGGCACCCAACGACGCCTGCACCGAAACCGGGCCCGATGGGCTCCAGATGTCCTCACAGATCGTTACGCCGACACAAGCACCTTTGATCGTGAATAAAGGATTATGAACCCCTGGGGTGAAATATCTCTGCTCGTCAAAAACGTCGTAGTTGGGCAGAAGATGTTTTCGATAGACACCAATTATTTTCCCGTTTTGACAAACCGCGGCGGCATTGAAAATTTTGTCTGTACCTTTTTCGCTCTCGACGAAACCAATGACAGCGACCGTCTCACCGACGGCCTTTAAAATTTCCAAGAGAACCATCTGGTTCTCGGATACGAATCCATCTTTTAAAACAAGGTCTTCGGGCGGATACCCAGTAATTGACAATTCGGGAAAGGCCACCACATCACAGCCAGCGACCACTGCCTGGTTATAAAAGTCGAGGATTTTCGTTGCATTGGTTGCCAATGAACCAACGATCGGGTTGATTTGGGCAAGCCCGACGCGAATATCGACGAAATTTGGCACAGTTTCAGGCTATCTAGACAAAACTTCACACGCCGTTCACAAACGGGCAACGGCTGAGAAACGCCGATCGGCAAAACTAAAAGATGTGAATTCGCTAAGGAGCGAATTTTGATGAAAGGAAACTAAATGGCATATCAGGCTGAGTACATCTGGGTTGACGGCGTTACACCAACACCGACGTTGCGTTCAAAAACAAAGATCATCGAGAGTGGTGGCAAGGCCCTTCCGATTTGGGGCTTCGACGGTTCATCGACGAGTCAAGCAACGGGCGAAGCGTCCGATTGTATTTTGAATCCAGTCTTTAGTTGCAAGGATCCGATTCGTGGTGGAAAAAATATTCTCGTGATGTGCGAAGTAATGGTCGCCTCCACCGGCAAACCGCACCCGACAAACACACGGGCACGTTGTGCAGAAACCGCCAAGCGTTACGCCGATGAAAAAATGATTTACGGCATCGAGCAGGAATACACGATGATGCGTCTGAATGGTCGCCCATTCGGTTTTCCAGAACTCTCCGGCGAGCCGGCACCCCAAGGGCCCTAGTACTGCGGCGTCGGCGCGGGTCGAGTAAGGGGTCGCGAAATCGTGGAGATCCATACCGAGATGTGTCTGGATGCTGGTCTACACATATCGGGCACAAACGCCGAAGTAATGCCCGGCCAATGGGAATTTCAAATCGGCCCAGTTGATGCTCTTAAAGTCAGTGATGAATTGCACGTTGCTCGATGGTTGTTGCATCGAGTCGCCGAAGACTACGACGTAGTTATTTCACTCGACGCAAAACCAAAAAAAGGAGACTGGATTGGCGCTGGCTTTCACACCAACTTCTCGACAAAAGCATTGCTCTCAAACTACAAGGCAATCGACGATGCGTGCAAAGCACTGGGTAAAAGAATCAACGAACACGTCAGCAACTACGGTCACGACATTGAAAGTCGCCTCACCGGCAAGCACGAGACGGCACCGTACAATAAATTTACCTACGGTGTTTCAAACCGTGGAGCATCCGTGCGAATACCATGGCAGGTTGCTCGTGATCAAAAGGGTTACGCAGAAGATCGTCGACCAAACGCGAACATGGATCCGTATATCGTCACCCAGCTGATTCTCGAAACAGTTTGCGGACAATCCTCGCCGAAAAAAAGTGCAAAGAAAAAGAAAGCGAAAAAGAAGTAGCCAGAAACCATAAATCCCCAGAAATCCCATAGTCCTGCCGCCGCAACCCGAGTGAATCTCGCAGTTACGGCGGCAGACTGTATTTGTGCGATACGAGCGAAACGAGCGTTGAAATGATTGAACAACAACGTGACTATGTGCTTCGCACAGTTGAAGAGCGGGGTATCCGCCTGGTGCGTCTGTGGTTCACCGATGTGCTCGGAAACCTCAAGAGTTTCGCCATCAGTCCAGCCGAAATGGAAAATGCACTTAACGACGGCATGATTTTTGACGGGTCAGCAATTGATGGTTTCAGTCGGGTTCAGGAAAGTGACGTGCTGGCTCTACCGGATGCGAACACTTTCGAGGTCTTGCCGTGGGTCGACCCCAAAGGTGCCGAGGCAAGAGTGTTTTGCGATATCGCCAAACTTGACGGCACTCCATTTGACGGAGACCCCCGACAGGTTTTGCGCCGCAACCTGAACACTGCCAGAGAACTTGGCTACCAATTTTATGTCGCTCCAGACATTGAATACTTTTACTTTGATCCGCCGGCGATTGACTCGCGACCAGTGCCGTTGGACGAAGGCGGTTTCTTCGACTTGACGAGCACCGACATCACAAGTTCGTTACGCAAAGAAACAATTCGCACGCTCGAGACGATGAGCATCCCGGTTGAATATAGTTTCCACGAGGACTCGCCTAGCCAGCACGAGATAGATCTTCGACATACCGATGCGCTCACGATGGCCGACAGTGTGATGACGTTCCGTCTCGTCGTCAAAGAAATCGCGGCGTTGCACAACGTGCACGCAACTTTCATGCCCAAGCCACTTGAAGGTGTCCAGGGTTCTGGCATGCATCTGCATCTCACCTTGTTCAAAGACGAACAAAACGCGTTTCATAATGCCGACGACCCGTACAACTTGTCGGTGACGGCCAAACAATTCATGGCCGGACTATTGCGTCATGCCGCAGAAATAACTGCGGTAACCAACCAAAATATAAATAGTTACAAGCGTCTGGTGCCAGGCTTTGAAGCACCTGTACATATTTCGTGGGCACGCAACAACCGAAGTGGTCTCATCCGTGTGCCGGTTCAAAAAAGAAACAGCGACCAAACAACCCGAATTGAATACAGATCTCCTGACCCAGCGTGCAACCCTTACCTCGCATTCTCGGTAATCATCGCTGCTGGTTTACGCGGCATTCGAGAGGGCTACGAACTTCCTGCAGAAGCGGACTCAAACCTTTTTGAAATGGGTGACGACATGCTGGCAAAACTTGGAATTGAGCAGCTTCCTCAGTCAATGTCTGATGCATTACGGGTCATGGAGCGATCAGAACTCGTCGCAGAGGCGCTCGGTGAGCACATCTTCGAATGGTTCTTGCGCAATAAGCGCGCCGAATGGCGTGGCTACAAAACTCACATCAGTCAATACGAACTCAATCGCTACCTGCGTTCACTCTGAGTGAAATGATGAAAAACGAACGAGACCAATTGCTCGCAGTCTTTCCTGATCCGGCACCAATTGATGTCGCACGAACTCTCGACCTGTCTGGCTATTCATGGAAGGCGGTCAAGTCGAGCGATGTACTGGACAAACTCGAACCCACCCCCGGCTGGGCAGGCGCCGTGGTCGACTGCAGCCAAGACCCCGAATCGGCATGGGCAATCTGTCGGTCTTTGCGCCGTCGCGAAAATCCGGTCAGCCGCGTGATCGTGCTTGTCAGTGGCGCACAACTTGCAGATCTTGAGATGCGCGAAGATCTTTTCGACGACTTCTGTCTTGCGCCAGTTCACCCGCGTGAACTTGACTCACGATTGCGACACCTGTTTTATAGCGAGATGTCGGTGTCGCGCGATTCTCTGATCGAGTACGGCGGTTTAAGCCTCAACACCGAGACTTATCAAGCTTCATTCGGTGGCACGCCTCTCGACCTGACCTACATGGAGTACGAACTGTTGAAGTTCTTGGCGCAAAACCCCGGCAAAGTTTTTAGTCGCGAAGTGTTGCTGTCTCGCGTCTGGGGCTACGAGTACTACGGAGGTGCAAGAACAGTCGATGTGCACATTCGTCGTCTGCGCGCAAAACTCGGTGAAGAGCACGCCAACTTGATCGAGACAGTACGCAGCGTTGGCTATCGCTTTGGCCAATCTAAGTGGAGCTGATGCGCTCGTGACCGAACAGTCCCTCAAGGTGAAAATTGATTTGAGCCTTTCGGGCATGTCATGCAACGCATGCGCAATGACGATCGAGAAAGGCCTGAACAAAATCGCTGGTGTTGAAGCGACCGTCAACTATGCGACAGAGTCGGCTCGAGTCAACTTTTCGAGCGAACTCACGAACACAGATGCCCTGATCCAAACGGTCAAGTCGCTTGGCTACAGCGCCCGACTACTCGAAAACACGACCACCGAAATGCTCGATGCAGAAGTTGACGAACGAGTTGCGATGTTGCTAACTCGGCTAACTGTTTCGATATTTTTCTCGATACCAGTGGTGTTGATTTCAATGATCGCCAACCTGCAATTTAAAAATTGGCAATGGTTAGCACTGGTTCTCAGCGCACCGGTGGTTACTTGGGGGGCGTGGCCATTTCATCGGGCGGCTCTGATGAATGCGCGCCATCGCGCGACGACGATGGACACCTTGATCTCGATCGGCGTATTTGCCTCAACTGCTTGGTCGCTTTGGACGATTGTCTGGGGTGACGCGATTGATCATATATATCGTGGCTCACCACACGAGATGGGCATGATCGGCATGATGAAGTCGGGTGACAGTACTCATATCTATTTAGAAGTGGCTGTCGCCGTAACTGTGTTCTTGCTGGCTGGAAGATACTTTGAGGCCCGCGCGAAAAATCGTGCGAGCGATGCGTTGCGTTCGCTACTCGCACTCAACGCGAGAACTGCGACAGTTCTTCGAGATTCACAAGAACACCTGATCGACGCATCTCAGGTGCGTGTCGATGATCTGATGGTCGTACGACCAGGAGAAATTATTCCGGCTGATGGTGTCGTCGTCGAAGGCGACTCATCGCTCGATTTATCCGCGTTGACAGGCGAAAGCATGCCGACCGATGTATCACCAGGCGCTGCAGTTACGGGCACGACCGTCAACATCACTGGTCGCCTGATCGTGCGCGCGACCCGTGTTGGTGCCGAGACGACATTCGCTCAAATCACGCGACTTGTGCGCGACGCCCAAACCACCAAAGCACCGGTGCAACGACTCGCAGATCGGGTCAGCGGAGTCTTCGTGCCAGCAGTTATCGGTCTTTCAATAGTCACTTTTCTCGGCTGGTTGTTTCTCGGAGACTCAACTACTCAAGCATTCACCGCCGCGGTGGCAGTTTTGATCATCGCATGCCCCTGTGCGCTCGGGCTCGCAACGCCGACCGCGTTGATGGTTGGCAGCGGGCGTGCCGCCCAGATGGGAATCGTCATTAAAGGTGTCGACGTTTTGCAAAGTACTCGACGAATTGACACAGTCGTATTCGATAAAACCGGGACGATAACCACGGGGATAATGCAGTTGATTGACGTATCGGTTGCGCCCGGCGCAGATCGACGCGAAGTGCTCAAGTTCGCTGGGGCTGTTGAACATGCGAGCGAACATCCAGTTGCTCGGGCGATCGCTGCGGCCGCGCGCAAAGAACTAGGTGCTTTGCCTGATGTCAGCGATTTTGTTTCATCGCCCGGTATGGGAACATCAGGAATCGTCGAATCGCAAAAAGTAATGGTTGGCCGCGAATCTTTGTTCAGCACGTCACTTGTGGTCGTGCCTGCAGATTTGCGTGATGCCCTTGCCCGCGCAAGGCGTGCTGGAAACACGGCAGTACTCGTCGCCATTGGTGGTCTTGTCAAAGGCGTTTGTGTCGTGGCCGACCAACCCAAATCAACGAGCGCTCAAGCAATCGCCGAACTTGACAAACTTGGGTTGCGCTCAGTTCTGCTGACCGGAGACAACGACTCGACGGCGACGGCCATTGCGATTCAAGTTGGGATCAAGAACGACGAACAGCATGTCATCGCAGGCGTTCTACCGAACGAAAAAGTTCACGTGGTCGCTGATCTACAACAACGTGGTTATGCCGTGGCGATGGTCGGTGACGGGGTCAATGATGCAGCCGCGCTCGCACAGGCCGATGTTGGGATCGCCATGGGTACCGGCACGGATGTCGCAATGAACGCCAGCGACCTAACAATCATCAGTGGTGATTTGCGACTGGTCACCGATGCGATTTTGCTTTCACGAGCTACTTTGCGCACGATCACGGCCAATGTTTTTTGGGCGTTTGCATACAACACGGCGGCAATTCCGTTGGCCGCGCTTGGTTATCTCAACCCGATGTGGGCTGGGTTGGCAATGGCACTCTCAAGTATTTTCGTCGTCACCAATAGTTTGCGATTGCGAAAGACAAAACTCACACCAAACACTGCGTTCGTGCACGCAACTCGCTGATTGCTTGCGCGCGCCAGGCGCGAGCCGTTCGCTCTGCGATGCCATAGTGCTCGGCAATGGTCGCCGCTGTTTGACCCTTGGCTACCGCGCGCAAAACTTCGACGTGTCGTGAATTCATTCCCTGAGTAATCGCCAAACTCAGCAAGTTTTCAAGGCTCACTTGCGGTTCAAAGTCATCGCTCTGCGGCTCGGCGATAATCTCGCCGAGTAGTCTCGGCTCGACGCTAAAAATTTTGACTTTCTTGGAGCGATTACCCTGCACGAAAGCAAAATATTCACTGTCCAGAACAAGATTTGAGGCGACTTTATTTGGTCGACGATGCCATGGATATTGGCGAATCACCGCCCATGCACTCGGCAAAACATCTGAAATCGCGGCATCGATGCCCCCCTGCATGATTCGCCCACGACGGCGGGCAATTGAAATCAACGGTGGCAAGATTCTCTGCAGAACGATTCTCGCCACAAGTTCGTCAGTTGATGCTCGCTTGACCAACAGCCAAAGATAACTGTCACCCTGTGAATCATCGCGCGCGGTGTTGAAACCCGCACGAGTTAAAACTTGGTCGAGATTTTTGACTTTGTCACCTCGCAGCTTCCATGAGTTGACAACATCAACTTCTTTGCGTCGCGAACTGATTAATGCCCATTCTTTGATCAATTTCGCGACCGGGCTGTTGGGTCGCTGGGTCAACCCCGGGCTCCAAACCAATTGCGGTGGATGTTTCACTGATTGTGTTTGTCGTTTTGGGTCATGCCCCAAATCGTTGAAACTCAACATCACCGATATTGCAACGCCAGAACTCACCGCAACTCTCACCAACAAAGATTTCTCCGGCGTTTTTGGGCATACTTGATGAATGCGAGTCACTTTGCCGTCGGGCACCCAATGCGAAATTGACAAGTCGATGAAAAGTCCCTCAATGGGGCTGGTTATCGCACCCGACATCTTCGGTTTGCGTCCGCTTTATGACGATCTCGTCAAAAAATTGGCCAGTGACTGGCGGTTTGCGGTTTGCGCGGTTGAACCGTTTCCAGGCCTAACTCTGGGTCCAGAAATTGAGCCTCGGTTCACCGCTGTGCCATCTTTGAGCGATGAGAATCATCTGCGAGATTTGATCGAGGCGGCAGACTTACTCAAAACTCCGGAGGTTGGGTTGATCGGCTTTTGTATGGGTGGAATGTACTGCTTCAAATCCGCACGATCTGCAAGATTCAAAAAGATTGTCTCTTTCTATGGAATGATAAAAATTCCTGGTGCTTGGCAGAGCCAAACACAAGGTGAACCCCTCGACTATTTAAACACCGGCCACGCAGATCGTGTACTTGCAATCATCGGTGGCAAAGACAACTACACGCCACCCGCGGATGTTGCCGAGTTGACGAAACTAAAGGTGCAAACGAAGATTTATCCGGATGCCGAACATGCCTTTGCACACGATGCATCCCGACCGGCCCATCGTGCGCAAGATGCTGCCGATGCATTCAGCCGAGCCCACGCGTGGCTCGTAAAATAATCTGCTAACTGGCGCGAAACTCTAGTTTCGCTCGCATCAATATTCGGTAGCGACGATCATGTTGCTCGAGCCAACCAAGACGAATGAAACTTGCGATTGCTTTGTTGACTCGCTCACGCGATGCGCCGACCATTCCTGCAAGTTCTTCCTGCGTAATTGGCAGGACAAATTCATCTTTGCCACCCGACAACTCGAGCAGTCTTTTCGCCGTTCGTCCTGTGACATCAAGAAAAACGCTGTCTGACAAGACTTCGTCCATCGTTCGAAGACGTTTCGCCAACAACTTCGTCACGCCCCACAACATCGATGGATTTGCCTGAAGTTGCTCGCGCACCGTCGCGTAAGAGATTTGTAGAACTGATGAAGATTCAATTGCCCTTGCCATTGCACTGCGCTCTCCGCCATCAAGCAAAGCGAGTTCGCCGAACAAATCTCCACGCTCCATGAGAGCGAGTACGCTTTCGCGACTATCAAGTGGTCGATTGTCAATTGCGATTGCGATACGACCGGACAGCACGATGTACATCGACTCTGGTTTGTCACCCTCTTTGAACAAAACATCACCGCGTTGCAAATTGCGCGTCTCACCTTGAGCAGCAATAGTTGCCACTATGTCGGCAGATGTTTCCGCAAAGAACTCGCTACCTTGAAGAAGTTCGTCGTGTCCCATTAGCCAATGACGGTACTACCCTAAATGGGCATGAACACCGTCTCAAGGCAACGAGTTGGTGAAAAAATCTGGACGATTGTCGTGGCCGCTGGCTCCGGCTCAAGATTTGGGAGCCCGAAGCAGTTTTCACTAATTAACGAGCGACGGGTGGTCGACTGGGCCGTTGAAACAGCGCGCCTGGCCAGTGACGGTGTGGTCGTGGTTCTGCCAGCCGATCAGGCGTCACGGGAAGGTGGGGTTGTGGGCGGTGCCACTCGAAGCGCATCGGTTCGCAGTGGCTTGGCTGCGGTACCCAATGACGCCACGATTATCTGTGTTCACGATGCAGCCCGGCCATTTGCCTCAGAGTTTTTGTTCGATGAGGTCATCAATGCGGTTTGTGCAGGCGCAGACGGCGCGGTACCGGGCCTACCCGTGATCGACACGATCAAGTTTGTCGGCGAAAATAGTGTGGTCGTTTCAACACCGAATCGACGAGATCTGGTTGCAGTACAAACCCCGCAGGCTTTTAGGGCCAACACACTTCGTCAAGCGCACGCGCACAACCCAGAAGGTACCGATGACTCGGCGCTGGTTGAAAACAATGGTTTCAGAGTCGTCGTCGTAAATGGTGATCCGTTGAATCGAAAAATCACCACACCCGAAGATTTAAATTGGGCTCGCGCAGTCTCGCGTGGCGAGGTGTAAAGATTTAGCTATGACGGTGCGGGTGCGAGTAGGTCAAGGTTTTGATATCCATCGTTTCGTCGATGCCAGCGATACCCAGCGCCAACTAATTCTTGGTGGTGTTCACTACGCCAACGAGCGCGGGCTCGTCGGGCATAGTGACGCAGATGTGGTGGCACACGCTGCAGCCGAAGCGATACTTGGTGCCTGCGGCCTTGGCAACATTGGTGAGCACTTTCCTGATACTGATGAAAAGTATAAGAATGTCGACTCCATAAAGTTGCTTCAAATGGTTGCAAAAATGGCGAGGGATAATAAATTTGAAATCGGCAATATCGATTGCAGCGTCGTCTGTGAACAGCCAAAAATTTCCACACATCGAGACGAGATGCAGCGCCTTCTTTCAGCCGCGGTAGGTGCACCAGTCACAGTCAAAGGTCGTCGAGCCGAGGGTCTTGGCGCACTCGGTCGGTCTGAAGGCATTGCCTGTTGGGCAGTTGCTGTAGTCGCGCAGGGCAACTAGAAAAACAATCCGGATGCCAAAAGACTCAAGATCAAACAATCGAAGCAGTCGCTCAAAAAATCGATACGCCAGTAGCGGCAATCGACGAAGCAACCCAAATAGTCCAAAACGAATCGATCTCTCGGGGCGTTCAAACCGCGGTGGCAATCGCCCATCGCGAAAAGAACATGGACTGGGTGGAGAGCAAATTGAAGGTCGGCAAGCGGTGCGCGAACTATTGCTTGGCCAACGACGAAGAATCCGCGAGATTTGGATTGCCAGCGACATCGAGGCCAGCCCCGTAGTAGAAGATATTTTAGATTTGGCACGCGACCAGCGAGTTCAGGTGATGAATGTTTCGCGCCGTGAACTCGACCGTGAAGCACTCAGCGAAGCGCCGCAAGGTGTGCTGGCGAGAGCCGACGCGATTGAAGAAACTTTGCTCGCCGATTTGTTGGTTGAGTCGCGCGATACTCCGTTGTTGTTGGTGGCAATAGATGGCGTAACTGACCCAGGTAACCTCGGGGCAATTCTGCGATGCTGCGACGGTGCAGGTGTAGACGCGGTAATTTTGCCCCGCCATCGTGCCGTGCACATCACACCGACGGTGGCTAAAGCATCTGCCGGGGCGATCGAATATCTCAACATGTGCGTCGTCGGTGGTCTACCGAGTGCGCTTGTCGAAATGAAACAATCTGGGGTATCCATAGTCGGACTTGACGATGCGGCTGAAAAAAATATCTTCGATCTTGGCGAGTTTGCCAAAGAATCGATTTGTTTGGTTTTAGGTGCAGAAGGAGCCGGCATGTCGAGGCTGGCGCGGGAAAGATGCGACCTACTCGTAAATATTCCGATGCTTGGTTCATTGTCTTCGCTGAATGTTTCCGTTGCTGCTGCGCTTGCCACCTACGAGATAGTTCGATCTCGGAGAAACACCAGGTAATCGTCCAGCTAGTAAAATCCTCCGTACACTGAAGGCGCTATTAAGACGCCGGGGTAGCTCAGTGGCAGAGCAACCGCCTTGTAAGCGGTAGGTCGTGGGTTCAATCCCCACCCTCGGCTCGAAGCCAAATAGGGTAAGTTATATAAACATGAGCCAAGAACAATCACGTCCCCGTCGCTCCACAGACGATCGTCGACCATCTGGTGGTGCGGCAAATATCAACTCAACTCTGTCAATCATTATCGCCGTGCTCGCGGTTCTGCTCGGTTTTTTTATCCTCAGAGATATTCGCAATGATCAAACCGATGGATCTGTGGCAACTGTTACAGAGGGAACTATCGACCCATCTCAGACGACACTCGCTGAAGTGCCAGTTGAGACGACTCTTGTAAAGACGGCCTTCAAAGTCCAGGTAACGAATGCATCCGGCATGTCAGGTACCGCGGGACAATTAACAACCGAACTTCAAGGTCGTGGATACATCGTTCAGCAGGCGAACAACAAGAGCGAGATCACCCCGAAACAAACGGTGACCGTGGTTTACTATTTGCTTGGCAGTGAGGCCGGTGCTGCGGCGATCGCAAACGAACTTGGTGGTGTTGGCATCGCCACGATGCCCGAACCGATTCCGACCGAAAGTGGCAAACTTGGCGAGGCCAGCGTCTTGGTTTTACTTGGTACCGATATCGCAGGAAAGCCACTCGGTACTGGCACCGCAATTGTGGTGCCGACTGTTGCCCCGACTACGACGGGCTAACTAATTTCGAGGCTGCGCAAAATCTGCATTGTTGATTGCTCAATACAATGCAACGGTTGCGACATCGCATCTTGTTGCCCAAAAGTTTCAGCGAGGCTAATCGCCTTGATGCGCCCGCTTACATCTGGATGAATGTCGCCACAAATTGCGGCTATGCCGATTTCGTGCTCACGAGCAAGCTCGACCATCGAGCCGACGACTTTGCCCGCAAAGCTTTCGCTATCCATGTAACCCTCGCCTGTGATGATGAAGTCAGTTTCGTTTAGCAGTTCGTCCAGCAAAACTTCTTCGGCAACAAGATCGAAACCCGGCACGAGTTGAGCGCCGAGCGCGGCCAAACCCCCAGCCAAACCCCCAGCGGCACCCGCGCCTGAAATATTCGAAACATCCACACCGTAATTTTGGCGATAAATCTGCACAAGTCGTTCGAGTCGAGTCGTCAAAAATTCAACTTGCGCTGGGGACGCACCTTTTTGCGGGCCAAAAATCTTTGCGGCCTCGGTGAATCGCGTCGTGACATCGCAAGCAACGACAAACTCGACACCTTTCAGTCGGGCCGGTGTCTGAATTGCCTTCACCGCACCAAGACCGCCGTCGGTTGTCGCCGACCCGCCCAGACACACGATTATCCGAGTTGCCCCCAAGTCGAGAGCGGCGTCGATCAATTGACCAGTGCCCGTCGTAGTTGCATCAACCGCATTGTTCATTTCTTTGCCGCCAGCAAGCAATAGACCCGACGCACAAGCCATTTCAATGACTGCTGTTCCACGATGCAAACGCCATGATGCTTGCACTGGCTTGCCGAGTGGTCCGGTTACCAACGTCGTGCGATTTGCGCCGCCAAGGGCATCAAGGGTGCCCTCACCGCCATCCGCCAGCGGTCGCTCCACACAATCATGACCGAGTTGCCAACATGCGTGTCCAATTGCAGTTGCCACTTGTGCCGCGGTTGCAGTGCCGCGAAACTTGTCGACGGCGGCGAGCACTTTCATATGCTCACACTAGAGGTTGTTGTGAGCACGATGACAGTCAATTCAGTGATCTCGCGCCTAAAATCATTAAACATGTTTCTTGCAGGCAACTTAAAAAAATCGCTACTTGCAGTGACGATAGTCAGTGGTTTGCTTTCTTTATTCTTCGCTCAGCGTGGTGTCGACACACCACCAACAACGACAATCGCCCCTGTTGAAACAACAGTCGTCGTGACGACGACTGTTTATGTGCCACCAATTCGATACGTGGTGCAACTCGGAGACACACTTTTTGGAATCGCCGAGACCAACCGCTTGGATATGCGAGTTCTCATGGAAATGAACGGAATTACAGACCCGGATCGAGTTGAAGCAGGGCAAGAGTTGATTTTTCCGCCGGCAAATGGTTTTATTCCGGTTGCTCCATCTACGACGATGAAGCCTTAGTTCTATTTTTTGCGACTGTCGACGGTCAGTTCTGCAATATCACGCATAATTTTTGCGATATCAAAATC
>SXGR01469614.1_pt1 | contig 29603 bp, 30 predicted proteins | sample 3174711 | NCBI WGS metagenome assembly SXGR01 (sample SAMN11356860, study PRJNA531348) | freshwater metagenome | isolation source: freshwater sample F1-60 | place: China: Fuxian Lake, Yuxi | collected 2017-12-25 | reverse complement strand
GAGCGGATTGTTGAGGTGCGCGGCATCGCCGGCGAGGAATACGCGGCCCTTGCGGTAGGCGGCGGCCACGCGCTGATGCACCGAATACAGCGTGCGGTGCGCGACCTCGTAGCGCCCCGCCTTCGCATACACACGCTGAAGGCGGCGCTCGATGCCATCATCGGAGAGGATGCCGGCGTCGGTTTCTTCGCCGCGCGTCGGGAACATCGAACGCCAGACACCTGGCGCGCGCAGCAGGAAGAACCATTCCTCCGGATCCGCGAAATAGCTCACCTCGCACAGCTTTGGAATGACGGCGGCGAAGTCGAACGGCGTGCTCGCGACCAGGAATCGCTCAGGCCATGTGAAGCCTTCCAGCGCAATGCCGAGCGCCTCGCGTACCGCGCTGCGCCCGCCGTCCGCACCGATCAGCCAACCCGCCGACACGGTGCGCTTGCCACCGCCCCCCTCCACCGTCGCTGTGATGCCGCCTGCATCCTGCGTGACGCCGGTCACCGTGGCGGAATACTCGATCCTCGCATGCGGCATCGTCGCGAGCCGCTCGGCCAGCACCCGCGTGAGCCTGAACTGTTCGCACTGCACGCGAAACGGGTGCTGCGTAAGGTCGGCAATGAGGTCGAAATCAAACTCCACCATCCAGCCTTGGCGGTCGCGGTATTGCAGCCGCGGCGCCTTCAGGCCCATGGTGATAAGGCGCTCGGCGGCACCGAAGCGCGCGAGCATGTCCAGGGTCGGCGGATGGAAGGTGGAAGCGCGCAGGTTCTGCGGAAGGTCCGCTTCCGCTTCGAACACGGTGACCGCGATGCCTGCGTCCGCCAGGCAGTTCGCTGCGACCAGGCCGACCGGGCCAGCGCCGGCGATGAGTACGTGATGGTCGTGGTCGGACATCGTCAGCCGGGCAGCCAAGTTACATGCCGGCGCAATCTTCGCCTGCGCTCAGCCTGCGAGGCACGCCTCGAAAAACGCCGCGATCTCTTCCTCGAGCGTGCTTCCGCGACCGTCCCGCCGCGTGACTGCGCTTTCGGCGGGGTAGAAGTGATTCGCGCCGCTGATCATGTGCGCGGCGGCAAGCAGGTTCTTCGACTCGAAGTGGCTGGCAATGCCGGCAAATGACGCCGCGATGTGCTCCAGGTCGTGCTCGCCGGCGACGAACATCGCCTTCGGTTGACCCGGCTCTCCGGTGACGTAGCGGGCGAGGTCCTGCTCGCCCATGAAGCCCGAGAGGCTGAGCACGCCGCGCACCGGCACCCGCGCGCCATACGCCACCATCGCCGCCATGCGCGCGCCCGCAGAGAAGCCGCCGAGCGCGAGTCGCCCGGGATCGATGCCGAAGCGCGCCGCGTTCGCGCGCACGAATGCGATCGCCTTTTCCATGTCGTCGCACGCCGCTTCGGTGCCGCCGAGCAACTGCTCTGTCGTGATGGGCGGCAGTCCCATGAGTTTTCGTACGTAGTCCACGCGCGAGCGCGGCATGCCACGCTCGTTCGAGAAGATCAATGTCTGGCCGGGATGCGGGTCCTCGGGGATCAGCCGGTAGTCGATCGAGAACGCCACATACCCCCGCGCGGCGAATCGCGCGCAGTATTCCGCGATGGTGGTGTTTTTCTGGCCCTCTTCGTCCACGCGGTCCTTCTCGCGAGAGCCGCGATGGAATGCGCCACCGAAGGCCATGACGAGCGCGGGAAGAGGTCCGCTCGCGCCAGCTGGCGCGTAGACGTCGAGGAACAGCTCGCGCTCGCGGGGCGCGGCCGGATGGCCGACGATGCCGCTGCCGTAGCGCACCGCGCGCGTGACCGTGACCTCGTGGCGTGAGTTCATTGGCCGTCGGCAGTGATTTTCGCCGCCTTCGCCACACGCCCCCACTGCTGGACGTCCTGGTGGAAGCGCGCGGTCCATTGCTCGACCGAGAGCGGAGGCTCGATCGGCACAGAACCTCCCGCGAGGATGCGCTCGCGCATGTCGGCGCGGCCCACGGCTTTCACGAAGGCGGCATTCCAGCGGTTGGCGAGCGCCGGCGCAATCGCCGCTGGCGCGAATGCTGCATGCCAGCCGACAGGATCGAAAGCGATGCCGGATTCGACGAGCGTCGGCCGGTCTGGCAACGCGTGGAACCGCTTCGGCCCGGTGACCGCGATGGCTTTCACGCGGCCGCCCTTGACCTGCGGGGTCATCGACACCGCGTCGAGGATACCGAAGGAGACCAGGCCGCTCAGCACATCCGTCAGCGCGGCCGCACTGCCCTTGTAGGGCACGTGCGTCATCTTGAGGCCGGCGAGCTGGTTCATGCTCTCGCCAACGAGATGCGAGGGCGTCACGTTGCCGAAGCTGGCGAAGGTCACCCTGTCGCCGTCGCGCTTGGCCAGCGTCACGAGGTCGGCGACCGTATTCAGCGGGCTGTCATTCTTCGTCACCAGGATGAGCGGCACCTGTGCGATCAGCGCGATCGGCTTGAGGTCCTTCAGCGGATCGAACGGGAGCTTGGAGTACACAGAGGGCGCAATCGCGAGTGCGCCGGCGACCATCATCACAGTGTAGCCGTCAGGCGCGGCGCGCGACACTTCCAGCGAGCCAAGGATGCCATTGCCGGCGCCCTTGTTCTCGACCACGACCGGCTGGCCGAGATCCTCGCGCAAGGGCTCGGCGAGCATCCGCGCCATGATGTCGGTGCCGCCGCCCGGCGGGCTGGCAACCACGATGCGCACCGGACGAGAAGGAAAGTTCTGGCTGTGGGCCGGAACGGCGACGAGGGTGGCTGTTGCCACGAGGAGAATGCGGAGGATCATCAGGGAAAGTATAGGGGCAATCGGCGGTGCCGCATGCCTTGGTTCGACAGTCCCATCCACCGTCGCAAGCGGTGCCTGTATTCCGTGGCCGGCCGCGGGATCAGGTCAAATTTTCCGGCGCGCGGTGCGTGCAACCCAGAAGGTCGCACCAGCGTCGCCGTAGCGCTCGGCGTGCGGCACGTCGGCGTCTACCTCGAAGCGGTCACCTGGCCGCAGGTGGCGGGTGTCATTGCCGATCGTGAGCCACATGTCGCCCTTTACCACGAGGGCGCGCACGGAGAACGGGTGGGAGTGCGTGTCGACGGTAACGCCGGACTCCCAGCGCCGCTCGATCACTTCGTCGCAACCTATCGCGTGCTGCTCGGACTTGAAGGTTTCGAAAGCCGGGATGTTCATCGTTGTCAGCTCCATTTTTTCCGTTACTCGCCTATTCGATCAGTCGATCCGCACGCAGCAACAACTGTTGTGGAATCTTGAGTCCTAGAGATTTTGCTGCCTTCATGTTGATCACAAGTTCGAACTTCGTCGGGCGCTCTACCGGCACGTCTGCCGGCTTTGCTCCCTTTAGAATCTTGTCAATCATCTCAGCGATGCGGCGATTGACCGCAGGGAGGTCCGCGCCGTAGCTGAGGAGCCCACCTGCCTCCGGCAGCGACTTCCACGCCGAGAGCGTCGGCAGGCCCGCGGCCGCGGCAAGCTCTGCGACTCGGCGCTGATGGGGGAAAAGGATCGGTGTGCCAAGAATCATCACGGCATCGACGGCGCGCTTCTTCGCATCTGCAAACGCTTCGGGTAAATCGTCTGCCCGGTTGATCGGCAGCGGTTCCAGCAGAATTTTGTGTGACCGCGTGGCGTTCTCGATGGCGGCCATCACAGCGGCCCCGGAAGGATCGACCGGGCTCCACATCGCGCCGACTCGCTTGAGCGCCGGCAGGGCCTCCCTAAGGAGATCGAAGCGCTTGGCGTCCAGTTCGGCATTCATCGAGGTGAACCCGGTGATGTTTCCTTCAGGGCGAGAAAGGTTCCTGATCAGTCCCGTCCTCACGGGATCGTCGGCCATGAAAAAAAAGATCGGGATTGTCTTCGTTGCGGTCAGGGCGATCTGCGGTGTTTCCGCCCCCCCGCCGGTGAAAATCACGTCCACACGCGAAGCCACCAGGTCTTTGGCCGCCGCTGCCAGCTTTGCGCGGTCAGGACCCATTTGACGGTTCTCGATCACGAGATTGCGGCCTTCGACCCATCCCAACTCCTGCAATCGATCCAGCATGGCCTCTATGTTCGCGCTACGGGGGGTCGATGAGAGCATGCCAATCCGGTACACCCGTCCCGCCTGCTGTGCATTGCTCACGCGAGGTCCTGCGAGAAACACAACACTCAGGGCACTCACAAATGAACGGCGTGTGACCATCGAAGCCCCTCAGCAGTTCGGCAACCCGCAGTATGCCGCGAGATGAACAAGATCGAACATCCTAGAAGCATGCAGAGGTAGATGCAACCATCCATGTGCGTATGCCACTCTCTGATGGCACATGGCCGCAGGCGCTGGATCCGTTCGACCGCGTCTTGAGCGTCGTTCACAGGCGGCAATAGTCCTGCCGCGCCGTCACGCCACGCTATTTGGGCTCATCCGGAAGCGGCGGTAGCGCGCGCAGGTAGGCAATCAGCGCGGCAAGGTCCTGCGGCGTCAGCCGGCTCGTTGTGTTGCGGATGACTTCGTACATCGAATCGGCCGGAGGATCGCCCTCAGGGGCAGTACCGGTGCGCAGGTACTCCTTCAGCTGATCATCGTTCCACTTCTTCATTCGCGTCGGTGTCAGGTTCGGTACCCTGCCCTCGGGCAGGAGACCGCCCGCGAGCCGCCGGTCCTTCTTCGGCCCGCCGAGGAAATTGCGGGGCGAATGACATTCCCCACAATGACCCAGGTTGTTCACCAGATACGCGCCCCGATTCACCGGTGCGGAGGCTTGCGGGTCGGCGGCAAAGCGTTGCGGCGAAAAGAACAGCCATTTCCAGAACGTCAACAGGCCGCGCCAGCCATAAGGAAAACGCAGCTCGTGCGGCCGGTTGGCGCGGTCCGCCGGTGGCAGACTGCGCAGGTAGGCCCAAAGATCGCCGACGTCGGCGTCCGTCATGCCGGTGAACGATGGGTACGGAAATGCCGGGTAATAGTGCGCGCCGTCCGGGCGTTCACCCAGGTGCAGCGCACGCCGGAAATCCGCCAGTGTCCACTTGCCGAGGCCGTGTTGCGGATGCGGCGTGATATTGGGGCCGTAGAACTTGCCGAAAGGCGTGTCGATCGTGCGCCCGCCCGCGTAAGGCACTGCCCCGGCAGCATTCGCGGTGTGACAGCCCATGCAACCTGCCGCCATCGCGAGGTAATGGCCACGCTTTACGTCACCTTGTGCGAAGGCTGCGCCGCTAACCGCGATCAGCGCACAAGCGAGCGCGAACGCTCGCCCGGCGGACAGAGCCAAAGCTATTCGACCCGGAAGCGGAAATCGAAACTGGCGAATGACTCGTGGCAGGAATTGCACGACCGGCCCACGGCTTGCGCCGCCAGCCTGACGGCATTTTGATCGCCGCCGGCCCTCACCGCGGCGAGAAGTTTCTGCATTTCTGCTTGCATCTTATCGACCTCGGACTTGAACTTTGCCGCGTCCTTGTAGGCTTCGTCCTTGGTTCTCGTGTTCTGGAGACCCGCCGTCTGTGGCTGGAAATCGTCCCACGGCAATTGGGCCAAGACGTTGAGGTACTCGACGTTGCGCTGCACGATCTTCGCGTCATACGCCGTGCGGCCCAGGCTCATTGCCAGAACCGGACCAAAATATTTGCCCTGCAGGTTCATTGCACCCTTGCGGTTTGCGATCAGCTGGTTGGGGTTGGGCTGGGCGAGTGCCTTCGCCACCACTCCCCCTCCGATGGCAAGACCCACCACTACGGCAGTCAACTGCTTGTTCATGAACGGTTCCCCATAGTTGAACGGCTATGGATGTAAACGCTTGAGACTGTCACATATTCCACGTCCCCGCGCTGAAGGGAATACTAACCTTCGCGCCGCATTCCCGTCATGTCCACGTTCATAGAACTGGGGAGGCGGAGAAAACTACTCGAAATCCTTGATTTGATGTCGCTCCTGGCCTGTGAGGCACGATGTCCGGCGGTGTCTTCAGGCGCCAACGATGGGCGGGTTGTTGCTTGCGGTGGCGGTGGCGAAGGCCCGTCTGGCGTTGGCGCGCGCTTCGTAGGCTCGCGCCGCGTCCGAAACGGTTACCCCGTACCGTCCGGCCCAGGTCAGTGTGGTCGCGAGGATGATGTCGGCCGCGCTGAAGCGCTCGCCCGTGATATAGCGACGGCCGTCCGCAAGCGCGTGCTCGACGCTACGCATCTGTTTGTGGAAGTAGGCGATAGCCGCCTCGTTGGCCTTTGGCGCCTCGCCGTAGATGTGCTTCAGACCGTCGTGGCGGCGCAGGACGTAGAGCGATGTGGCGTCGAGTTCCGTCGCCGCGAACAGGCACCATTCCATGCAGGTCGCGCGCTCACGAGCGCCGGTGGGCACCAGCCGGTTGTCATCGCGACCGTAAGCGTCCGAGAGATAAACGACGATCGCCACGCTTTCCGTGAGCGTCAGATCGCCATCCTGGAGCAATGGGATCTTCTGACGGGCGTTGAGCGCGGTGTAATCAGCCGCCTCCATTTCGGGTGTCCGCGTCCGGATCGGCCGGATTTCGTAGTCGAGACCAAGTTCGTGCATCGCCCAGTGCGGACGGATCGTGCGCGGGGTCCCGACGCCCCACAGGATCAAGCCGCTCTTTCCAATCGGCATTTTCGCCTCCCGGCACCATTTTCACGCAATTCAACGCGGACGAATACGGCTGTGTTCATGCGAACTCTCCCTTGCCTCGACGCGAACAGCCGTTGAGAATTCCCCGGACGATGCCTGCGAGGCATCGCCATATCAAAGGACACTCATGGTCACCCTGCCCGGCGTCACCCACCATCGTGCCCGCGTGAACGGAGTGGAGTTGCACTATGTCGAGCAGGGCAAGGGACCGCTGCTGCTTCTGCTGCACGGCTTTCCCGAATTCTGGTGGTCCTGGCGCGCCCAGATCGGTCCATGGGCCGAACATTTCCGCGTGGTCGCGGTCGACATGCGCGGTTACAACGAGAGCGAGAAGCCGGCCACTGGTTACGATTGCGCGACTCTCGCAAGCGACATCGCAGCGCTCATCCGTCACCTTGGCGGCGGTCCCTGCCGGTTGGTCGGCCACGATTGGGGCGGCATCGTCGCCTACCAGGTGGCGATGGATCATCCCGAAACGGTCCAGCGTCTCGGCATTCTCAACGCGCCCCACCCCGACGCCTGGATCAAGGGCTGGCTGGAGCATCCCGAGCAGCAGCGCAAGGCCTACTACGTGTTCTTCAATCTGCTGCCCGACCTGCCGGAGGAGCTCTACCGCAAGGCCTTCGCCACCGGCACTGTGCGCCTGGCCAAGGTCAATTTGCCCGACGAGGTTGCCGTCTATCGCGCAGCCTTCGAGCGGCCGGGGGCCGCGACCGCAACCGTCAACTACTACCGCGAGCTGGCCAGTGACACCGCACGCCGCAGGCATGTCAAACCGAAGCGGATCACCTGCCCGGTGCGGGTACTCTGGGGCGCGCGCGACATTGCCCTGGAGCCGATCTTGAATGACTATGCCAGCGAATGGATCGACAAGATGGAGGTGACCTACTTCCCCGACAGCTTCCACTGGATCCAGAAGGAACAGGCCGAGGCAGTCACCAGCATGATGCTCGAGTTCCTGCGCCAGCCCTGACGGACGAGTGCTCTGTGAGGCTCAGAACACGCGTTTTTAACCGGTCCACGCGTCGTAGCTGCGCAGCCCGCGAACCGTCTCGACATACTGCTCGAAGCTCATCAAGGCCTCGAGATCGCGCATCGAGACCGCGCGCAGCTTGACGATCGCTCGCGCGTCGTACGGATAAGCGTTGATCTGTGCGGGACGCGCCAACAGCGATTCGTTGACCTCGACGATCTCACCGTCCACCGGCGACAGAATATCCAACGGCTTGCGATAGGTGTCGACCCAGCCCGCGGCGCCACCCTTGGCCACCGTGGTGCCCAGCTTGGGCAAGTCGACGCACAGGATCTCGCCCAGCATGCGTTGCCCGTAATCCGTCAACCCCAGCGCGACCGTGTCCTTGCGGGAATCGTCGACGCGCGCCCAGACGTGCGCGGCGCTGAAGCGCAGGCCGTAGGGCGAATGGGCTGCAGTCGCCGGCTCGTCCCTCACGCGGCGAGGGGAGAATGGCAAGGCGACGATGCGCCCCTTGCATCGCTTGCCCCGGACATCGACTTCGATTTCGGTATCGACGCGGGAATGCTCCGCCGCGACATAGCCCAGGCCGAGATTGCGGCCACACAAAGCGGGCGACAGCGGCCCGCTGCGTACGCGCCCGATTTCCTTCCCCTCGCGCAGGACCGCGTATCCGTTTCGAATCGTCAGCTGTCCGTCCATCTCAATACCTACCAGCTGCCGGGCGACACCTGCTTGCTTGATGGCGGCGAGGGCGTCGCGCCCGATAAAGTCCTTCTCCAGCTTGACGACCCACCCCAGGCCTGCCTCGTACGGATTGGTCTGCGAATCCATGTCGTTGCCATTCAACAGGTAGCCGGCTTCCGTGCGCAGGCTTTCCCGCGCCGCGACGCCGTGCGGCATGATCCCCAGGGGGCGCCCCGCCGCCAGCAGCGCATCCCACACCCACATGGCGAGATCCCGCTCGACCATGATCTCGTAGCCCCGCTCGCCGACGTAACCGGTACGACTGACGATGCACGGCACCGCCGCGTGCTCGGTATGCAGCGTGGTCTGCACGAATCGGTAGTACTGCAGAGGGGTCAGGTCTGCCTTCGAAATGCGCTGCAGAACCTCTCGCGATTCCGGGCCCTGCAAGGCCATCAACGCGGTATCCGTGGAGACGTTTCGCACCGCGACATCAAGCCCGCGCGCCTGCTTCAGCACCCAGAGATAGTCCTCATCGGTCTTGGTGACGTTCACTACCCAGACGAAATGCTCGGCCGACAAACGCAGGCAGACGAGGTCGTCGATCACCATGCCGGCCTCGTTGCACATCACCGAATAGAGCGCCCGGCCATCGACGATCCTGGAGGCGTCGTTGGTGATCAGCTTTTGCACCAGCGTCAGCGCATCGGGACCCCGGAAATCGAGCTCGCCCATGTGCGACACGTCACAGAGGGTGACGCGCTTGCGGGTCGCCAGGTGTTCCGCGACATGGCCGGAATACTCCATGCGCGGGCGAAGCCCTTGAGATTGATGATCTCGGAGGCGTCGCGCTGGTGCGCTTCGTACAGCGGCGTCCGTTTCATCGTCTGAGGTCCCCGGACATCGGCGGTGGATTCGAGTGAGTCGCCGGAACCTCGCTACCGGCAACTCGCGCTAGGCGCGCCCTAGCAGACCCAGCGTTAGCCAGGGGAAGGACGCCACCAGGATCCATGGAATGAGCAGCGCCACGCAATACCAGAGCGCCTTCACCGCGACCTTCATGTATCGCACCCCGGATATTCCCGAGGCCACGAAAAGGTTCAGCCCGTAGGGCCAGGTGATGAAGCCCAGCGTATCGCCAAGCAGGAAGATCAGGGCGAACTGGATCGGATCGACGCCAACCGCATACGCGGCCGGAGCGAGGATCGGTGCGGTCATGATGACGTTGGGAACGGACTCGAACACCGTCCCGACCAGCACGATGATGAGCATGATGATGGTCATCACCACCACTTTCCCGCCGAAGCTCGAGAGAAACTGGCCGATCGTATCGATCACGCCCAGCAGCGACACGGCCTGCTGCACCACGACGGCAAACGCGACGATGGGGATCAGGATGCCGCAGATCTGGGCGCTGCGATGCATGACCGCGCCGGTGCGCTTCCAGGACAGTTCTTTCGTGAAGAACACGCCGGCGACCCACGCATAGACGCACGCGAGCGCCGCGGACTCGGTGGGCGAAAAAATGCCCATGTAAACGGCGACCAGCACCAGTGCGACCGCCACGAATCCATGCTTGGCGCCCCAACCGGTTTTCACGACTATGCGCGCCGAGAACGGCACCTTTTCTTCAATTGGAACCATCCCCTTCGAAAAACGGGCGACGAAGGACACCGCGATCGCCATGAAGAGAAGCATCAGCGCGCCCGGGATGAGTCCGGCCACGTAGAGGTCGACGGGGGACACGTTCATGATCACCCCGTAGACGATGTAGATGATCGAGGGCGGGATGATGACGCCGACCGTGCCTCCGGCCGCGGCGGTGGCCGCGGCAAATACCTTGTCGTAGCCCCGCTTGGTCATCTCGGGGATCATGATGCTGCCGATAGTCGCGGTGGTCGCCGCGTTGGAACCGCTGATCGAAGCGAAGAAGCCGCACGCGACGATGGTCGCCATTGCCATGCCGCCGCGCAACCAGCACACCAGGGAGTGGGCGAACATGGCAAGGTGCCGTGCGATCCCGCCGGCAAGCACGAGGTCTCCTGTCAGCACGAACAGCGGGACGGCGAGGAACGAATAATTCTCCAGGCCGTACCAGACCGTCTGCCCGATGCTGGCGAGCGGGAGATTGACGACGAAAAACGAGATGGCGGCGGCCCACAGCCCCATCACCAGGACGATCGGGACTCCGAGGGCGAACATGACTGTCGCCAGAATTGAGATAACGGCTGCGTCCATGATGTCCTAGGCGATGTCCTCGATGGTGAAAGACTGCACCAGCGACTTTTTAGCACGGAAGTTCTGGTAGTCCTCGAAGGCGCATTGAAGCGTGCGCCACACGACCAGAGACCAGCCGAACGGAATGCCGAGGAACGCGATCCAGAGCGAAAAGTTGTCCGTGCCCTGCACCGTCGAGCCGAGCCGGGCCTGGAGCAGAACGGACTGGACGGAGTACACGAAGATGATGACGGAAAGCGCGACCCAGCAAATGTGGTCGACGATCAGCAGCGCGAATTGCGCGCGGTAAGGCAGGCGATTGCGGATTTCCTCGAAGCGGATATGCGCCCGCTTCTTGACGGCAAAGGCGCAGCCGATCCACGACATCCAGATGAACAGATAAATCGCCGCCTGCGCGCTCCAGGGCGTCTGGCTCTTGAAGATGTAGCGCCGTACGGCTTCTTCGAACACGATCAGCACGATCACGAGGTAACACGTGTTCATCAACCAGTATTCGAGGTTTTGGTCGACCCAGTTGTAAAACCGCCGCACCGCATGCGGTGCGGCGGCTGGCTTTGCGTGATCCTGCGATTGCGTTCCTTCGCTCATTTCACCTATTCCTGAAGCGCGAGCGCGGGGCTCAGGTTTCCTTCCACCAGCGACGCGGCTTGACCGCGGTTGCCGCCATATCCGCCGGGATTTCGCGCGCGATCTTGTGCAGATCCGGGTACGCGTCGTACTTGGCGAGCTTGGTCAGCTTGTCGCGCCACTCTTCCCACGCCTTCGGGTTCTTCTCCGGCGAGGCCATATCCACCCAGACCTGCCGCTGCGCCGGGGTGAGGATGGATTGCCTCACGCCGTTCTTGCCCCATACAGTCGAGGCGGGGGCGTTCAACTGGCCGATGCCAATGTTCTTCACCAGGGATTCTTCGTTGTTTTGCTGGGTGTATTGCTGGGTCGCGAACGCGGCCTCCCTCACCGCTTCGCGATGCGCCGCCGGCAGGCGATCCAGTACGTCCGTCCTCGTATAGGTATGGCCCAAGCCCGAGAAGAACTCCACCCAGACTTCCTGCGAGGTCACCGGCCCCATCCCGAAGCTCGCTGCCGCGCTGGTCCAGGTTTCCTGTCCGTCGATCAACCCCGACTTGAGGCCTTCCAGAGTTTCCTCCCACGCCACCGGCACCGGGTTGGCGCCGAACTGCGTGAGCGCGATGCGTCCCATCTGCGAGCCCGTCATGCGCAGCTTGGCGCCCCGGATATCTTCCGGCTTGGTCACCAGCGGCCTGTCCTTGTACTTCAGCCCCATGAACACGTTGCGCAACTCGACGTGGGTCCACAACCACTCGATGCCATAGAGGTCGCGCACGGTCTTGCGGAAAATCTTCTCCGATTGCGGGCTGTAGAGGAAGTGGAACAGGCTCGCGCGGCTCGGCCACAGGAACGCGTAGTCGAGCACGTTGTAGTACGGGAAGGTCGGCGCCCCGTTCTGGCTCGAGTTGGTGCCGATATCGAGGACCTTGCTCGCCACCCTCTGCGAACAAGTCAACTCGCCGCACAGCGCGCCGCCACCGACCAGCTCGATCTGGACTTCGCCGTTGGTCCGCTTCGCCACCTCATCGGCAAAATACCAGAGACCGTATTTCATGATCTCTTCGTTGGTCTTCGCCATGGTGGTGCCGTGGCGCAACTTGAACTTGGGCGGATTCTGCGCCGCCGCCTTCTCGATGCCGAGTGCCTTCTCGACCACCCGATCGAGCGTCGCAACCTCGCCGTCGCGAAGAATCAGCGCATAGCCGGTATAAGCGGCGTGCAGGCCGAATGCCGCAGCAACCTTGCCGAACTGCCGGCGAGTAATCGGGGCCAGCCCAGCGGACGGAGCCGCGTCGACCGGATTCGAACCTGAACCGTGCCGTGTCTTTTTCATGTGCGTACCCTTTCTAAGTGTGTTACCGCCATCACATATTGGGATGCGGAACGACCAACGTCAGGCAAGGGGAGGTAAACAGCTTCTCGGGCCGTGCTACGCCCACTCTCGCAGCTTGAATCCAGACTCCCCCTCCGCCGTAAATACTATCAGAGCAATTTAATGCACGGGAAATTGCGATGCGAAACATCCGGAACCCTTGCTAAGAGACCGGTTTGATCGCGAGGGGATCGACCGGATCATTGTGCAGCGCGACATCGAGCAGCCGGAGCACATCGACGACGTGGTCATCGGCGATCCGCTTCGACCGCGTGGCTCAGGCTGACTTGTTGGCCGGACGGTTTCAGGCTACACCTTGCGATAGAACTTTTCGCGCTGCTTGACCGCTTCGAGTAGCGACCAATCGCCCTCGGCGACCACGTTGCCCTGAGGCCACAGCGGTCTCGCCTCCAGACCCAATAGAGGCATCACAGTCGGGTGCGCCACATAGCGGCCGACGGTTTGCGCAACATAGGTTTGGATAAAGGGAGACCGCTGCTCGCGTAGTGCATCGACGAGGTCTTTCGCCTGCTGCAGGGACAGGCGCACGAACGATTCGCCATGAAGTTCCGCGGCACGCTGGTCGAGGGCGGCAAGGCCAGCTTCGATCAGCGTGCGATCACCGGGGCGGAGGCCGGAGAGGTCATCGTACAAACGCAGCGCCCGTGCCGCCGGCATGCGGCCATCCGGTGAGGCGGGGATGAGGAAATCCATCAGCCGGTCCAGCGCTGCCCGCTGTGGTGCGTCAAATGGCCTGGCTGTGCCGACGAAGGTAATGGGTGTGTTGGCGCTGGTCATGCGAGGCATCAGTCGAAGAGGTTGGCCAGGCGTTGCTTCATCGTGTCGGCAACGTAGAGCGCGAGCGCCTGGATCGTGCTGGTTGGATTGACACCAGCGGAGGTCGTAAAGATGCTGCCGTCGATGACGAAGAGATTGCGTACCTCGTGCGCGCGCCCCCATTCGTTGACCACCGACGTTGCCGGGTCGCTCCCCATGCGGGCGGTGCCCATGTTGTGCCAGCCGGCGATTTTCCACGGCGTCTCGTGCACCACGCTGGTGGCGCCGGCCGCCTTCAAGACTTCGGTGGCCCGCTCGACCGAGTGGGTGAGCATGCGTTGGCTGTTCTCGCTCAGCGTGTAGCTGATCCTGGGTGCCGGGATGCCATCGCTGTCCACGAGGGCATCGTCTAGCGTGACGCGGTTGTGCGCTTCGGGCAGGTCTTCGCAAATGTTGACCATGCCGGCGCTATGCGCAAACACCTTGCCAAACGCAGCGTGGAAACCCTCGCCCCAGGGAATCTGCCCGTTACCCAGCCCGGCGAGAGCCGTGACCAGTGGGCCGCGCCCGCGCACGATCTCCATGGTGTAGCCGCGCACGAAGCCACGGCTGCGGTCCGTCTCGTAAAACTCCTGGCTCCAGATGCAGCAGCCCGATGCGCCGCGCTGGCCGTCAAGCCGCTGGTCAAAGGTGCCCATCACCCACGCATACGGATGCAGCATGAGATTGCGACCCACCAAGTCGTTATTGTTCGCCAGGCCATTGGGGAAGCGCTTCGATTTCGAGTTGAGCAGCAGACGCGGCGTGCCGATGCCGTTGGCGGCCACCACCACGACTTCCGCCGGTTGGAAGTGTTCAACGCCGTCAGCGTCGTAATAGATGGCGCCATTGGCCATGCCGTCATCACCCACGGTGATCTCGCGTACGCGGCAACGCGTGCGCAGCTGCACGCCCAGGCGAATTGCCTCAGGCCAGTAGGTGATATCGGTGCTGGCCTTGGCGCCCTGCGCACAGCCGCTGGTACATGGGCCGAGATTGATGCAGCGGTCGCGCCCTTCGTAGGGGCGGCTGGCGACCGCGCTGTCAGACGGCCACCAATGCCAGCCGAGCTGGTTGAAGCCGCGCGCCAGCACTTCGCCCGAGGTACCCAGCGGCAGGGGCGGCAACGGCAGTTCATGGTCCGGATAGGCAGGGTCGCCCTTCAGGCCAGCGACGCCCATCATGCGGTCATTGAGGGCGAAAAAGGGTTCGAGCGTCGCGTAATCAATCGGCCAGTCGTCGGCTACGCCATCGCAACTCTTGACGCAAAAATCACTTGGATGAAAACGTGGAAAGTGCGCGGCATACAGCACCGTGCTGCCGCCAACGCCATTGAAATTGGCAATTTGGATCGGCGAGGCATCGTTGTTGACCGGGTAATCGGTGACGCGACCACGCACGTTCGGGTTGGAGCTGAACTCGCCGGCCTGGCGCAGCTCGCCATCCAGTCCCGTGCTGGGGTACTTCGCCGGGTCCATCCAGTCCCCCTGCTCCAGACAAAGGATGCGCATGCGCGTATCGGCCATGCTCCAGGCGAACGCCGCCCCGGCGGCACCGGCACCGATGATCAGGACATCGACAGGTTGCTGATTCATAGTCGCGGGCTGTGCTTCTCGAGTCGGTCGCGCGTCAGTCAGCGTCGACCGGCATGCGCCGTTTCAATTCCGGGGGATTGCCGAACGTCTTGCGGAAAAAGTTGTCGTCGCCGTTGGCGAACGTGAGGCCTGCAGACTTGATGGATGCATCTGCCACTTTGACCAGCGGGGTGTACTGGGGATGATGGTGTTCGATCAACGGGTTGTTGCGTGCCGCGTTGTAGCAGAACAAGACCGTCCAGCGCCGATTGGGTGAGCGGTTCTGGTCGCTGCGGTGTAAGACGTTGGCATGGAAGAACAGGCCGTCGCCCGGCTCCATCTCCGCATAGACCAGCTCGCATTGCTGCTTGAGGGCTGCCACGCGCTTCGGGTCCGCACCGACCTGCTCACCCGGCAGGATGCCGTGCTCGATGCGTCCGGCGTGGTGTGAGCCCTTGAGCACCTGCAGGCAGCCGTTCTCGCGCGTGGCCTTGTCGAGGGCAACCATGACGCTGGCCATGTGCGGCCACACGCAGCCGTTGTGGTACCAGTAGCCGTAGTCCTGGTGCCACTCCCAGGCGCCGCCGTCGTAGGGCTCTTTGGCTGTCAGCTTGGAGTGATAGTGGTAGACCTCGCCGCCCAACATGTCTTCCATGGTGTCGACCACGCGCAGCGTGCGCGCCGCCAGGCCGTAGACGCTGTCGCCAGGGTGGTTCCAGGTGGCCATGCGCGTCGGCTTGCCGTCGGCATCCTTGCGGTCGTACAGGCTGGCACGCAGCTGCGGATCCTGCTCGATGGCGCCGCGCAAGAGGCCGATCTCCTCGCGGTCGAAGAGTGAACGAATCATGACGAATCCGTCGCGCTCGTAGTCGGCTTTCTGGGCGGGCGTAAACAGGGTTGGCACGGCAGTCTTCCGGTCAGGTAGGGGCTTGCGAAAACAAACGATACACGCGTTCAAAGCGGGCGCGGTCGACGACACCGAAGTCTCCCGGCGCGTACTGCAACAACCAGTCGCCGTGGCGCGCCAATGGACGCTGGGGAAGGGGCGGCCATCCGCGATGGGGCCTCGATCAGGCGGCGAGCAGCGCCTGCGCGTTCCCGCGCAGGATCATTTCCACCTGCTCAGGTGGCAGGCCGCAGCCGCGCACCGAATCAATGGCGCGCCGGAAGTCGAACGAAGGATAGTCACTGCCAAAGACGATGCGGTCCACCCCGATAACCTCGGCAGTCATGCGGATCGCCGCAGGGTGGGCCGACGCGGTTTCGACGAAGTAGCGCCGAAGCACGTCGCGGGGCGCCGCCGGCAGAGGCCGCGTGCCGGCATTCATGCGCTGCCAGTAGTGGTCGAGACGGTCGAGCACGAACGGAAACACCCCGCCGAGGTTGGCGAGGACGACCTTCAATCGCGGATGGCGTTCGAACGTGCCCGCGCAGGCAATCCGCAACGCGACCAGCGACAAGTCGACCTGGAAGCCAAATGCCCCGGTGAGCCAGCCGTATGGCTGCAACTCGGCGTCGATAAGCGATGGATGATTCGGCAGCAGGATCAGCGGCACGTCGAGCTGCGCCACCGCGTCGATGAAGGGCGCAAAGCGCGGATGATCCAGCGGCAGGCCTTCGACGCTCACTGACACGCCGACCCCGCGATGGCCGAGCGTCTTCACCGCCCGCTCGAGTTCACCCACCGCCATGTTGATATCGCGCATCGGCACCGAGGCATATGGGATGAAGCGCTGCGGGTGCCGTTTGGCGATACCGGCAATTTCCTCGTTAGCCGCCTGTGCCAGCTCCAGGCCTTCCGCGGGGGGAAATGCGTCGACGCCGCTCACGTTTTGCAGCCGCAGGATCTGCGCATCGATACCGGCCTCGGTGAGCAGGCGCAGGCGCGCATCGATGTCGCTCTGCTCGGGACGCACCGGGCGCGCCGCGCCGGGACCGGAGAGGATGACCTCGCCCGTCGCGGTCTTCTCGATGCGCGGGTAATCGCTACGCCGCCGCAGCCGATCGAGGAAGGAGGCCGGCTGCAGGTAGGCGTGGAAGTCGACGATCAGGCGGCTTTTTCCAGTTCCGGGTATTCAGGCAGGCGGACGCCGAGCTTGGCGAAGCGCTTGCGAATATCCTGCAGCGAACGCACGAAGACGAGGTGCTCGTCCTCGGCCTTGCAGAAGCCCAGGCCGGCCTCTGCGGCGATGGCCTCGGCCTTGCGCATGAGGCTGGTTTCCGAATCGGTGAGCAGGCACAGCGAATGGAAGCCCTTCATTTCGACGTTCTCGATGATGTCGACGAGCACGCGGCGCACCATCTCAACCTCGTCCTTCGACAGCTTTGGCAGCTGGTCTTCCATGAACGCCCAGCCGACTTCCACGTGGCGCACCTCGTCCTGCATGATCAGACGGATCACTTCGCGCGTCACCGGTTCGGTGGTCTTCTTGTAGCGCCCGGCGAAGATGTCCAGGGCGATGCCTTCCGAAATGATATGCCAGGCGGCGATACCCGCCTGCGGCGACACCGCCGAGTTGAACGCCAGCCGGTCGCGAAAGCCCGCGATCACCATACGCATGATGGCGTCGCCGGGCGGCGGCTCCACCACGTAGCCGCCCATCGTCTCGGCGAGCATGAACGAGGCTTCGCAGTGGCGCGCCTCCTCCATCACCTTGGCGGCGAGGCAGAACTTGGCGTGGATCGGCAGCTGGCCGTCCAGGCACAGGCGGATCAGCATGGCGGGCGACTCGATGATTCCCGTGTACTCGGTCCACGCACGGCGGCTCCAGCACAGGCGTGCCGCGTCAAGCTGCTCCGTGGAGTACTTCGCGCGGTCGAATTTGTCGTACGGAATGTCCTTTGTCGGATTCCAGTACATGTTCTTCGACTTCTCCCACATATCGCGCAGCACCGGCACATGGCCTTGCGTGGAAAGGGGGAAGCGCTTCTCGATGAGTCCGATCGCGCGCAAGCCACGGTCAGGCGAGTTTGGCGCGTAAAGGCCGGTGCTGCTCGGGTCGGTGTCCGCCATGATCAAGGCTCCTGCACGTGAGTGTTACCGCATGCTAGACACGCGATGCGCGGGGTGCAAGCCCATTTTTCCTAGCGGAACAGCGTGCTCAGTCGACCGTCGCGCCGGCTGCCTTCACCACGCCGGCCCACTTGGCCACTTCGCTGCGCATATAAGCCGCGAACTCGTCCGGCGTGTTGGCCACCGGCTCGGCGCCCAGGTTGGAAATGCGTTCCTGCATGTCCTGCGACTTGACGATGCGCTGCAGGTCGGCCGACAGGCGCGCCACCACGGCGGGCGAGGTCTTTGCCGGCGCGAGCAGGCCGAACCAGGAGCTCACTTCGTAGCCCGGCAGCCCGCTTTCGGCCATGGTGGGAAGCTCTGGCGCGAGCGGCGATCGTGCGGTGCTGGTCACCGCGACACCCCGCAGCCTGCCACCCTTGACGAACGGCAGCGCGGTGGGGATCAGTTCGATCATGAAGGGCACCTGCCCGCCAGCCAGCGCCGCCAGCGCCGGCCCGCTGCCCTTGAACGGAACGTGCTGCATGTCGATTCCCGCCATCGACTTGAGCAGTTCGACCGCCAGGTGCGTGGTGCTGCCATTGGAACCCGAGGCGTACTGGATCTGACCCGGCCGCGCCTTGGCGGCGGCAATCAGCTGTGCAAGCGTCGTCGGCTGGAACGAAGGGTGCGCGACGATCATCAGTGGCACCGTGGCCACCAACCCTACCGGGGCAAAATCGCGTAACGGCTCGAACCCGATCTTCTTATAGAGCGTCGGATTGATCGCCAGTACCGGCGCATTGCCAAGCAGCAGCGTATGGCCGTCGGGCGCCGCTTTGGCCACCGCTTCCGCGCCGATATTGCCACCTGCACCGCCGCGGTTTTCGACCAGCACCTGCTGCCCGAGTGCCTCGCCGAGCTTGATGCTCACCAGCCGCCCAAGCAGGTCGGCGGTGCCTCCGGGTGGATACGGCACAACCAACTTCACCGCCGATGACGGATAGCTCTGCGCGACGGCAGTCAGAGTCGCGCAACACAGTGCGAGGGCAGCGAGCGTTCCGGGTATTCTCATGGTCACTCCGGTTGCAACCCGATGTCCTTCACCAGCCTGGCCCATTTGCCAAGGTCGGCACGGATGGTGGCCGCGAATTGCTCGGGCGTCGAGGAAACAGGTTCCGCGCCCTGGCCAGAAAGGCGTTGCACGACGTCCGGGGCGCGCAGGATGCCCGCGACTTCGCCATGCAGGCGGGCAAGAATCTCGGCGGGCGTCCTGGTCGGCGCCAGCAGACCGAACCAGGAGTTCACCTCGTAGCCTTGCAGGCCTGATTCGGCGAACGTGGGCACCTCAGGCAGCAGCGGCGAGCGCGCCGCGCTGGTCACCGCGAGTGCGCGCAGTTTTCCCGCGCGCACGTGCTGCAGCGACGATGGGATCAGGTCGAACATCAGCGGCACCTGCCCCGACAGCGTATCCGTGAGCGCCGGTGCGCTGCCGCGATACGGGATATGCGTGATGTACACCTTGGTCATCGACTTGAAGAGTTCGCCCGCGAGATGATTGACGGATCCTGCGCCTGACGAGGCGAAGTCCAGTCGGCCCGGCTGCGCGCGCGCCAGCGCGACCAGATCCCGCACCGTGGTTGCGGCAAACGAAGGGTGCGCGACAAGGACGATCGGAATCGACGCGGTCATCGTCACCGGCGCGAAGTCCTTCACTGGATCGTAGGCGAGCTTTCGGTACACGCTCGCATTGATCGCATGCGTGGCCAGCGTTCCCATCACGAGCGTGTAGCCATCCGGCGCCGATTTCGCCACCGCTTCCGAGCCGATGCCGCCCGCCGCACCGGGCCGGTTCTCCACCAGCACCTGCTGGCCGAGGGTCTCCGAGAGCTTCTGCGCAATGACGCGCGCGACGATGTCGTTCGCGCCGCCGGGCGGAAACGGCGACACGATGCGTATCTGCCGCGTTGGATAGGCCTGTGCAAGCGCCGCGGATGCACCGGCGGCAAGCGCGGCGAGAAGGCATAACAACGAAGCTGCCCAGCGCAATCTCACGATCGTTCCCTACCCGATTCTGACGCGACTACTGTATCGCGGGCAAGACGCAAACTGAAGCAGAACGTCGCCATGTGGCCGTTTCGCGCGAGCACAAACCGTGCGGCATCGTCTGCGGCATCGCTTACTCGGCTTGCGCCCCCGAGAGCATGACGAGCCGGCCCCAGCGCCCGGTCTCGGCCTTGACGAAGCCGGCGAAATCACCCGCGGACATGAGCTTCGGGTAGACGCCGGCTTTTGCGAAGACTTCAACCACTTCCTTCTGGGCGAGCACCGCGTTCACTTCGGCGTTGATTTTCTCGACGACGGGCCGGGGGGTGCCCGCTGGCGCGAAAAACGCGTACCAGATGGTCAGCGCGGCATCCTTGTGCCCGAGTTCGCCGATGGTCGGCACGTCGGGAATCGAGTCGATACGCTTGTCACCGTAGATCGCCAGCGCGCGCAGCTTCTTCGACTGAATGAGGGGAATCGCCGGCGCAGAGGAGGACACCAGCATCGAGACACGATTGCCCATTACGTCCGCAAGCGCTGGCGGAATGCCCTTGTAGGGTACGTGCACGAGGTCCAGTCCCGCCTGTTCCTTGAGCATTTCCGTGATCAGGTGAGAGGTGCTGCCGTTGCCGTAGGAAGCGTAGCTGAGCTTGCCCTTTTGCGTCTTCACGTAGGCGATGTATTCCTGCAGCGTCGCCGCCGGCGTCTCCGGATTGACGACCAGGATGTGTGGGCTCTCCGCGAGGAAGGCCACCGGCTCGAAGTCCTTCACCGGGTCGTAGTTGAGCTGCTTGCCGCGGTAGAAGGTCGGGTTGATGGCGAAGGTGTTGGTAATCCCGATGACCAGCGTGTGCCCGTCGGGCGCGGCGCGTGCAACCTGTTGCGTGCCGACGATGCCCCCGGCGCCCGCCTTGTTCTCAATCAGGAACGGCTTGCCAAGCCTGTCCTGCAGACGGGTGGCGAGGGTGCGGCCGATGATGTCCGTCCCGCCGCCGGGCGGGAATGGAATGACCACCTGCACCGGCCTGGCAGGCCAGGCGGGCGACTGGGCAATAGCGATCCACGGGTATCCGACCGCGATCGCGGCCGCGATGGGCAACAGGAATCTCCTCGTCAGCATGCTCTCGTCCCTCTCTGCTGGTGGCCTACCCGACGATGCTGTCGTCGCTCAGCTGGTCCTTCATCGGCGCGTCGTACTTGAGCGCCTTGTGCACGGCAATGAAGTCAGCGCCGCTGCGCATCTGCTCGATGATCTTGCGCTCCACCGCCGCGGCACGGTACGCCGCCCGGAACACTTCCGCCGCCCGCTGCGCCGGGAAGACGATGACGCCGTTGATGTCCGCGGCCGCGATCCAGCCAGGTTCGACTCGCTGCCCGGCGAACATGACAGGCTCATTGACAGACTCGATGCCTACGCGACCGCGGACGGAGCGCACCACCGTGCCACGGGCGTAGGTGGGGAAGTTCAGCGCCATCGTGCCCTGCACGTCGCGCACACAGCCGTCGCTGATCGCGCCCGCCATGCGCGACTGCGCGGCGACCACGGTGACGAGTGAACCGATGGTGTTGTTCTCCATGTCGCCGCCCGCGTCGACCAGAAACACCGACCCGGGATCGGCGGCAATGATGGGCTCGATCGTACCGATGACGATTTCCTTCTTGCCTCGCGGGGACATTTTGCAGGTGAAGACCGGCCCGCAGAGCGGCGGGCAGCCCGGGTAGACCGCCTTGATCTGGCCGCTGGTGGCGGGGACGATGCCGAGCGCGTCGCAGGCGTCGGACAGGTCGCAGGTGGAGATATCGCGAAAGGCTTGCTGGTAGTTCATGGCGAGGGCGGTGTCTGTCGGTGGAAAATCGGTTATTGAATTATTTAACGTATACGGAAATAATACACGCGTTCTACATCCCTCTTCCCTGCCCATACCGTCGGAGCCTCGCCCGCAATGAACCCTGCCCGCATCCCCCAGGAAATCGTCCGCGCCTACCGTTTTGTCTCGATTCCCAACATCTCCGATGCCATGGACAAGCTGGGCATCAGTGGTCACCCCATGGGGGTGTACCGGATGTGGGACAACTGTCCCAAGATCGTCGGCGCCGCCTGCACCATGAAGCTCGTGCCGATTGCGGAGTCGAAAGTCTCGCCCGTCATCGGCACGCTGGAGGCGATCGTCGCCGGCCATGTGGGTGACGTGCTGGTCATCGACGGCGGCAACAACCCCGTGTTCAACACGATGGGCGGCGTCGCAGGAGCCACCTCGGTGCAGCGCGGGCTTGTCGGCTGCGTGGCCGACGGCCTGGTGCGCGACATCGACGAGTACAAGATGTTGAACTTTCCGGTGTTCGCGCGGGGTCCCGTGCAGACGTCGGTGCGCAACCGCTGCGGCTACGCAGGCCGCGGCATGGATGTCACCATCGGCGGCGTCAAAGTGCGCGATGGCGACCTCATGGTCGGCGATGAGAACGGACTGCTCGTGGTGCCGAAGGAGGCCATCACGGACGTGCTGAAGATTGCCCAGACCCTGAAGGGTATCGAGGACAGTGTCATTGCGGCGGTGCGCCGCGGCGAGGATCCGATCGAGGCGCACAACAAGGTCAGCTACGACGCGCTGACCGCGCAGGGCAAGAAGTAACACCACGCTGTCTGGCAGCCCCAGGAAAATTGTTGCGCGATCCCACCGTGGCCCGACCTGCCGCGCCCGCGGCATCGAGAGCGCATCCCACGGAGACCCGCAGCCTCGGTGAGGGCGCTTACGCGGAGATCAAGCGCCGTATCCTCGTAAACGAGTACCACGGGGGTTTCCAGATCCTCGAAGACGCGCTGTGCGAGGAACTCGGGATGAGCCGCACCCCGCTCAAGGAGGCGCTGGTGCGGCTGCAGAACGAAGGGCTCGTCGAGATTCTTCCGCGGCGAGGCATGCGGGTGCTTCCGCTCACCGCTCACGACGTCGCCGATATCTACGAGGTGCTGTCCTCGCTGGAATTACTGGCGGCGCGCTCGCTGGCGACGAATACCCGGAACGGCGAGCAGGTGAAGCGGCTGCAGGCCGAGGTCGACGCAATGAAGCGCGCGCTGGAGCGGGACGACCTCGACGCCTGGGCGGTGGCGGACGAACGCTTCCACCGGCTGTTGGTCGATGATTCCGGCAATCCGCGCCTCGCCAACGCCGCGCGAACGTTGCTCGACCAGTCGCAACGCTTCCGCATGTTCACACTGCGCCTGCGCGAGAAGCCGCTGGACTCCACCCGGAGCCACGAGCAACTGGTCGTGGCGATCCGCAGGCACGATGTCGACAAGGCGCTGGACGTCCACTCCAGGCACAAGAAGAACTGGCACAAGGACATGCGGGAACTGATGCAGCGTTTCGGCATCCGGCAGATCTAGTCTGGCATGGACACATTGGGCACACGAGGAGATCGATGATGCAAAGCGTTCGACTGGCGGTAGCGACCCTATTGATGGCAGCTGCGACGACCGCGTTGGCGCAGGCATGGCCAGGCAAGCCAATGCGCTTCGTGGTCCCGGTAGCGACGGGGGGCATCGCCGACTTTTACTCCCGGGCGATCGGGGCGAAACTCACCGAAGCCTGGGGACAGCCCGTGGTGGTGGAGAACCGGGCCGGCGGCGGGGGCAACATAGGCGCCGATGTGGTCGCCAAGTCGGCGCCGGACGGCTACACCTTCCTGATGGGCTTCATCGGTCCGAACGCAGTGAACCAGTTCCTGTTCAAGAGCATGCCGTTCAACCCGAAGCGGGATTTCGTGCCGGTCGCCATGGTGATCGAAGCCGAAGGCCTGCTTGCGGTGCACCCCGGCGTGCCCATCAACAACGTTCAGGATCTGCTGGCGCATGCTCGGGCCAATCCGGGCAAGCTCAGCTATTCGTCCGGCGGCATCGGCACCGCCAGCCACCTGGCGGGCGAACTCTTCAAGTCGATGGCCAAGGTCGACATCGTCCATGTTCCCTACAAAGGAAATGCACTGGCGGTGGGCGACCTCCTCAGCGGACAGGTGCAGATGTCGTTCGCGACGCTGCCGACCATCGTGTCCCACGTCCGCGCCGGCAAGCTCCGCGGCATCGCCGTCATCGGCAGCCAGCGCTCGGCCGCGGCACCCGAACTTCCGACCATCGCCGAGTCCGGCGTGCAGGGATTTTCTGTCAACAACTGGATCGGGCTCTTTGCGCCGACCGGCACGTCGAACGAAATCGTCCGCCGCATGAACGCAGAGGTCATGCGCATCATGCAGCTGCCGGAGATCGCCGCGCGGATGGGCGTACAGGGCGAGCGCTTCACGCGCAATACGCCGGAAGAATTCGCCCGTTTCATCCGCACGGATATGGAGAAGTGGGAGAAGGTCATCAAGGAAGCCGGGCTGAAGGCGGATTGACATGACCGAACTGAAGACCGCTCTGGCGCCGCGCGCTGTGCTACGTGTCGGCCTCAACATGAGCAACTTCCTGCTCATCTCGGGTCAGTCGCAGGGAGGCGCGCCGACGGGGATCGTTCCGGATCTCTCGGCCGATATCGCCTCGCGCGTCGGTGTGCCGCTCGTTTGGGTACCCTACGCAGACGCGGGTCTGCTCTCCAATGGTGCGAACGAGGACGCCTGGGATATTGCCTTCATGGGTGCCGAGCCGGAGCGCGCGAAGATCATCTCCTTCACTGCCGCCTATCTCGAAATCGAGGCCAGCTACCTGGTGCCGGCGGGCTCGTCCCTTCAGACGATCACGGATATAGACCGGCCGGGGGTGCGCATCGCCGTTGCGGCGCGCGCCGCCTACTCCCTCTATCTTGGCCGCACGCTGAAGCAGGCCAGGTTGGTGGAGGCAGAGGGGCTCGCGGGATCCTTCGAACTCTTTGTGAACGAAAAGCTCGATGCGCTGGCAGGCCTCAAGCCCCGGCTCATGCAGGACCAGGAGAAGGTTCCCGGATCGCGGATCCTGCCGGGGCGCTTCACCGCCGTTCAGCAAGCCATCGCCACACCCTCGAATCGCCCGGTCGCCTTCGCGTTCCTGAAGGCCTACGCCGAGGAGATCAAGGCGAACGGAACCGTTGCCCGGCTGATTGCGAAGCACGGGGTAAAAGGTGTGTCGGTCGCCGCGCCAGCGGCCTGACACCTCGTGCATAGCTCACGCAGGTACACGCTCACCCGGGACCGCAGCGGATTCTCGTCAATCCCCAGCATGAGTTGACTTGCGCTATGCGTCGTCGCTGGTGATATTTAGGCCGCCCCCCGGAGTCACGAGGCAGGTGTCTTCATAGGCGATTGCATGGCCTTTCAGCGGCCACTGGTATTCGCAGCAGGCGATCATTCCTTCCTTTAGCAGCCGCCGTTCCTGGTGAATGAAGCGCAGGTGCGCAAGATTGTTTTTTCCCAGTAAATGGCCGACGTCCCGGTCGTACTCCGGCCCAGGGTTATCAAGGTCGACGAAAAGAGAATTTTCGGAAAGCCTGGTGCGCTGGCTCCATACCGCGTCGGTCGCCTCAGCATGCATTTCACCACCAGCCCGGCCCGCACGCGCACCTGGTATCAAGTGGCGGCGAATCCCATCCTCGAAAAGCGCATAGAGCTCCCGGCCCTCGTCCGACAAGGCGATGGTGCGCGCAATGTCGGAACAACCAAGCAGGAAGCCATCGGCATCGAACAGCAGGCATCCCGCATCGATCTTGAACGTATTGATCGTGCCATCCAGCTGCTGAGCCGCCGGGTTGGCGGGGAAGATGGTGCGCGAGCCGCAATGGAAATTCGTCAGCGTGCGCGCGACCCGAAGACCGGGAAGGACGGCGGGTACGAACTCGCGCATCGCTCGCAGGTAGTGGGCATACCCGTCCAGTTCGGTCGCGCGGGCTCCGCGCTTCAGAACATCCGACACAAAAGAGAATGCCGCTTCGATCGCGCAGCGCGTTGTTCGCGATGCAATGATGTAGTACGGCAGGTCGGCAAGCGTGCTCTCGTCCCGCCATTGACGGATCAATGCATCTGACGAGCGCCATTCTCTCTCATCCAGGCCCAGCGAATGCGCCAGCCCGAGTCCGATATCGTCGGCTTCGACACCGATCACGCCTCCGGAGATGAACTGATCCAGCGCCGCTTTCGGCGATGGAAACTGCCGGCCGCCGCTTGCGCAACCCGGCTCCATCACCCATGTGCGACCCGAGCCCGGAATGTAGAGCGCCGCGAGAGGCCTGTGCTTGCGCCCGACCGGGACACCGGCAATCTCCTGCACGTTCAGGGTCGAGCTGACGACAATCCCGGCGAGCCCCGCCGCGCCGATCGCTTTGTCCAGCGATGAAAAGCGCACCTCGTCATGCGCGCCAAGGTAGGGACGCAGGCGGTCTCGCCATGGCGATTTCTCCAGCAGGCGCCCCGCGGCTCTGGCGGCCTCGGGCCGCCCGCGGCCAAGGCGGCGCACCGTGTCAGCGCACGCCACCTCGACCATAGTTACCGTGGCAGGTGCAGGCGCGTCCTCTAGCGTGACGGTGAACCCTTGCCTCAACTCTCCGACCACGGTAAGCGGCGCCGCCGGATCGATCAGGATGGCGCGCTCGCCCTCAGCCACCGCGTCCGTGGCATCGGCAAGCGAAGGCCACGCCGCGCCTGCCGCCACGAGCGGATCGAAAGTGAAATAGGGACGGTAGTAGACCGGCGCGATGTCGCCCGGTATGCGCGCGGCCTCAACGTTCCCCTTCTCGACGTGGAGGAACAACGCATGCCGGCGAGCGCCATTCTCCAGCAGGAATGGCGTCACCGCCTTGGGATTGTCCAGCGAGCGGATCGCCATCAGGAACCGGTCGCGGATCGAGCAACCGAACTCCTGCTCGAGATACGCCCAGTTGCTGTGCAGTCGAATCGCCATCGCTACGCGCCAGCAGCTATTTCGGCATCGCCATGCCGATCAGCGAGGTCTCAGCGACTCCGGCTGTTCGCCCGCCATCGACCGGCAGCGCGATCCCGGTGATATAGCGCGCCTCATCGGAGGCGAGGAACAGCGTGGCGTATGCGATGTCCTCGGGCAGACCGATCCGTCCCAGCGGTATCACCATGCCGGTCTTCGTCCAGTTGCCCTCAAAGTCGCCGCTGCTGGTCAGTGCGCCGCGCAACATCGGCGTGTCGATGGAACCAGGGCATACGCAGTTGACACGGACGTTGTCCTTTGCGTGGGCCAGCGCCATCGCTTTCGTCAGCGAGATGATACCTGCCTTCGTCGCGCCGTACACCGGTTGCCAGGGCCGTCCGACCAGTCCAGCGTTGGATGCGTCGTGCACGATCGCGCCACCGCCGCTGCGAATCAGGTGTGGAATCGCCGCCTGACTGGCATAGATGGTCCCCTTCAAATTGACGTTCACCAGGAAATCGATGTCCTCGTCCGTCGTGTCGATGAAAGGCCGGGTAAGCGTGACGCCCGCATTGTTGACGAGGACATGCAAACCGCCGAATGCGTGAGTCACTTCGTCGATAGCAGCGGTGACGTCCTTCTTCTTCGCGATGTCGCAGCCAATCGCCATCGCGGTGCCTCCGGCCCCTGTGATTTCCGCGGCAACCGCCTTGGCCTTTGCCTCGTCCTTGTCCAGCAAGCCGACCTTCGCACCTTCCTGCGCGAAGATCAGCGCGGTGACACGACCAATTCCCTGCCCTGCGCCGGTAATAAACGCCACCTTGCCCTGCAGTCGCGCGCCCATCACCCCACCGACGGCGCCTTTCCCGCGCCTTCCTGCTGCACCATCTCCGAGATGCCAAGATAGATCATCAGCGGCCAGGCCTCGACCTGCAACAGCTTCGCGGGCTTGTCTGCGTTCTTGTTGACATGGCGGTGGTTCACGTTTGGCGGCATGTAGAAGAGATCTCCCGCTTCCCAATCCACGCGCTCATCGCCGATCAGGTCGTAGCCCTCGCCCTCGAGAACGTAAGCGACGGCCTCAAAGGTGTGCTTGTGCAATCCGGACTGCGCACCGGCCGGGATCTCGGTGAGCACCATGCCGAATGTCTTGGCCTCCAGGCCAGAGGTCTTGTCCACGACGGCCGCATTACGCCCCTGAGGGCTCACGTGCCACTGGATGTCCTTCTTTTTGAGGATCAGCTTGCCCTTGTACTGGCGGGTATCCGCTTGCCGCTCCATGAGCGACTGGTAGAACGTCTTGTGCTCCATGCTGGGCTCCGTTGGTGCTACGTTCGGTCGCAAACTGCGATGGCCTCGATTTCGACGAGGAAGCCGCCAAGCAGGCCGGCCTGGATGGAAGTACGCGCCGGAAAATGCGGACCTGGGTAGAACTCCTTGAAAGCTTCGTTGAATCCGATGTAGTCGGTGGGAAAATTCGGCAGGATGCAGGTCAGCTTTAGAACCTTGTCAAGCGAACTGCCTGCCGCCTCGAGCACCGCCTTCAGGTTTCTGAGCGTCTGCCGGGTCTGCTCCTTGATGTCGCCCAGTACCGGCTTGCCTGCTGCGCCGTCGTACGCCACCTGGCCCGCGACATAGACAATGTCGCCGTGCCGGTACGCCTGCGAGAAAGGACCCGGCGGCATGGTGCGCGGATGGGTCGTGATCAATTCCATGATTTCTCCTCTGGATGAACGGAAAGGGGTGACGATCGCTACAAGCCTGCGCCCATCTCGTGGGCGCGGTTGTGTCCGCGGTTTCTCAGCACGAATCTCTCGAGGAACTCGACGGCATAGTAAAACGCGAACCCAATGATGACGAGCCAGCCGATGACCGCGAAGACCGTAAGCGTGTCGAGGTTTCCGCGCGCCATGACCAGCAGGTAGCCGAGCCCGCTGTCCGAGCCGACGAACTCCGCCACCAGCGTGCCGACAACCGCGAAAGTAATCGCCACCTTGAAACCGCCGAACATGCTCGGCAGCGCGTAGGGAAGACGGACCTTCCAGAACGCCTGCCAGCGACTCGCGCCCATCGAGCGCACGAGCATCAGGCTTTCGGGTCTTACCGAGGCCAATCCCACCACCGAATCGATCACGATCGGGAAGAAGGCGATGAGGAACGTCATCAGCACTTTCGGCAGCAGGCCAAAACCGAACCAGACGATGAATAGCGGCGCCAGCGCAACCTTGGGCAGGACCTGCGCCGTGATGAGGATGGCCTGGATCGACTGTCGGAACAGGCGTGAGTACACCATGAACGTGGCGATGGGCACGCCCACCGCAACCGCCAGGCCAAACCCCATCAGGATCGCCGACAACGTAGGCAGTGCCTGCTGGTAGAAGATGCGATAGTCGACGAACATCTTCCGCACGACGTCTATCGGCGTCGGCAGCACATATACCGGGACCTTGAACCAGTGGATTGCCGCTTCCCAGATAGCCAGGCACGCGAGTGCCGTGGCCAACGGTGCGATCCATGCCAGGGCTCCCCCGTCACCATCTCGGCTGGCGGGAACCGGCTTCCCCTCAGCGACCATGCGTCGCGTCCTTGGTCTGGAACACGCCAAGACCCTGGAAAATCTGACGGATGCGGCCCGTATACCTGTTGAACTCCGGCGTCGTCTTCATTTCCAGGTTGCGCGGGCGCGGCAGTTCGATCGCGATGTCCTCGGCCACGCGCGTGGGCCGCGGCGTCATCACCAGGACACGATCCGACATCCAGACCGCCTCCTCGATGCTGTGCGTCACGAGTATCGCCGTCTTGCGTTTCTCGAGCCAGATGCGCTGCAGGTCGTAATTCATCTGGTCGCGGGTCAGCGCATCAAGCGCGCCAAAAGG
>SXGR01483105.1_pt1 | contig 29619 bp, 21 predicted proteins | sample 3174711 | NCBI WGS metagenome assembly SXGR01 (sample SAMN11356860, study PRJNA531348) | freshwater metagenome | isolation source: freshwater sample F1-60 | place: China: Fuxian Lake, Yuxi | collected 2017-12-25 | reverse complement strand
CTTCGGCCTGGTGACGCCGCCCTACGGGCTGTGCCTGCTCATCGCCGCCAGCATCGGCCAAATCAAGGTCGTCGCCACGTTGAAGGACGTCGGCATCATCCTCACGGCGATGTTGCTGGTGCTGCTTCTAGTGATCGTTTTTCCGGAACTGGTCCTCTTCCTGCCGCGCCTGATCGCGCCGAAGTTTGTGGATTGAGCAATCGACGACTGGCCCGCTTGAGTTGGTCAACATTTGGTCGCTTTGGTTATGCTCGGCAGGCTTGCCGTCCGCGCCCTCCTCGCCCACGTTCGGGGCATGAGCACTGTGACCGAAATTGAAGCCGCGATCGAAAAACTTCCGGCGGCGGAACAGCGCGAACTTGCCGATTGGTTGAACTCCCGCCTGCTGGAGGATACACCGGAAATGCTTGCGGCCCTCGATGCCGGTATCCGTTCGCTGGCAACTGAGCCAAAGGTGCCATTGGAAGACGTCCGCCGGAAAATCGTGGCATGGGCTACCACGTAATCCTCGCCGCCCAGGCGGATCGCGACTTGGAACGGATCGTCAGGTTCCTTGCGCAGAAGAACCCGGAAGCGGCCGAGCGGCTCGGCCACGCCCTGCTTGACGACGCGCTCGCCCTCACCCACTTGCCCGGCCGAGGTGTGCCGGTCCGTGGTCGGCCGGGTTATCGGCGCATTTTGCACCGTCCATGGTTCTTGCTCTACTACCGCGTCGACGAAGCACAGCGCTTGATCGAAGTCGCGCGCATTTGGGACGCTCGCCGGAATCCCGCTGACTTTGCGCTGCCCTGAGCAGCGCCCGAGCGATCAAACCATGTCGTGGGTTCGCCCGCGCGGGTAGTCGCCGAATCGAAGACCGCAATCGGCTCCATCGCGCGAGCTTGTCGGCTTGTCAGGAGTGGAAACGCGTGCACGATTGACGCCATGCCCACTGCGACATTAGCCAGGCCGAAAAAAATCGTTCGCCGTCGCGCGGCGAAAAAAACGTCCGCGCACGGCATCAAGGCGGTGCCGGGCAATCCGTTCGCCGGGTTGGAGCACGTCTTTGGTTCGATCGCCCTGCCGCGCGACCTGCGCCCGCAGCGTGAAATCATCCGTGCCCGCATTCTCGCCGATCATAATACTTGATGCCGGGCCGCTCGCCGCCGCCGTCGATCGGCTGGACGCCCATCATCTTTGGGCTACGGCTGAAATGTTGCGACGGCCTGGGCCGTTTATCGTCACGAGTGCAGCCGTGGCGGAGGCTACACACCTGTTCAGGAATCAAGGGCCGGCACTCGATCGATTGAGGAAATTGGTCGAGCGCATGCAGGTCGAGGATCCCGCTCCAGTGCAAGTTCTCGAGCTCATGGAGCGTTACACTCCTGAAATGGACTACGCCGATGCCTGTGCCGTGCTGCTGGCCCGACGACACAAAGGCGCGGTCGTGCTGACGACCGACCATCGCGATTTTTCAGTTTACCGGGTGCCGTTTGTGTCACCCAAGGGTGAGTTCCACGGTTGATTGGCACTGGAAAATCCCCGCTCTTCATCCGGGTGCGCTGACGGTCGAACCGCCGAGCGAAGGAAATTTGTCGCGGCGATGCTGCAGATGATTTTCCGCGGGATTGTTTTCCGGGAACTGGTTCGCTTCCTGCCACGCCTGATCCCGCCGAAGTTTGCGGACTGAGCGGCTTGTCGGCTTGTCAGGAGTGGAAACGCGTGCACGATTGATGCCATGCCAACTGCGACATCAGCCAGGTCGAAGAAAATCGTTCGCCGTCGAGCGGCGAAAAAGGTTTCCGCATTCATAATCAAGGCAGTGCCGGGCAGTCCGCTAGCGGGTTTGGAACATTTGATCGGTTGCGTTTCCCTCCCCCGGGACTCGCGTCCCCGTCGCGAAATCCTCCGTGCCCGCTATCTCGCCGATCATAATACTTGATGCGGGTCCCTTGGTGGCGTTGGCGGATGCGCCCGACCCGCACCATGAATGGGCGGCGACCCTGATTGGAGGAACCGACCGGCCTTTCATCGTCACTAGTGCGGCCATCGCGGAAGCGACGCACCTGCTCATGAATTCTGCCTAGTCGGAGCAGAGCCAATCGGTTGGCAGATCAATCGGCCAATTTCGGCTCAGCTTCAGCACTATCAATGTTACTCGCCGGATACATCGGGTGCATGCGCCTTGAGCTAAAATTCCCCTTTCATCCCTACGACCAGTTTCGAGCCAAAATGCTGGTACCTCGACCACATGGCGTATTCCGGCGTGCTCGGGTTGTGGGTTCTTTGCACGTCCTTAAAGCCGTCACCCAGAAAATCGCTCAGCGTGGCATAGACCGTTAGATACCTGGAAAACTGATATTCCCCGGTCAATGTGGGCCTAGTCATTGCGGCCTGCCAGACATAGGTGTCGGGCGGATTCGTGGCACTGGCGGCGACGGGTGTCCGCCGAGTCTCACCCTGATCGGAGACAGTAAACTTCACCGAGTATCGCGGGCGGATGAAGTTCACGCCATAACTCAGTGTGCGGGGGTTGAAGCCGGTGAAATCAGCGGTATTGGAGCCCTCCACCTGCAAGTGGGTGAGGTTGACGAACACTTGAAGTCCGCGCGCCCAGGGCGGCAGGAAGGTGAGCGCCTGTCGGTACGAGAATTCGATGCCCCGCACTCGGGCATCGCCGGTGTTCGTCTGAGTGACGATATCATAGTCGGAGTAATCGGCATCTTGGGGAATTCCGTACAAGGCCAGCAACGCCGGCGTCGCGGGGGTCTGGCTGGCGCCGAAGAAATTCCGGAGATCCTTCTGAAACACCCCGATCGATCCGAACCCACTCTTGATCAGATACGTATCTAGAGTGAGGTCATAACTGTTCGCCGTCCAAGGCTCCAATCCTGTATTTACAACGGAGATTATCCGGTTGCCAGACGCAGGATCGGAGTAGCTGGTGCCAGGAATGGCCTGGCTCATGCTGGGACGACCGATCGTGCGGGCATAACCCAAGCGTGCCACCAACTTGTCGGTTAGACTATAGCTGGCGTTTAAACTGGGGTAAAAACCGTCATAATGGCGCTGGGCATGCACAGCCCGGTCCTTGTATCTCAGCTTGCTGCGCGCGAGAGCGTCCGTAGTGATGAGGATCGGCTGTCCACTAGAGTTCCTGACGAGATTGCCCCTGGCGTCCTTGACATACTGCGCGCTCGGGTCGTCGAGCGGCCCCCAGCCTTTGTCCTCTGTCCGTTCATAGCGGACGCCGGTGACGATCCACAATCGGTTGTTCATCAGCTTCAGATCCCCCCGCATATAGCCACCGTAGATACTTTCCTGCAGATACTTGGAGTTAGTCACAGCCGTCTGATAGGCGCTCGATTCATTCAGGACAAAATACTCGGGATGGCTCTGATACAGCAAATAGGCCTTGCGTCCGGTAATCCACTGCACCTTTCCGCCGAAGGCGGAGGGAGCATCGGCAGAATAGGCCGGATCCACCAAGCCATATTGTCCGACTAATCTCTCGGCGACGGACGCGCCCGGTCGAAAAGTAAAACTCAAACTTGGCAGCCGCTGATCGTAGTCTGTCCGGCGCAGGGACCCGCCGGTTTTGAGCGACCAGGGAATCGAAGTGCCAAACGTTCGTTTGAGGTTTAAGTGGAGCTCACTTATTTTGTTGGTGTAGGCGCGCGGGCTCGAGGTGGCACTGGTAAGGGAGTAGCTGTTCCCGGCAAACAGATCAACCGGCCTGCCACTGCGATCGACGATCCTGAAGGACGTTGGCAAAATGCTTTGCCAGGTATCGCCAGAACCGTTGATGCCCTCACCGCGAATGACGAGGTTCGCGAGATCCGTGACCACCGAGCCGAAATAACCGTTTCCCATGTCCGTAAATTTTGTATCCGTAAGGGAGGAGCTGCCGCGCAAATCGCCGGACCAGACATCTCCAGCATAACCATACTTGAACGCGGCCATCGTCAGTTTGCTGAGGTTCTCGATATTGGTGCCGGCGGTTTGCCGGAGCGAGCCCACGCCGTTGCTGGTGCCTTGGGTGGAGTTGCGGTCGCCGGTGGCACCGGCCCCGTAATTCACGGTCACGCGATGGCCGGCGCTGCTCCCGTTTCGGGTCCGGTGTTGAACGCTGGCGCTGAAGGTGTGTTTGCCTCCCAGTCGCCAGTCGATCCCCACCCGTCCACTCTTGGTTAGCACCAATTGCGGCGCGTTGCCGAAAATAAAACTCGTCTGGACGAATCGCACCCGATCCCAGGTCGGAGTGGCGGAATCGGTGTTGATGTAGTTGAGCAGATGGCTCGCTCCGACCGTGATTGCCAGCGACTTGTTGATGGGATAAATATACGCCAGATCAAGGTTGGGATTGATGAGGCGCGCGGTCAAATAGGGATACGGTCCATTGATCTTTCCGAATCTCGTGTATCCGGAATCAGCTCTCGTCACCGAAGAGAGATTGTAGGTAAAGAGGGGCTTGCTTCTTTCAAATCCGGCCTTGCTGATGATGTTAACCGAACCACCCAGGCCGGAGGCAGGCATGTCGGGCGTGGGGACTTTCGTCACTTCAATCCGTGATACATTGACGACTGGAATCACGTACGGTGTGGCTGACCTGCTTGCGCCCCAACCTGAGACGGCGCTGCCATCGATCGTAATATCCGTATTGGGCATTCCCCGGACTTCGACCCCGGCCGCTTCATATCCGGAGTAGGTTATCCCCACCCCGGGGATGAATTGCAGGAAGTCCGCGACATTTCCACTGGTGCCATGGGGGTATTCGTCATAGGCGACGACATTTTTGATGTTGGGCGCCTGACGCTGTTCGTTGAGCGCCAGGACCTGTGCATTCATCTGCCGGTCCTCGACCACGACGAAATCGATCATCTTGACGACTTCTCCCTCCGCCGCGGCCGGGCGGATTCCTGGGCGGTCGAGTTCGAAGTTGCGTTCGACGGACTGGCCGGGCGCGACCCGGACGACTTCGGTTTTTTCGCCGAGTCCGATATAGGTGGCGCGCACCCGCGCCTCGCCGGCGGGAATGCCCGCGAGGCGATAGGCGCCGTTTTGATCCGTGACGGCCTCCCGCGTGCTGCCTTCGATCGCAACGCGCACGTTGCTGAGGTAGGAGCCGGAGATCCGGTTGAGCACGCGGCCCTCGATGGCCCCGGTCGCTCTCGCGGGTGGCTCCGGGCGTCCATCGCCGGCCGGGCTGCTGGCGGTAACCCCGGCCGCCGCCCGGTCACCTACCGGACGGCCTGGGGCTTTTTTTTCCGCGTTGGGCAGGGTTGATTCCCGGCGAACGCTCAGCGAGTTCGAGTTCTTTCCCTGCACGGCGACCAGTCCGGTACCTGCCAGCATCGCGTCGAGGGCCGCCCGGGCCGTCATTTCTCCGCGCACGGCGTTCGTGCGGACGCCCGCCACGGCGGCGGTGGGAAACAGCACTTCGATCCCGGATTGTGCGGAGAGACGCTTGAGTGAACTCTCCGCCCGGTCCGCCGGGAGGTTGAAATCCATCCGGGGCGCATTTGCGCTCGAGGCGGAACAAAGCCCGGTAACGATGAAAACAGAAACGGCCAGCCAAGAGACACAGGTTTGCCGCCAAACACCAACGAAGGATGGGTTCGTCATGTGCTGATGACGAAACAACCGGCGCGATCTGTTACGGAAATCTTGATGGGGCGCGAAATTTCCGGGAGGCAAGGGGGGGCCTCATGGGCAGGCGTGCCGCACCGGCGGTGGGCTGAAGCACCGCGCCACCCACGGCGTCCGCCGGAAGTTCGGTCGCGGCATGAAGCCGCAGCGGCACCGCAGGGAACCGGCTTCGACGGAGCTCGGCCCTCCACGACCAGAAAACGAAACCCGGCTCCGGGTTTACTTGGCACTGGCCGATTTTGTCTGGCCAGATTTCGCGCGGATGAGCGGGGCGAGAAATTTTGCCGTCTCGTCGCCGATAACATGATAGCCGGCAAGATTTGGATGCCGGTCGCCGAACCAGCCCGGGAGGTGTCCGAAATGAGCGTCGAGACGGTTGTCGAGGACCACCACCATCGGCCCCAGCCGCTCGGCCGTGGCGGCGTCCGGCGGGGGAGTTTTCGTTTCACGGCCCGGAGTGACGAACGGCTTCACGAACGCGTGATACTGCCGGGGAATTTTTCCGAGCGGGAAACGGCGGTAATTGAGCATGTTCGGCCCCTTGGCCTGCTCCTGCGCATAGCGGGGATAGATGTCGAAGAGGGTCAGCTTTTCTTCCGCCGCGACCTGCCGGACGAGGTCGTTCATGCGTTTCGCTTTCGGCGCATCGGCGTCGAGATCGGCGTTGAGGGGAATCGCCGTCATCGGAATGAGCGTGGCGGCTGGATGATCGCGCCGCAGGCAGGCGATGAGTTCGCGGAAGTCCTTCGGATAGTTGACGTCGAAGTTCTCGCGCTTGTTCATATCGTTCGGTCCGTAACGGATGAAGACATAATCCACCCCGGGCAGTTTCGACGCGACCTTGTCGTAGCGTCCCGAATCGAGCAGCCGCCGGATGAATTCGCCGCTCAGGCCGAGGTTGATCACCCGGCACGGCGGCAGTTCGCCTTCCGCCGCAAGCAACTGTTCGATCACCTGCTCCAGATGCGGCCCTTGGGGCACGAGCCGGCGCGGAATGCTGCCCTCGGTCGTGCTGTCGCCGAGGAGGACGATTTGAAGTTTGCCGTCATGCGTGGCCCGGGAGCTCGCGGAACCCGCGACGAGCAAGGCGAGCGTGCAGAGCAGGAACGGAATGAGCGGGCGGGGTTTCATGCGGGGGACGGGGGAAAATTTCGGACGGGAAAACGGCGGAGCATGGTTGTACTACCGAGCCTTTATTAGTGCGATCTCGGTGCTGCTCCGCGGTACGGAGTTGATGCCGAATGCGCTCTCCAAAAGGTCGACGAACGCCGCGGTATTGTCGGCGCGGCACAGTCCGCTGACGCGAATAGGTGAAATTGCCGGGTCCTCGATGACAAAGCGGAGGCCTTGCCGATGCGCGGCGTGTTGATTCAGCAAGGCGACGGCCTCAGCCAGCGGAGTACCGCTAAACTCCAGACGCGGAGCGCGCCAGCTCAGCCGCTCGGCCATTTCCGGCCCGGGAATATCGACCACCGCGGGCGCCGTCGCATCCAAGCCGATCACGACGCGCTCGCCTGCCGTCACGAGTGTCGAAATCAGATTTGCATCCTGCAGCGCATGGATGGGACCCGGCCCGGCGGGCGGCGTCGGCACCGTCGTGGGTCGAAGCGGTTTGTCCACGGCCACCCGCCCTTCCGTCACCAGGACCTCAACCGTCTCGTGGCCGAGTTGGACCGCGAAGGCCGTGCCGACCGCGCGAACCTCGACTCCGCCCACGTTCACCACGAAGGGGCGGGCGGAATCTCTTTGCACCTGAAAATGCGCCTCGCCCCGGCGCAGTTCCACCCGCCGGACAGCCGGGCTGTAATCGGCCTGGATCTCAGCGTCGTCCTTGAGTTCGATTATCGTCCCGTCCGGAAGAATGCGGCGGGAAGGTGAGACAATCTTAAACGTGGCGTCCCGCGCCGCGGGGTCGGTGATTCGCTCCGTCGGGAAATTCCAGGCCAAAACTGAGATGAGCAGGATCGCTGCAACTCCGATCATGGAAACCAGGGAGCGGCGGCGCAGCCTCTCTCTCAGGGTTGTCAACTCTTGCAGCAATTCGTCTTCCGCGCCCGCCTGCACGGGGCCGTCGAGGGTCGCCCAGGCCGTGGCGTAACGGTTGAGTGCCGCCTCATGCCGGGGATCGGCGTGGAGCCAGGACTGAAAATCGGTCTCTTCCGCGGCGCTGAGACCGGCATCGCGACGCGAGACCCACGCGGCGGCCACTTCATCGATCACGGGATCCGGCGCGAGCGGATCGCGTTCACTCTTGGCCCCGTCATTGGTGTCGCCTCGTCGTTTCATCGCCCGACGCCTTGTCGGCGCAGAAAGTTCTCGATCCGTTTCACGCCTCGCAGCACCTGCACCTGCACGGTCTGTTCGGAAATCCCCAGCATCTTGGCGATTTCCTTCTGAGAGAGGCATCTGATTTTTCGCAACACGACGATTTCCCGACAGCGGGAAGGCAAGGCGTGAATGGCCTGGGCCAGTAACACCAATTCCTCCCGGCAGAATGCGACTTCAGCGGCATCGGGTCTTTCATCCAAGACGGTCAAAGTGGCCAAATCTGTTACGCCCCCGATGGGAGAAATCGTATTGCGACGCAACAGATCCACCGCCAGATGCCGCGCCACTTGAAACAAAAACGCCTTGGCCGAACGAATCGGGCTGGTTGCGTGGGTTTTCCAAATCCGCAGAAAAGACTCCTGCACCAGATCGTCCACGTCTCGCACCGCGGGAAAGGTGCCATGCAAATATGACCGCAGGATCGGCTCGTGCGGTTGCACTTCGCTGGCAAACCACTCTTCCGGACTGCGTACCGGCGAGGTGCCGTTCGAGTTGGTGGGAGGCGGGCTCACGGGGACAGCGCGGACAGTCGATGCCGCACGGATGGGATCGAGGTCGAGGCAAGCGGAATCATATAACGGCCGTCTTCGGGCTTCACGCGAAGGCCAGGCCGAACACTGCGGCCGATTCCAGGTGCAGGCGGAGCCGGATGGTCCGGCCGCGGAGGCTGGCGAGCGAGTCACCAGAGCCGAAGGCCAGAGGCAATCGGACGCCGTTCTGCTGCACTGCCACCGCCTGGTCCCGGCTGAAACCGGGGAGCGACTTGCCATTAGCATCGCAGATTTCCGCGATGACCCGCCCGCGACCGGCATCGGCGTTGAGTTGGATCGTGGTGGCGTTGAACGTGAAGGGCCGCGTCAATAATTCGCCGCGATTCGCCCATGCCGCCGGCACGCTTCGGCCCGGCGCGATTCGCGAAGGCTCCGACCCGGAGCCACCAGTCCGGTAGCCAACCAGTCGACCCCGTTTCAGCCGGACGCCGCCGATCTGCCACATGCGCCCGCGCTCCGCCAGCGCCGTGAGGTTGAAATGGTGGGTCCAGTTGTTGCCCGTATAGTAAATGAACCAGTCGTCACCGATCGTGGCCGGGGTTCCGGCCGCGACGTATCCGACCATTCCGCTGTCCCACGCGCCGGCGAGGCCGAGCGGTATCAGGGGCTCCCGCCGCGGTTCCCGGCGCCAGTCCACGCCATCGTAGCTGTGGGCCAGTTCGACCCACATCCGACCGTTCGTCGTGTCATAGATCTGGGCCTGGCCAATGAACCCATCCTGGTGCGGCGTCACCGTCATCCCATAGCAAACGAGATCGCGGCCCCGCGGCACTTCCTTCGGGCTGTCTTTGCGGCCCGTGCTGACCGTGCCCTGCGCCGGTGCGTCGGCCTCGTCGGTGTCGAACACGACCCGCTCGTTATCCCAATGGATCAGGTCGGTGCTCTCGATCCGCGACAGGAGTGAACGCACGCCCAGCGGCCCGGCCCGGCGGCCGTCCGGCCGGGCCGACGGCCGGATGTAAATGGCATAGCGCCGGGTGCGCGGGTCGTAATGAAAATTGCAGTAAGTGTCGCTTGAGGGCGTGAGCGGATTCTCCGGGTAGGCGTTCCAGTGCAGGCCGTCGTCAGACCAGGCCAGGGAAAGCCCGCTGCCGCGCTTCGGCACGCTGGTCCCAAAGAGCGCGGTGTAGCGCCCGCGGGCGTGCGGGAGGGGCTGGCGGGTGGCGTCGAGGATGCAGAAGCCGGAGCAGCCGGTTGGTCCGCTCAACGGCACCCCGCGGGCGTCGACCTGATTCATGCCGATGACGATGTTGTTGCGGCGGGAGCCCTTGAACTCGCACAAATCCAGCACCGGTTGTTCAAAATGGCGTCCGTCGGCCGACACGGCATAGCGAATGACCTTGTCGTAGCCGACGAGCGTGCCGTTCGGTTCTTCCTTCCGGTGCGGCGAGGAATAATACATTACCAATCCATCCTTGGTCGGCAGAACCGTTCCCATCGCCGACGCCGGGTTGGCTCCCCAGCCCGGATCTTTGTCTCGCGCCGCTGGTACGCGCGGAGTGCCCTCGTCTTCCCGTTCGCGCGCGGGGTCGTCCGACTTCGTCTCCGTCACACGGATCGGACGGCCGCTTGTATCGGCTATGACCGGTTCCGGCGAAACCCGCTCCGGCTGGTACACTTTGCGGGTGAGGAAGTACGTGTGCTCGACCCAGCGCCGATCCAGAAAGTCCACCTGGGAATTGGCATTACCTTGGAGCCTGGCGTCCGTTTCGAATCCAGTGGCGGGCGCAGGGGCGGCCGCGCTCGTGCCGGCCGCGGCGCGGGTGTCGGGCAGCGCGACCAGGCTCGCGCTGCCGGCGAGCGACGCCTGGACAAAAGCGCGACGCGTGAGATTTTTGTTCTGGGTCATGGCGGATAGAGTGCTGTTGGGATGGACCGACGCCGGCTGAGGGGGAGCGGGTCGATTACCGGTGTATCATTCAGCTTGGTCGGAAGGGAGATTCGCCGCTCGATCGTTTACTCGGCGACAAAGCCAAGGAGGTCGTCGTGGCGGAATTAAAATTCGAGCCGGATCTCCCGGCCGGCCAGGTTCGCAATGTCGGCATCCGGCCATCGAATTTTCGCTCGGACGCTGTCGCCTGGGAACGTTTCGCAATCGGCGGACGAGAAACCCTTGCTGACCGTGCGTTCGGGATCGGTGACTTGGACGCGCCACGATCCCGGAGTGGGAAATACGCGCCCGCCGTCGAAACTGACCGCGAGCCTTCGCGTCATGGACGGACCGTCTCACAGAGCCGAGCAGGAGACCAACGGCCGCGGCGAAGACGAACGGGCGAACGAAACGCGGGGTGGGCGGCACGGTCCCGCGAAATGTCCGGGGAAGGAATGTGCGCATTGGGTAATGAGGGAGGTTTTCACGCGGGTGCGGGCTGACAAAGGAAATCTCGTGGTGAACCCGGCTGACCAGTTGCGCACCTGGCGCGAGCCGGGGGCGCGGGCCGTTGTCCGCCGCACAGGGATTGCGCGCGCCCGCGACGCTGCGGCGGGGAGGCTCGTGAGCGGACCGCCGAAGCCGCTGGCGAGACGACCTTACCAGTCCTTTTGCCTCGTTGCGCCGCGGCGCCGTGGCCAACCGTTGTTATCATGCACCCTTACCCTGTCGCTGTGTCCCAGAACGAAGCTAGCTTGAGGGCCGTCGCGATCGACTTCATCCGGGCGTTTGGCATCGCGCGGTGCTTCAGCCTCAACCCGTGTTTCGGACCGTTTCTGCGCGGGCTGAGGCAGCGTGCGACCACCGTTGCCCTCGGAACCGTCCTGGCTTTCTGTGTTCCTCCGACCTCCGCCCAGTCCAACGCCACGGGCACGATCGAGGGCCGGGTCGTCAGCAAGGTGACCGGCTCGTATCTGGCCAATGTCCGGGTCGCCATTGAAGGCAGCAATCGGGAAGCAATCACGGATGAAAACGGCACCTATCGCCTGGCCGGAGTGTCGGCGGGCGAAGTGCGATTGCGCGCGGTTTACGTCGGATTGGAGCCGAGAACGGAAGTCGTTCGGGTCGCGGCCGGGCAAACCATCCGCCGCGACTTGGAACTCGCCCGCCCGGGGCCGACTCCGGGCTTGCCGGACGACCGGCCGATCACGCTGGCTGCGGTCACGGTGATCGAGGACCGGGAAATGAACGCGCAGACGATTGCGCTCAACGAGCAGCGGATTGCGCCCAACATCAAGAATGTCGTGGCATTTGACGAATACCCCAACAACGGGGATCCGAACATTGCGGAATTTCTGAAGTTTATTCCGGGCGTCGCCATCAGCTACTCGGGCTTTGCGGGCAACGATGCGTCGGTTCGGGGCATTCCCGGCAGCGACACACCGCTGACGATCGACGGGGCGAGCATGGCCGCCTCCACGCTCGGGCCTGGGCGTAACGCCGGCTTGTTTGCTGTGCCGATCAACAACATCTCGCGGATCGAAGTCACGAAAGTGCCGACGCCGGACATGTCGGCCAACGGGCTCGGCGGCTCGATCAATATCATCAGCAAAGGCGGATTCGAACGGAAGAAACCCCTCTTTACCTACAATGTGTTCAGTTCGTTTCGTTCGGATGACCCCTTGACCTTGAGCAAGCGGGTGGGCCCGACGCCGAAACTGACGACGCGGCATATTCTCCCGTCGGTCGATCTCACCTATGCCCGGCCGATCAACGAGTCCTTTGCCTTCACGCTTTCGGCCACACAAAACCTCAACTACATCGAGGCCCACACCACCCAGCCAGCTTGGGATTTGATCCGGCTGGTACAGACCTCCAGCTCGTGGCAAGTCAGCCCGCAGCTCGTCTCCGTCCGCTCTGGGCGCGTCGGCATTGATTGGAAAATGGGCAGCGCCACGACGCTCAGCGCCAGCATCCAGTATCGGAAGCGGGAAGCGGCGTCAGCCGGGCACAGCTTTGGCACCACGTACGGGGCGGGTGCCACCGGCGGGCCGACTTTTGTCCAGGGTGCGGCCACGGGCGTTGGGTCGCTCAGCCAGAGTGTTGGCACCTGGCTGGAATTGCATGTCGGGATGATGGTTTCGAATCTCAAGTTCTCCCACAAGGGCAAGGTCTGGCAGATTGACGGGACCGGCGGGTATTCGGTGTCCCGGCACCGGCGGCCCAGCACGGAAAAGGGCTACTTTAGCAATATTAGTGGCACGATCTCGAATCTGGTAATTCGAGCCGATGGCATTTCCGGCTCCGGAAAAAACAAGGAAAGCATCGTGCCGGCAACGTACCGGATCGTGGATCGCACGGGTGCGTCCGTGAACCCATTTGATGGCAACGCCTACTCCATCACCACCGCCGCGGACAATCTGCCCAAATCCGAAGACATGAAGATCGAGGCCAAACTGAATGTCGCGCGGAGTTTTGCCGGCCCGCTACCGTTCTCCCTGAAGAGCGGCGTGGCGGTGACCCGGCAGGATGTGACGGCCAGCGACGACACCAAGAGCTACAGTTTTCGCACCGGTCAATCGGTCGACGTCAGGAAAGCGGGCAACTATGGCCTCGTGGACACGGGCTTCTCGGCGCGGTCACCGGCGTATCTAAGCGGAGACAAGATTCAGTGGATCAGCGCCCGCAAGGCTTATAAGTTATACCAGGTTCACCCGGAATACTTCATCTTGAACGAGGCCTCCGCCCATACGACCCGCGTGAACGGCTCGAGGAAGTTCAATGAGACGATTTCCGGCGCCTATCTCCGCGGCGACTTGAAACTGCTCAGCAATCGCCTGTGGCTCGTGGGCGGCGTGCGCTACGAACGGACTGAAAACGAAGGCTGGGGCGCCTTGGACGATGTGAGCGCCCAGTATGTGAAGGACGCCCGAGGCAACATTGTGCGCAACGCCGCCGGCCAGCCCACCCTGATCTCGACCGATGCGTTGGTCCGGGCCCAGTTGCGATACAAGGAGCGCGGTTCGTACGGAACGGGAGACTATGGGACCACTCATCCCAGCTTTAATGGAACCTACACCATCATCGACGGCCTGCTGGTCCGAGCGGGTTATGCCCGTACGATTGGACGACCGAGCCTGAGCCTGATCATTCCCGGCGTTGCCGTTTCCGAACCGACCGCGACAAACCCAACCATCACGGTGGTGGACTCCGGTTTGCAGCCGTGGAGCGCGGATAACTACGATCTCTCCCTGGAATCGTATCTGCTCAAGGGCGGGTTTGGCGCCGTCGGGGTGTTCAAAAAGAACATCCGGGGTTTCTTCGTTTCCACCGCCAGTTCGGCCACGCCGGAGTTGCTCGAGCGGTATGGCATCCCAACCACCGGCGATTATCTCAACTACACGGTGTCGACGCGAGGAAATGGCGGCGATGCCTCGATCACGGGCATGGAGTTCGCCTACAAGCAATCGCTCACGTTCTTGCCCTCGTGGGCGCGGGGAGTTCAGGTGTTCGTGAACTACACCAAGATGTCTTTGGGTGGATCGAGCCAGTCTGACTTCACCGGTTTCAACCCCAAGACCCTGAGCTGGGGGGCGAGCTTTGTCCGGTCCCGTTTTGCGATCCGGTTCACCGGTTCGGAACAGGGTGAAACCCGCCGGGCGCCGGTGGCGGCGAGTGCCTCGGTGCCGGAGGGAACGTATCTTTGGCAGGGAGCGAAGACCCGCTACAACATTGGGATTGAGTATGCGATCTCGCCGAAGATCGGATTCCACATTTCGCTGAACAACGTCAACGGCTTGGGCGTGACCGACGTGCAGCGGCGCTACGGGACGGGCACGCCGGATTACGCGAAATATCAGCGTTTCCAGGAATGGGGAAAGAACGCGGTCGTGGGCATCAAAGGCGAATTCTAACGAGGCGCAGCCTCAGACCGTTTGGCGCAGGGGAGCAACCGGGAATCTGGGGTGCTTGAGCAAGGTGGCGGCGAGCGCCTCGTTAGAATGGTCCGCTGCGCGGACCGCCGGAACAGAGGTGAGTCCCGGTTGGGCCAGCGTGCACCTTGCGTTGCGGGCATGATAGCCGACCAGCGGCAGTGACTCCCACGCGGGAGGACTATGGCCCAGTCGGAACGCGCCATGAATACTACGCCGACTCTCGGCCAACTCCAGGCCGAACACTTCGTCATGGAACCGGAATGCATCGACTGGAAGGGAGTAATCGAAACCTTCGGCGGCGAGCGGAGCCACCCCGTCACGCTGGAGCCCACCCTCGGAATTGACCGGCCGGTTCGCGGCGACAACGGCAGTGAGCTTATCGCGGCGGTGCTGCAAGGAGCGCTAACCACCGCACCGCCCCCACCACCATGCGTTCGACGGAAGCCTTGTTGACCTTCAAGTCCGCCGTCAGTGGCGTGGGCAGAGCCGACCAGATCGAAGTTGTCGCAGCACGGTTCGTCGTTCGCGAAATAGGCTGCCCTTTTTCCGAAGAAACGACACCGTTCTACTTGTAACCGTGCATGAGCAGTCTCTCCGGATCCTTCGACCTGCCTAGGCGGCTTTCACTCTCCGCACAGACGACCGACGCCATTCGCAAAGGCATCGAGGAGGCTACCTGGCAGGAGTTTCTGCCGAGCGAGCGTCGTCTATGCGAGTTGTTCCAGGTGAGCCGCCCCACCGTGCGCACGGCGTTGCGGCAACTCGCGAAGGAAAAGGTCATCTCCATCCAGCACGGCCGTCGCAATCGTATCCTCGCGGCGAGCCGAAGCCCGGCTTCGCGCAGCCGGTTGGTCGTGCTTGTTTCCCATCATCCGCTTTCCCGTGCCACGCCGGCGGCCTACCAAGGCATCAGCGAGATGCGTGCGCATTTGATGGAGCACGGCTTCACGACCGAGATTCTGGTGTGTTCCGCGCGGGGCTTCGTCAACCAGCGGCGCAAACTGGAAGCGTTTCTCCGGCTGAATCGCGTGCTCTGCTTCGTATTGCTCTCGCCCGGCAAGGAACTGCAGGAATGGTTTGCGATGCACTCGATCCCTGCGCTGGTGCTCGGTTCCTGCCACCCCTCGGTGAAGCTGCCCTCGCTCGATGTCGACTATCGTTCGGTCTGTCGACATGCGGCCGGCGTGCTGCGCAGCAAGGGCCACCGTCGCATCGCGTTCATCGTTCCGAACTCCAATCTCGCGGGCGACCTCCTCAGCGAAGAGGGCTTTCAGGAAGGCGCGACGGGTCGGACTTCCGCCGACGACAGCGTCGCCCTCGTCGTCCGCCACAACGGTACGCCGACGAACTTGAATGCGATGCTCGATGCGCTGTTTGCGTCGGCCACTCCGCCGACCGCCCTGCTCGTGGCCAAGCCGCGGTACGTCTTCATCGTGATGGTGTATTTCCTGCGGCACGGAAAAAAAGTGCCGGAGTTCGTATCCCTCATTTCCCGCGATCACGACCAACTGTTCGAAAACATGATCGCGCACTACCGGTTCGAGGGAGAGACCTTTGCGCACCGGTTCTCACGTCTCATGCTGCAGATGGTCGAGCAGGGACACCTGCCTCCGGAGCTCAACTTGATTTTCCCCCGCTACATCGCGAGCGGCACGGTGCGGCAACTCGGGCCCTGACGTGAAGCGCAATCTCGTCCGCCCGGCTTCGCGGCTGTGGGCCGCGGGGAAGGGGCGATGAAAGCAAGTGCAACGACCGATAGCGCGACACCCAGCCTACTTCAGGCAATGCTCGAAGAAGAGGTAAATGACCTCGTTCGATTCCGGCGTCGGGCTATGGGCCGGGCGGTTGTGCATCGCGACCCGATTCGCGTGGCCCAGGAAGTGATTGATCGCGATCGCGTGGTTCAGGGTCCGCCACCGGGCCGGGTAATCCTCCGAGCCGCCGGAAACGAGGAACGGTCGCGGGGCCATCAACGCGTGGAGGTCATGCAGGTTGCGCCCGTCCTGGATCAGTTCCTTGTAGGCGCCACGGCGCGGGTTCTCCGCCGAGACCAAGCCCAGGCGCGGACGCTGCGCGCCGTCGTAGCCGAGGTAAAAGCTGTCCCAGTAGTTGATGCTCCCGCGCGTCTCGTCGAAAACGATGCCCGGGTCGGACCAGGCGGCGCAGGCGAATTTTTCGTAGAGACAGGAGGCGAACATCGCCCATTTGCCACCGTAGGAGTGTCCCGTCACGCCGATCCGGTCGGGCCGGACCTCCGGTTGCCGGGCGAGGAGGGTGTGGCTGTTGGCCGCCAGGTAGGCGAGGTACGATAGGCCCTGGGTTTCGGCGCCGTTCAACTCGGGCAGCAGGGCATCGCCGCCCGGGGCGCCGATGGCCAGGGTCACAAACCCCCGCATCGCGAGATCCCGGGCAAACTGCCTCAATTTGTGGGCATCCTTACCGAAGGGGCGCACGTATTCACTCGGCAGTCCCGCGCTCGTCGCGGGATCGTAGTAAACCACCAGCACGGCGGGGAATGGCCCCTGACCGTCGGGGATCAACAGGTAGCCAGCTTGCATGAACCCGGCGGCCAGCTCGGCGCTCACCCGAACTTGGGTGTAGTTGTCGAGGTGCAGGGTCTCCTGCCGAACGAGCCGCGGGCGCTCGAGCAGTGCCGGCCACGGCTTCATCGTCCGATGCCAGTAGTCGAGAATCTCCTGACGACGGCGCGGCCAGTCCGTGGGAGCAGCCGTCGGGGTTCCGTCGTAGAACTTGAGAGGTGAGGGGTAGTCGTCGAACTGGCCACGGAATGCCACGGGTGGACTGAAGAAAGGGGCGATCTTCAACCAGGCGTCACCGGCGGCGGACAAGGCGGCCGTCGGCAGGGCAAGGCCGAAAAGCAGGATTGCGAAGAGGAAACGTGATTTCATGAAGAGGGAGAAAAGGAGGGAACCGATCCGTGATCAGTGACGGCTGACCGGATCCAGTGCGGTTCTGGTCCGGCTCACTGGCCGCCGCCGGAGCCATCCCGCTCATGGCCGTGCTTCCGGAGCACGTCGGCAACAGAGGTCGGGCTAGCAGCCAAGAACTGGAATCTTTCCCGCCGCGCAGTGTCGATCTACGAGCCTGGGAGATGGCACGACCGTCCGCGCTCCGAGTCTTAAGGTTGAATACGAATGTTTCATCGCAAGTCCGACCGGCTGCTAGCGTGCGAGGTCCGCTACCACCGCCGACATCGATTCCACCACGCGCGCGTTTTTCCCATACGCGGCACCCGCCACCGTGATCGGGAGCGGGCTCCCCGTGGCCGAGACCGGACCAACCAGGGTCACTCGGCCCGGCCCCGCCAGCGCGGCGAGATCGGGCAGGTCGAAATCCAAGAGCGCGCCCGGGACGATCAGATCGACCAGCATCTCGGGATAATCCCGCGCCCGCACGATCTCCAGGTAGGACGGCAGCGCCTTTTCCGTCACCGTCTGACGAATCGCGGGCTCCAGCGCCGCCGCGCATAGCGCGACCACCCCCATGTTGCCCTCACCCACCACCGTCACGCGGGTCGCTTCGACCTCGGGACGGCTCCGGACATAGTCGTAGACAGAGAGCAGGTCCTGCACCCGCATTCCGAGCATGGTCTTGCCGAGCAGGATCGCGCGCATCGCCGTGCGGTAGCTTTCGGTCCAGTAGGGCTCCGGCTTCGCAGGTAGCACGAGCGCGCCACGCACGCGCACGCCGACCACGACGTGACCGGCCTCCCGCCACGGCGCCCAAGCGGCATCTGGCACCCCACGAGTTGATTCGCCGTCCGCGCGAGCGAAAATAACCGCCGGCCGCCGCCCGGCCGCCGACGTCGGATGAAACAACTCCACTTCAAGCCGGATACCGGGTTCAGGCACGAGCGCGATCCGCTCGTACGGCTGCCCAGCGCGCAAGCCGCGCTCCACCGGCGTGCTGGCGGGCGCGGATCGCTCCAAACCGACTCCCACGCGTGCGGCGACAACCGCGCGCGCCCGCACCGGATCGGTTATCCGGAGCAGAGTGCGGCGAGCGTAAATCTCCTCCGCCAGGTCTTGATTGAGCATCTGCACCGTCCTGCTCTGAAACGCCGTCACGACGTTGCCGGTCGTCGTGCAGTTCAGCGTGGCGGGCTCCTCCGGCCGGATGCCCGGCGGTTCCGGAGCCGGTCCGCGCGCTTCGAAAAACCACCGGTCGAACCAGGCGTAGGTCGCCTCGCGGCGCGGCTGAGACCAGCCATGCGCGTCGTCATGCTCGAAATAGGCCAGTTTATCGCCCGCTCCCAGCAGCGCAAAGGCCGGCTTGGCTTCTGCGTGTGTGTCCCGCGCTCCGACCACGGGAAAAAAATCCCGGGTCGCGGTCAGCATCAGGGCCAGCTTGGGGGCAAAGGCGATCAGCAGATCCGAGAAACCCAGCCCGTTTTTGATGGAATTTGGGATTACCTGCTCCGAGTCCTGAGGTCCCGACTCCGGCATCCGCCAGAGTTTTTCCCAAGAGGTCCAATAACACGAGGGTGCAACGGCGGCCAAACGCGGCTCCACGACGCCCAGGAACGCCGACTGCGTACCGCCCCCCGAATTGCCTGCGGCGCCCAGCCGCCGGGGATCGACGTCGCTCCGGGTGAGCAGATAGTCGACCGCCCGCATGCCATCCCAAAGAAAGTAGCGCGCCAGGGTCCCGCCGGTAAGCAGGCATTGCAGGCCGGGCACGATGTGCCCGAGCGAACGGGGCCGACCAGAGGACGCCTTCGTCTCCCGATACTCCATCCGTTCGCCCTGCACCGGCGGGTCAAAGGCGAGGACGAGACAACCCCGCTTTGCCAGGGCAATGAACGCGGTTTGATAGGCGGGAAGAGCCTTCCCGACCGCGGCGTGGCCGCTGGTCCCGAGAATCGCCGGAAAAGGACCGGGCGTGGTCGTGGGGACGTAGATGTTGGCAGTGACAAGGAGGCCGGGCTGGCTCTCGTAAATCAGTTTTTCGATTCGATAACCGTCGCGGATGAGCGTGCCCGTGATCCGCGCGTTCAGGGGCGTTCGCTTTTCCGGGAATCCGCCGATGGCCTTGGTGAACTCCGTACGGATATATTGTGCCCGTGCCTCGACATCCGCGGGGCTCTTCAAGTTTGCCAGTTGGGCCTGGCGCGTGCGCCAGTATTCCTGCGCAATGTCGGTCAAATAGTGTTCCAGCGCATAGCCATCAACCCGCGCCACGCCGGCGCCTCCGGCAACAGGTGTATCCGCAGCGGGGAGACGCGGGGCGAGCAAGGCGAAGGCGGCCAGGCAATAGGGCGCCGCATCCCGCAGCCGTCCGGGAAAACCGGCCAAACACCCGATTGGAACTGGCGGTTGGTTGCCAAGGGCTGAGTCGGTCGAATCAAGAACGAGCATGGGCAGGAGAAGAGACGTTTCGCGGTATCGGGATTGGGTCGTGGTCGCCGAAGCCAAGGAGGGCACCACGGAAAATCCCGCGATTCACGGGCGGAATTGGTCGCCGAGAAGTCCCTGGTCTCATGTTTGTTCCTTCGGGCCGCGGCGCAGCCTCGCTAGAATTCGCCTTTCATCCCTTTGACCAGTTTCGAGCCGTATTGCTGCCACGTCCACCACTTTGCGTAAGTGCCGGTTTTCCAAGCACCAAAATGCATTCTGTTCGAACAGAAACCAAGGTGGAGACGATGCTCATCATTGTCCGAGGGTCGAAAAAGCCCGATGCTGGCGACGAGGCCAAAGAACTGGTAATATGGGGTCACAAGTGCTCCTCCCGCCAAGTGATCGCTTGATCGCTTCCAGGCCCGGGATGGTTTGCCGCCTCCGTTCCTCCAGATCACGAAAGGATCGGCGCGCGCCATCGCGCGAGAACGGGAAGGCAACGAGCGGATTCGCTTCTGATCTTCAACGTCAAATGCTCGCGAGCACCGACTCCAAATACTGGCGATTCGCTTTCGCGTTGGCCGTCGTCTCCGCCGCCGTTTTCGTCACCGCGCAGGTCTCGAGCATGATCGGACCGTTGAAGTTCGCCTTTTTCAATCGGCGAAAAATTCCGGCGAAATCCACCTTGCCCGTGCCCAGTTGAATCATCACGTCAGCGTCTTTGGCCGCGCAATCCTTTGCCGTGAAGGCCGTGACATGGGAAATGATCGGCTCCAACTGCTGCAACGGATCCAAGCCCGTATAGTAGATGATGTTCCCGGCATCGTACCAGACGCTGAGGTTCGGATGATTGATTCTTTCAAGACACACCAGGATGTCCGCCGCGGTGGCGCAGACTGCACCGTGCGGTTTGATCACGAGCTGGATGCCGTGGTCAGCTGCATACTTCGCGCCGTAAGACATCAGTTTGTACCAGGCCGCATATCGCTCGGGTTTGCCGCTGCCGGTATTGATCAGGATCGGCAGGCCGAGCGTCTTGGCGTTTTGTATCTGCTGGCGGATCTCCGCAATCGCATCCTCATAGGGCGCCGTATCCCTGGTTTGCAGCCGACCTTGGTTGGCCGTGAGACCGCGAGCGGCGATCTTCTGTTTGAGCGCCGCGAGGTATTCCGGCTTGGCGGTGGACGCGACGAAAGGATCGCTGGCAGTCGGCGTTTGCAGCCCCACGAGCCCGTAACCCGCTGTTTTCACGCCATCGAGCATCTCGTCCGCGCTCCATTTGATCCACAAACGATTGAGACAGCCAATCGGCCACGCGGGCGATTTGGCCCGCGCGGCACCAAGAACGGTGCGCGGCGCGGAAGCGAAGACGAGTCCGAGTGCGGCCTGCTGGAGAAACTGCCGACGAGTAGGGCGAGGGGGGTTCATGAATGATTTTTTGGGGAAAAGTGAGCGGACCTTTCACCGGAGCCGAGCCAAGCGGGAACGCTCATACGATAACTTCCTTCGCTTTCGCAATCGCGCCGTGGTTCAAGCAGTATAGCCGAAGACTTGGGGTGCCAATCAAATCGTGCCGCCTCCGGTACCGATGACGAACCGTAGGCGGTTGCGCGCGAAGGTGCGCTCGAAGCGCAAGTCACCCCAGTCACCCGTGCCGACGCTGAATAGCAGAGATCGTCGGCTGAGCGAAGACCACGCACGGTGGCTCGCCGTTCTTGGCGTGAATAACACAATTACGGGACGTCTTTTCATGCGTGGGTTTCCCGTCTTCTGGAGCGATCAGAAGCGGCCCTTTACTCCGAGGCTCCAATTGGACCCGTACTTGCTCTTGGTCTGGACGAATCCATCATAGCCGCGCATGTAAACCGTGGCGGGGGAGTTGAATATGTTTCTTCCCGTCAGGAACAGCTCCGTGCGCGACGTCATTTTATAGCTCCAACTCGTGGCGAACATGTGTCGCGACTTCCGATAGGTCGTCGCTGAGGCCAGGGTGTCGGGAGTCGCCGACCAACGCAGCGCTGAGTTGAGCCGCAGGTAGCGGAACGTGACACCCCCCGACATGGTCTTGGGCGCCCGCTCAAAAGCCAGATTGGGATCACTGTATTTTGTCTGCCCGTAGTTGGCGAACACGCCAAGCCCCCGAAACACGCCGGGCAGGAACGTGAGTTGCTGATTGTATTCCAGCTCGAAACCCCGGATTTCGAATTCACCCTGATTGCGCATGGCCGTAAACAGATATCCGGGGTATTCGTCGCCCAAACCAAGTTCATCCGCCGGGATGCCCGACGCCGAGACCTGAAAATCCCTGATGTCCATCATGAATACGCTGGCCGACAGCACTCCGACCGGCTCGAAGTAATATTCCAACCGCACAGAGTAGTTGTCGCCGAATTCGGGTTTCAGGTTGGGATTCGGCAGCGTTCCGGACAGATTGGCGTCGTTAATGACCGCAACGGCCGACTTGGCAGTCAACTGCGGCCTCATCATCGACTGGCTGAACGACGCGAGTGCCATGAGATTGTCGGTAAGCCGATACCGCGCCGCGCCGCTGAAGAAGACGTCGTCATCTTCTCCCACCCGGGTTGTGGGCGCGTTCCGCTCGTAAACCAGTGCACGCGTCTCGGTGGCTTCATAGCGTATCCCGCCCTGCAAGGTCACGCGACCCAGGCGGGTGTTGGCCATCAGGTAGGCCGCATCAATATACTCGGTGGCTGAACGTTTGGACAGGGTGTTCGCCGCGTTCGTTGCGTCGGCCGGATTGCGCAGGAAATACTCCGAGTTCTTTTGCAGCATGGAGCCCAAGGCTTGACGGTCCGGGAGCTCGACTTTCCGACCAGAAAAAAGATTCGTGCCGGTCCAGTCATGGAAGCGATACACGGAAACCGGGATGTTCGCGGTCAACCGGTCGCGGCCTGGTCCGATATAGGTCCACGAATGACTGCCCGAGGATTGAAAGAAGTGATTTTTTAGCGTCTTCGCGCCGAACTTGAAATACGTCGAGCGATTCCACTCCGGCGTATATTTGACGTTGAACTGTCCCACCAACTGCCGGTTCAAGGGCTCCGTGGCCGTCCGGACCATGTTGTTGGTCAGGCTGCTGGCACGCCAGTTGGCGAGGAGGTACACGTCGGATCCGGAGGTCTGCTGGAAATTGAATCGGATGTCCTCAGCCGAGCTGCGATCCATCCGGAAGCCCACGCCGAACAACTGCATGTTGGTCGACGACAGCGAAGCGCTCCCGGAAGCCGTTCGCCCGTGTCGCTGCACCTGCGCCGAACGGGAATAGTGAAACGTCGCGTCGGCGCTGATCTGCTTGCCTTCGTAGTTGATCGACGGCGCGAAGGAGTGGGAATTACGAGTGCGGTAGGAGGTCGCGCCCGCGATGCCGAATCGCGTGGCGTTGTTTGTCGTCGGGTTGGCGATCATCGCCAGGTGATTGGCCTCGGGTGCTTGGCTGGCCCGGGGAGAGACCAACTGAAACGAGCGGTTGTGATTGCGATTGTCCTCCCAGTTGACGTTGCCGCGCAAGGCCAGCGCGATACCGGGAGTCAGTTTGTATTCCACATTCAAGCCACCGCCAACCCGCCGGGCGAGAATTGGCGAATTCACATAATTGACGTTCGTCAACATAACCGGGGACGGCCGCGCGGCGGTCGGAGTGGTATCATAGGTCAGAATGCGGATATCCTGCTCGTTATAGGAGTTCGCCTCGCTCAGGTTCAGCACTAGGCCGAGCTTTCCCTCCAAATAGGTGTCGGAGTAGTCGAGGACGATGCCCGGCTGTATCTTGTAGCTCTGACCGTCGTTTGGCCCGTCGGACTTGCCCAGCCGCATTTGGTAGCGGTTGGCCAGCCCGTACACGGAGTAGGCGAAATAGCGTCCCTTGCGCTGAAACGCGCTCTTGCTCTTCAGATTCAGCGAACCGCCCGGGGCGTCTGCATCCATGTCGGCGCTGTTGGTCTTGCTGAACTCAATCGTGTCCGCGGCGTTCGCGGAGACATTCGTCAGAATGGGCTCGCGGGTGCCGGTGGCTCCCGTCACCCGCACCCCGTCGACCATCACCGAAGTGTATTTCGGCGCCAGGCCACGCACGCTGACCGATCGCGGATCCGGGCCATCGTAATTGACCTCCAGGCCGGGGAGGTATTGCATGACCTCCGCAATGTTGCCTTCCACCAGATCGCCGAAGGTGTCCGACGCAATGTTGTTCTTCACGGTCATGGCCGAGCGCTGTTCCATCAGCGCCTTGGCGGTGCCCTCCCGCTGGGATGAGACGGTGAATTTGTCGAGGGCGACGATTTTTTCCGTGCCCACCGCCGCCCAGCTGATTAAATCGAAATCGCGCACCGCCGCCTGACCGGCGACGACTTCAACCTGCGCTGTCACCGGCTGATACCCGGTGAACACCACCGCTAGGATTACATTTCCGGCCGGGACACTCGGGATACGATAGCGGCCATCCTGCCCCGTCACGGCGATTTGCGAGGTGCCCCGGACGTGTACTTCCGCACTCCGAAGATACTCTCCGCTCGCGGGGTTGAAGACCCGGCCTTCGATCGTACCCGTGCCGTCCGATTGCGCTGAAATCGGGAGCAAGGAGAGACACGCTGCCATCACGAGAGGTGAGGTTTTCGCGAGCATGCTACAGTGATCGTTCCCGGCGAACGCACGCCGCGAGGCGAAAGGGCTGGTAACATGGCTTAACCAGCAGTCTTGCTTTTGGGCATCCGACCTTGGCGGTCGCCGGGCGGCCTTGGGATGTACCAACGCGGGATGCGCCTGATCCCGGGCCCCCGAGCGTTTCGCCCTGCCCACCCTTCAATCCCCAAGCACGCAATCGTCAGCCCGGCGGTGGCGAGACGCCGCCTCGCGGGGCAGGTCACCGCCGGACGGCATGGCTCGCGACGAAATCGCGGCGGGTCGCGCTCCTTTCTTCAGCGACCAGGCGCCAGCTTCCGGACGAGTTCGTGCACCTTGCCTACGATGAGATCCTCAACTGCGGGATCCCAGATGTTGGGATGGATGACGCGCCAGAGCGTTGACGCATGATAAGTCTGCGCCCCGCCGCCTTCATAGCCGCCTTCTTCCCAGACGCGCCGGCTGGGAATGTAGCCCATGAAGTCATTGCAATATCCCGCCACCCAGACGGCGGGGCCCGAGAGCTCCCGTTTCAGCCGGTGTGAGAAGTCGACCACGGTCTCGCTGGCCAGTGCCACCAGCGTGAGATCGCTCCCAAACTGCAGCACTTGTATTGGATAAGCATAATTTTGCGGCAACCGGCCATCGCGATCGAGGACTTCCAGCAGGACCTGCGCATATTCGCGATCCAGCCTGGATCCCGAAGCCATCCGGATCGTGAGCTGTTCCCGGGTAGGCGCCGGCAGATAGGGCAGCGCCACATTCTGCATTACTGCCTGCAACGAACCGGAGATCGGCCGCGGAAAGGCGTTCAGTCCCGCTTCGACTGCCGCGGCCAGCGTCTGGCCATGCAGCTTCGCCACCTCGATCGAGGTTCGTCCGGAACTCATGTTATGCCGCGGATAGGGATTCTGGTCGCCCGCACAGCCCTGCATGAACAAGGCGACGGTTCCCGGATAGGTGGTTTCAAGCGCTGCCTGGGCAAACCCGGCGTAGTCGCCATGGAACGTGTCCTCACCGCTGGTGGTGTTGTGACAGGCATACCCGAACAACACCGCTTTCATCTTTCCGTCGGTGGACTTCACCAGCAATATCGGCACGGCATGTTCGACCGGGCCCTCTGCGTTGGGCACCTTGCCGTACCGAATATCCGACGGCACAAGTTTATAGTTGGCGCGGCGGTTCATCGCAAATCCCGCCCGGGCCTGCCCGTAGAATAATCCGGCTGGTTCCCGGCGGGCCAGCGCGTCGCCGATCACCCCGACCAGATGCTCCTCGAGCGCCGCCTGGTAAGCCGCGACCGCCTTCATTCGTGTGGCATTGGCTCGGCTGAGAACCGTCTCAACGCCGCGCAACTCCGGCCCGCAATGGGTGTGCGATGCGTTGAGGAGAAGGCGCTCCGGCGCAATATGATACCGCGCTTCCACTTTTGCCTCCACGCCCTGGCGCAGGACACGCGGGATGCCCAACAGATCCGCGGTGACGATGACCACCACGCGACCGGTCGCATCCTCCAGGGCCAGCGCCTTGGCGTTGATTCTCTGCGCGATGCTATCCGCTGGCCGCGTTCGATTGCCGTAGCCGGACATCCACATCGGAAGCGGCGGCGAAATATCGACGGACGCCGCACCCGCTTTCCACTGGCCAAAGGCCGGAAGGGCAAAGGTGGCGGTGCAAGCAAGGGCCATCGCCAGCGAAAACGACAAAGTTCGGACACGGATCATATTGCGGAGGTTCTTTAGGGGGCCAAGACGTCGACAACGTTTACCCGGTGAAAGAAGACGGGCAACGAAAACCAAACCATCCGCTTCTCCGAGCCGTTGCCCCCGGTCAGCCGCATCGTAAACCCCGCGGTCTCGGCCCGGCATTGCCGGGGATGAAACAATGCTGGCAATACTTGGTTGCGATTTCCCGCCCGCCGGCGCGCAGGTGTTTGATCGCCGGGCTTCGTGCACCAGCACTTCGACCCGGTCGGTCTTCTCGACGACCTCGACCCGTGCCCTGCGGCTTCGGGTTCGCATAGGGCAGCGCGGAGGCGCGAGGCGGGGACATGATCGCGAGGGTTAAACCGCCACGCCCGCCCCTTCCATTCCGAACAAATCCACCCGAAAACCCAGGCCGTCGGCGCCGGACACCGCAGCGGAAATTTCCGCGCGACAGGTTTCGGTCAGCGGGTAGCCGAGCAAGTTGTTGCGGTGGGAGAAAATTCCCATCTGCACGAGCAATTCCTTCAGTCCGGTCATCCAGCATTCGATCTTCGGTCCGCCGTAAACCCGATACATCAGATCGTTCATGCGCGCCTGTAATTTCTCCGCCGACGTGAAGTCGCCGGTGCGGACTGCCGCCATGATTCGGGCCGCCAGCCGGCCATTGAAGATGCCACCGCCCAGCAGGGCTCCGTTGTAACCCGCCCGCAGGTATTGCGCACAGGTAAATTCGTCGCCGGTGAGCAACAAGAGTTCAGGCCGCCGGCGGCGCGCGGCGAGGTACCGCTGGAGACGACTTTCGTTGGTCGAGCTATCCTTGGCCATGACAACGCCGGGCTCGGCCAGCAGTTCATCGAGTTGGGGCTCGGGCAGGACGTAGGGAGTCGCGGCGCCTCGATCATAGAAACCAACCGGCAATGGACTGCGGCGGGCGATCTCTCGATAGTGGGCGAGTTGCCGATCCGCAGTGGCGTTAAAGAAGAAATACGGCGCGGATACCACCGCCAGTTCAACGCCCCACCCGGCCGCCGACTCGATGTTATCGAGCACCCGCCTGACGGAGTTATCTGTAACCTGCATGGCCATCCGGAGCCGCCCGGCGCTTGCCTCCACGGCAGTGCGGGCCAGCGTCTCCCGGTCGCGCTCGCGCAGCCAAGGACCCTCGCCACAGGTGCCCGCCAGCATGAGCCCGGTGATGCCCGATACCACATGGTGTTCGACGAGCCTCCGCACGGAAGGCACGTCGACCTGAAACTCAGGCGTCAAGGGCGTGGGGGTGGCGGACCAGATCTGCGGAGAGGAAATTCGTTTCATCATCACTGAAGCAGCCATCGCCTTCCGTCCGAGACCAACTCTATCTACTGGTAAGCCCTTATGAACAGACAGCGTCCGTCCTTAAACGTGTCGTGGATTCCTGCAGGTAACTGGTAAGACCGAGTGACCACGCGATTTCCTTTGTCAGCTTGCCATCGCAACCGAAAACCCTGTTCGTTCCCGATGTTCATACGCGTCCGGACGGGAGCCCCGTTTGAACGAACGTCTGCCTACGAGCCACCATGCCGGCGAGCCGCCTTTTTCCCTGCTGTATCGCATATCACATTCGCCTTTCGCTCCGGCCGATCCCGCCCAATCCACCCTCGCAGCATCCGCGGGTTCGTGCCGATGGCAAAGGCGGCTCGCGTCCGATGCCTTCCCGGCCAACCAATCTCTCTATGCTATCAGGCTTTCGATTGCCCGCCTTGTTTCTATTCGCTTTCGCGTCCGCCCTCACCAGCCAACTGGTCGCTCAAGCGGCTCCCGCCGAGGTCGGCACCCTTCTTGAGCTTGGTTCCCGCCGGGAACTCTTCGTCGATGGATTTCTGGTGGATCGATTCGCGGGCAAGGCTGACCTTCGCCTGCACCATCCGGTGCCGCATGAGATCGTCATCGTGCACGATGCGCCTTGGGAAGGCTCCGGGAGCGGATACCATAGCGTCTTCCAGGACGGCGAGCGTTACCGGATGTACTATAAGGGCTGGATGCTGGCGCTGCCCAAACCTCCCAGGATTTATGCCGGCGCCTATGCCGAAAGCGACGACGGCATCCATTGGCGCAAGCCGGAACTTGGCCTGCACGAGTTCCAAGGCACCAAGGCCAACAACATCGTTTTTGCCAACAGCCAACGGGCGGGGAGTTTGACGCTCAATTCCGCCCATCTTGCGGTCTTCAAGGACGAGAATCCGAATGCAGCCCCCGACGCCCGCTACAAGGCGATCATACTCTGCAAGAGCGAATCCGGTCGTTCCGGTCTCGTGCCGTTCAAGTCTCGGGACGGTTTCCATTGGCTGCCCATGAGCGACAAACCGGTGATCACGGACGGGGCTTTCGATTCGCAGAATCTCGCCTTCTGGGACGGGACTCGCGGCGAATACCGGGCCTACTGGCGATACTTCGAAAAGGGCGAAGGCAATGCAAGAGGCGCCCGCTCCATCCGCACCGCCACCTCCCGGGACCTGCTCACGTGGGGCGCACCGAGTGATCTGCGCTATACCGATTCGCCGGCCGAGGAACTCTATACGAACCAGATCAAACCCTATCACCGGGCTCCGCATCTTCTCATCGGCTTTCCCGCGCGTTACCTCGATCGCGGCTGGTCGGATTCGACCCGATCGCTGCCGGAGCGCGAACACCGCGAATATCGCTCTTCCGCCACTCCGCGCTTTGGCACCGCCCTGACCGAGGGGCTGTTGATGACGAGTCGCGACGGGGTCACCTTTAAACGCTGGAACGAAGCCTTCCTTCGGCCCGGCATCGAACGCGAGGGCACTTGGAACTACGGCCAGCAGTATATCGGCTGGCATCTCGTCGAGACCAAATCCGCCCTTGATGGTGCCCCCAACGAGCTTTCGCTTTATGCCGTCGAAAGCTATTGGACGGGCAATAGCAGCGCGTTGCGCCGCTATACCCTGCGGCTGGACGGCTTCGTCTCGGTCAATGCTCCCATGAGCGGCGGCGAACTTGTGACCAAGCCGTTCACGTTCACCGGTAAGAAACTCGAGATCAACTTCGCTTCCTCCGCCGCCGGTGGAATTCAAATCGAACTTCAAGACAAGAACGGCAAGCCGTTGCCGGGCTTCTCGCTTCAGGATTGCCCACCGATCTTCGGCGATTCGCTGGCCCGGACCGTAACGTGGACGAACGGCGCTGACGTGTCCCGCCTCGCCGGCCAGCCGGTGCGGCTGCGTTTCGTTATCAAGGACGCCGATCTCTACGCGCTGCAATTTCAATAAACTCTCTTCCTCCCATGTGGGTTGAACCGGCCCACAGCTACGCTGGAGGGGACTGGCGGCGTGAGCCGCGTCGGGAGGCGTTCATCCCACTTGGTCCCGTCCGCTATCGGACGGGCGGCTCGGGCTCGGAACCTATGCGCATTCCGCCAGGGAGAAGCGTGCCGGAAGCGTGGACAAACCGCAGAATCCAGGCTAACCCAAGTTCCGCAGTTGAAAAGGCGCGATGATTGGCTGGCTGTGATTTACGCGAGTTAGGCCCCGGTTTTCGGCACTACATTCGCGATTTCACGCGGGCCCTTCGGCAGGCGCAGGCCGAGATGGGTGAGCAGTTGGGCGG
>SXGR01564487.1_pt1 | contig 29666 bp, 39 predicted proteins | sample 3174711 | NCBI WGS metagenome assembly SXGR01 (sample SAMN11356860, study PRJNA531348) | freshwater metagenome | isolation source: freshwater sample F1-60 | place: China: Fuxian Lake, Yuxi | collected 2017-12-25 | reverse complement strand
GTGAGGGCTATAGCCCTCGATACGTTAGGGTTGGAGACGGTTGCCCGCGCCGCGACGCGGCGCGGGCAACACCCAACAACCGTGCGGCGGTGGGTAGCATCCGGGCTATTGCCAGCGGTCGTGGTCGGTCGTGGTCGGTCGGCGGTGTATCTGGTCAGGGTCGCGGACGTGGACGCGATCGGGCGGCGGGTAGTTCATAGCCGGTAGCGATGTGCTACCGGCGCAAAACAAAAAAAGGGGGAAAGAATGAACGACGTGGAAACCGATCTTTGGCAGACTTTTTCGCGCGGCCGCGACGTGGAGTCGCGTAATGCGCTAGTGATGCACTACTACTACCTCGTTCGCCTTGGCGCGAAAGACCACTTGCGCCGCTTTCGGCGCAAGATCAAAACGCTCGAAGAGTTAGAGAGTGACGCTACGGTAGGGTTGATTCGGGCTGTCGACAGGTTTGACACGGCGCGCGGTGTCCCCTTCACGACTTTTGCGAGGCTGTATATTAGCGGTGGTATTAATGACGCCGCGCGAGCGGCGTCATGGGAACCACGGAGTACACGCGCTAAACGGCGCGCGTGGGCGCTGGCGGCTGAGTCGCTCGGCGAAGCCGCAACCGATGATACTATCATGGCCCGCCTTGGCTTGGAGCTGGGCGAGCGTGAGTCTTACCGCGCGGCAGTCAGAGGGGGGAAGGTTGTGTGCCTGACTGGTGACGAGACGATAGATATCCCTCCTTCGCGGCACGCCGACGTGGTCGATTTGGCGGCTTACTGCCTGAGCAAGTTGCCGCTGCAACTTCGGCGTATCATATACCTGCGGTATATCGAGGGTATCACATTGACTGATATATCCGCAAGACTGGGGATATCGCTTTCATCCGTGCATCATTACGCGGCGGAGGCGGTGCGGGAAGAGTACCCCTTGATCCGGGCTTCAACAGGTTTATAGATTGGCACTCAAACACGAAAGCGGATAAAAGTCATGCGGAACATCGCAAGCAGGTATGTGCATTCGGGGCTGTCCGTGATTCCCATTCGCGCGGATGGGAGCAAGGCTCCAGCGGTTGGGGCCTGGGCGCGCTATGCGTCTAGCGCCCCAGACGCTGGCACGCTGGCGGATTGGTTCGCGCCGTCGAACGCGGTGGGCATCGCCATCGTGTGCGGTAGGGTGAGCGGTAACCTGGCCGTGATAGATATCGAGAGCGACGCGGCGTGGAAAAAGTGGTATGGGAGAGTCCGTGAGGAGTTGGGCGCGGATGCGCTTGATGCGCTCCCTATCGTATCGACACCAAAGGGCGGTAGGCATATCTATTGCCGCATCGAAGAGACATGGGTAGCGGGGGGTGTACTTGCGCGCGACGAGAAAAAACGGGTACTGATCGAGGTGCGTGGGCAAGGCCACTATGTACTAGCTCCTGGTTGCCCGTCCGCATGCCATCCGCTGAACCTGCCGTATTCCCTGATGCAGGGTGATATATGTGCGTTCGCGCCCATATCCTCCGCTATGTTCGCGTCACTCTGTGCTTTGGCGCGCGAACTAACGGAGTATGTCCCAGCGGAAAACGTATACGCCGCACCGACTTCTAGCGCCGCTACCGGGACGCGTCCCGGTAGCGACTACAACAGGCGCGCGCAGTGGTCTGATATCCTCACGCCGCACGGGTGGACGGTAGATCGCACCTCGGGCGAAACGACTTATTGGGTCCGGCCCGGAAAAACGGCCGGCGTGAGTGCTACTACCGGGCGGTGCAAATCGGAATGTGGCGGTGACCTGCTATATGTTTTCTCCTCAAACGCTCACCCGTTTGAGGCAGATACGGCATATGATAAATTCGGCGCATACGCGCGGCTTGAACACGCAGGCGAAATGGCCAATGCCGCGAAACAACTGGCGGAGGAAGGGTTTGGCGAACTGGCGACGCGACCTACTCTACTGCCACTCATCTCTGGATCGACTGCCAATGTACCACCAGATCCCTCGTTCATGGCGGTAAGTAATACGCCACCAGACGGCCGTATATTCTGGTGGATGTCCGAACTAAAGGCGATAGAGGCAAACGAGAAGTGGCTATGGGATGGGTTCATTTCGCGCGGTGGAATCACACTCCTTAGCGCGCTGTGGAAGAGTGGGAAAAGTACGCTCCTGGCGCACCTGATCCGAGCATTCGGCGGGGAGGAGCCGCAGTTCCTCGGGCGCGATATCAAGCCCTCTAGAGTGCTGTATATATCAGAGGAGGACGCGACCATATGGGCAGATAGGCGCGACACGCTCGAACTGGGGGACCACATCGGACTAATTACGCGACCATTTCAGGGGCGCTCGACCACTGCCATATGGCGCGACTGGCTGGGTAGTGTGCTGATAGCGTGCGAGGAGCATCAGTTTGATTTGGTCGTCCTGGATACGCTATCAAAAATGTGGCCAGTGCGCGACGAAAACAACGCGGGACAAGTCGAAGAGGCGCTGATGCCACTATGGGCGTTGTGCAAGAGCGGCGCGGCGGTACTGATCGTCCACCATACGCGCAAATCGGAGGGAGGAAACTTTACCTCGGCGCGCGGTTCGGGTGGGCTGTCCGCATTCTGCGAGACGCTGATTGACTTTGGCCGCGACTCTGACGGATCGCCCGGCAGTACGCGCCGTATGCTGCGATCCGCTGGCCGATATCGTGAGACACCGGCGAATTGGCAGATCGAGCTAGACCGCGCTAGCGGTGAGTATAGGTATGTGGGCAATGGATGCGACGACGAGGTGGCGGAGATCGCGGCCCATGACGCAGCAATGGAGGCGGCCATACTCGCTGCCCTACCATCCTCGCCGGACGACGCGGTATCCATCCGCGCTATCCGTCGCGCTGTCCCCGCCTGGGTACGCAAAGAAAGGCAACAGGCGTACATGACGGAGCTATGCACGCGCCGTCAAGCGATATGCGTGGATGGGAAATACTACCGTGTGTCGGGGGTGGTTCCGGTGGATCCGCCCTAGTGTCGTGTGAAGGGAACCACTTTGGGGAACCACTAGTTGCCTGGTTCCCGCTAGTGGTTCCCGGCACTTGACCCTATGGCGGATCCACCGGAACCACATCTTTACTTGTCGTGGGGATGCCATAGCTAGATTCCGGGAGTTTCGTCCGTGGATTGTCGATATGTATTATGGGCGCATGTGTGCCCTAATGAGAGTCACAACACAGGGGGTAGAGATGGGATTCGCGCCGATTAAGCAGGGACATGGAGTAGGTCACGTTCGCGCGCCGGCGGGCAATCATATCGCGGTGTGCGTCGGCCTGATAGATCTAGGCACGCAATGGCAGGACCCATTTCAGGGTGGCGCGGGCGGTGATAAAGGCCACTGGGCGCACAAGGTATATATGGTCTGGGAACTGGTCAACGAGCGCATCGCGGGGACCGAGAAGAACCATGTAATCGCGTGTGACTTGACGCTGAGTCTGCATGAAAAGGCGAAGTTCCGGCACATCGTCGAGGGGCGAACGGGCAAGCGACTGTCGGCGGAATCGGAGGTAGATCCGGCGGCCGAACTGGGGCAAGCCTGCATGTTGAACGTCCTGGAAAAAAACGGGTATCCGCGTGTCTCGACAGTGGGCGCGCTGCCGAAGGGTATCCCCGTGGGCAAGGCCAGCTACCCGCTGACATCCGTCACGATTGAGGCGTTCATTTCTGGGGCGGCTGTTGTCCCCGAATGGGTGCCGTATCTATTCGGTTGTAGCGTCGAGGATCATATGCGCGCAAGCCAGGAGATGGGGGGGCCGAAGCCAGTGTCGAAAGGGAAGGGCAGTGCTCCCCCACCCCCTAGCGCCCCTATCCCCTTTTGACGGTGGTACGCATGGAGTCTCTTGATTGCGCCGTGACTGACCTACTCGCCATGCGCCCGGGGTGTCCGCACCTACAGCGGCTAGCCCTGGACGCATGGCAGTGGGGCCAGTCTCGCGGCGAGGTGGAGGGGCTGGCAATGGTCGCGCTCTACCGGCGGTCGGTGGAGATGTACACAAAACTCGAATGTGAAACTAAAACCATGAAAGCAAATGATGCGAAAAACAACTAGGTCGCCTGTCGTCCCTGCACCGACTGAGGAGCGATCCATGCAAACGGTGTATCTGTGCGGCGGGATCAACGGGCTAACCTATGCCGACGCGAAAGACTGGCGCGACGTGGCGAAGTTCGCGCTTTTCCGCGCCGGGTTCACAGTACTCGACCCGATGCGGCGCGACTTCCGGGGAATTGAAGGCGACCACACCGCGGGCATCGTGCAAGGCGACCTGTTTGACATCGGCGCGTCTCACGTCGTTCTCGTGAATGCGTCGCATCCCTCGTGGGGAACGGCGATGGAGTTGATGTACGCGGCCCGGTGCCACACGCACCGCAAGCAGATAGTCGCGTTCGGCGCTGGCGATGCGCCTTCGCCTTGGCTCGTGTACCACTGCGACCGGCTGTTCCCCGACCTCGCGGCGGCACTGACGTACATTGTTGGGCTGCGCCCGTGAGGTTCTACCTCGGCACGCACGTTCCCGCGTGGCTTTCGCGGGAACGCGGCTGGCCGAAGCGCGAAGCCCAGTTTGCTGGTGTGCCGTTGTTCGTAAGCGCGCGGCGGTTGAGGGATCAGCAGCGGTGGCGGAAGGCGCTCGCGCCGTGGGCGCTGGATTCGGGCGGGTTTACTGAGCTGTCGATGTACGGCAAGTGGACCGTGACACCAGCGCAGTACGTCGCGGACGTGTACCGGTGGTCGGAGATGATCGGCGTGCCTGAGTTCTGCGCGCCGCAAGACTGGATGTGCGAGCCGGTGATGGTCGAGAAGACTGGCAAGAGCGTGCGGGATCATCAAGAATTGACGATCGCGAACTATTTGGAATTGAAGCGGCTCGCGCCCGATCTGCCGTTTATCCCGGTGCTGCAGGGCTGGCACTACGACGACTACATGCGGCACGTTGAGGATTACGCACGGTCGGGAGTGCGGCTCGCCGCACTCCCAACCGTGGGGGTCGGCTCGGTGTGCCGGCGGCAGGATACGGGCATGGCCGAAGAGTTGATGCGCGACCTTCACGGCTTGGGAATCAAGACGCACGGCTTCGGGTTCAAACTGAAAGGGCTGGAGCGTGCGGCCCGCTGGATGTCGTCGGCCGACTCAATGGCGTGGTCGATGCAGGCGCGGAGAGGTGCGCCGCTGCCGGTTTGCTCGCACCGGAATTGTGCCAACTGCGCGCTGTACGCGCTCAATTGGCGGGAGAAGGCATTGCGAGCCGCACGCCGGGGCGATCGGGTGAAAACGCAACCAACGCTGTTCTAACGTGAAAGCAAATGATGCGAAAAACAACTAGGTCGCCTGTCGTCCCTGCTGATTTACTATCTACGGTGGAAGCCGGTGAACTGATTGGGCGGCGGGCGAAAAGCTTTTCGGGGTGGTATCATCGTGGTCTCATCGCGCCTGTGATGTGTGTTGCCCAAAGATGCTATTGGAGCCGCGATGATGTCATCGCACTCGCCCAACATCTAGACTCATGTCCGCAATCAGTTTGCGCGCGTCGGGCGATTGCGGCGCGGGCCAGGGTGCCACACGCGGCCGGTGAGAGCGATACGGTGATTTGTCTCAGCCGACCTGGTTCAGCGGCGCGCATGGAGACCTATGCGCGCCGCGCGTCTTCCGGGTTGCGCATCTTCCACCCTCTCGATGCGGGTATATAGCCACCATGAGAAATAGCTATTACGACATAAAACCTGTGTGTGTTGCCAAGGGCTTCGGCATGGCGCCGAAGAACGCCGATGGGGATGCGCTCTTTTGCCGTGACTGGCGCGCGGCCTATGGGATCACGGAAGAAGTAATTACGGGCGGCTGGAAGTTAATCACCAGTCGCAGCCACCTGATTTATCGGAAAGGCGTGGAGAATGTCGCGGCGTGGTTCCGCAGAGAGATGCAATTTGATTTCCTGCAATACCACCCCGATGAACGCGACCGCGACAACGACCGCGTATATGCGTATATTGAGCGGGGCCTAATACTAGGCGCGGCGGTCTTCCGGCTGCGGGAGGACAAAGGCGAACGGCCAATTCTCTCTTTGGCGTGGGTTAACATGCATCCATATACGCGCAGGCGGGGCGTACTCTCGCAGGTGTGGCCTATGTTCCGCGCAATGTACGGCGACTTCCCGATTGAGGGGCCGTTGTCACCCGCCATGCAGCAATTTATCTTGAAGCATGAAGGCCACCAGTGAGTATATAGCCGTGGTAGTGGTAGTAGTAGTCAAGGGTCTGCGCGTCGCGAGCGAGGCGAACCAGCGTGAGCATTGGGCGCGCAAGGCGCGGCGAGCGAGGGACCAGCGGGGCGAGGTGGCGGTGTCGCTGGCGGGCGTTGGTGCGCCCATTCGCGCGGCCCTACGGGGCGCGCGAAGTCTACAGGTGTCGTTCGCGCGGGTTGGCGGAAGGACTATGGACAGCGATAATCTAGTCGGCGCAATGAAGCATATCCGCGATGCGGTTGCGCTGTGGCTGGGGCGTGACGATGGCGCGCGTTCTGGTATCACATGGGTGATGCCGGTGGAGCAGGAGAGCGGCGATTACGCGGTACGTATCCGTATAGACGCGGGCGAATAACGAACTAAACCCTTAACCTATGGTTCCCATGAAAAGCGAATTTAACAACGCGATCAGTGTGACACGTGACTACTCGAAATTTATTTTGTCGAAGAAAACAAACCGCGATGTGAACTGCGCGAAACACGCCAAGCTATATGACTCGATGCAGAGGTATGGTTTTATCGCGGCGTTCCCCCTCGTCTGTATGCGGCACGGCGAGAAACTGGTGGTGAAGGATGGTCAGCACAGACTGACTTTCGCGATGGAGCTGGGCCTGCCAGTCTACTGGATCATGTCGGCGTGTGATTATGATGTCGCGCAGGTGGCTAGCAGTGGTGTTCCGTGGAGCATTGAGGATCATCTTCGCCTCGCCGCGAAAGAGGGGGACGCGGATTGCGCCAAGGTGCTAGAGTTCGCCTCGCGGCATGGCATCGCGCCAGCGAGCGCGGCGGCCTTGCTGGCCAACGTCGCCACAACGATGCAGACGAACGATTTGATTAAACGGCGCGAATATAAAATTAAGGATGAATTAGGCGCGGCAAGGGTCTTGGCGCTGTACGCGGATCTGGTCGCAATAGGTGCGGGCGCGAATGGTGCGCGTCTCCTCTCGGCATGTTTCGCGGCGTGTCAGGTTTCGGGGTTTGACCCGCGCCGTCTGGTCACGGGCGCGAAACGACAGCGGGAAAAATTAATCGCCTACGCGACCGTTAAAGCGTACCTAGTTATGTTGGAGCACATCTACAACTACGGGCAGGCAAATAAAAACAACGTACCTTTGGCGCACAATGCGGGCATCGCCCTCGCCTCAAAGCGGGGGCGGAAAAAGCATATGAATACCTAATTGCACAAGACATCAAGCCACTGCACCGACTAAGGCGCGGCGAGCGAGGTAGTCGGCCCGCGACACTGTCCTGAGTTTCCGCATGGCGATAGTCCTATTCTTTTTTTCAGCTATCCGTAAACGGCTGTTGAAAGAGGGCTAATCCTCATGGTCCTCTGCAAGCGCGTCCACTGTTGGAATCGGGTTCTCGGCGGCGACTATGCAGCGGCCAACCCATTCGGCTGCGGCGGGCACGACGGCGTTGCCGAGAGCGTTGATTCGCTCACGTCGGTCCACCCCGCCGGGAAGCCCATCATCCACTCGCAGAACTCCGGCGAGAGCCTGCAACCAAAGGTTTCCGTCAGCGGTTCGCCCCGGCTCGCGTTCAGCCTGGGGTGGGTCGGGGAGCCGGGTGAGCGCCAGTCCCGGCTCGTCACGGTGGGCAACCCAGAACAGACGCCAGCGGCGATGAGGCGCACCAACACCTTCAGCCGACACACGGGCCGGGCCTTCGAGAATTCGGTAGCCAGCATCCGCCAGACCGCCCTCGACCTGAGCCTTGTAGGTGATGGCCCCGGCCACATTTTCGACAACCACCCAGCGAGGCTGGACCAGTCGCACGACTCGCAGCATCTCGAACCAGAGGCCGCTATCCTTTCCCGCCAGTCCGAGCCGGTTGCCATGCACTGCGGCGATGGTGGAAGTTTGCTTGCACGGGAAGCCCCCGCAGATGATGTCACAGTTCCACTCCGTAGGGTCGGACGGCGGGAAGGTCCGCACGTCATCGTGTCGCCTCGTAGCCGGCCAGTGCTTCGCCAGAATGCGCCGTGGCAGGTCAGCCAACTCGACCTGCCACACGCAATTCATGCCCGCCCGCTCGAAGCCCAAGTCAACACCACCGATACCAGCGAACAAGGAACCGAAGGTCAGCGGCGGCATGTCTTCCTCTCGTGGGTGTCTTCGGAACTTAGAAACGCCAGCCGCGTCCGAGTGTTCACTTTTGATTTTTCGCCTGGCATTGAAACTCGGCGTGAACGCGGACACATATTTTTCCAACTGGCCCGCCGTGGGGGGCCAGGGGGAATCTTGGCTCCGTGGGGTATTTGTCCCTGGTGAATACGACATATGGCGCACACATGTGCTGTGGCATAGACACAGGCACATTACCTATCCCGTCGAAGGTATAGCCAGAGGCATATCCGAGAGCAGTTTGAGAAAATAGGAAGCGCAAACTGCCATTTGCCGCACTACTATAGGTAGGATACTATCTCTCTTGAGAATGGTAGGTGGTTTCGTTTATACTAGTCCGTGGGGACTAGTATAACACACGCCCAATGGTGAGCCTTGATTACTGATGCGCGGTTCGCCCATGCCTACGCATGGGCGCTACGGCAAGCGGAAATGAAGGGGCGGCGCTATCCGCATTGGTCGGCGGAGATCATAGACGCGGCGACGGCAGCCATGCAGTACGCGCGCGACCGCTGCACTACTCCAGACGACTGGGACCGTATGTATGTCTCATGCGTCAAGCATCGCATACGCCATTGTATTGCGCGGCTAAGGCGGGAGCTGCGCGACAACCCCGCATTGGCTCCCGCATCGCTGCACGATGATGTCGCCCCGGGTGTGTCACGCTCCCAGTTCGCTGGCCTGACAGCGCACCGCGACGATGCGTTAATCGCCACCATGTACGCGATAGAGGGATACACGATGGAGGAGGTTGCGGCGGCACTCGGGCGGAGCAGGACATACGTTCGAGCCGCGCTCGAACGGATCGCAATTGCGGTTCGCCATGAGCGCTCATGATGGGGAATTTTCCCGAATTCGGGGCGAATTAAAAACCTAAAACCCGATTTCTCGCACTGGTATATATAGTGCCAAGTAAACCGCCATACCTGCCGACATGCTCCAGCGGGCCGACACCAGACGACGCGCGCCCTAGCCCTAGCATTCGCGGTTATGGTCGCGCCTGGCAACGGACGCGCGCGCAATTCCTCGCCCACTACCCGATGTGCGCGGATTGCGCGGACGCGGGTATCGCTACAGCCGCGCTAGATGTAGACCATGTGGTCTCTATCGCGACGGGAGGCGGATCCGAGTGGGCCAACCTCCGCGCGCTGTGCAAAAAATGTCATTCGCGAAAAACATATGATCGCGACGGAGGGCTTGGGCAACCGCGCTCATGATTTGTATGTATAGTCCCGTACACTAGTGTACGGGGTTACACGCCGTTATATGGGGGTAGGGTGTGTCCTCACGACCCTCGGACACCGGATACCGACTCGCACCTGAAGCAAAAATTCGCGTGCGTTTTGCTTGAAATCCTAGGGGTTTCGTATGCTCTACCTGGTCGCGACCGTGGTAGCGGGTGGTGTCCCCCTCGCTGTCTATGCGCCCCGACGTGTACCGATTGATGACATCTATGCTAGTGTGACGATATTCCAGGAGGGTGAGACATGGTTATTTTTTCCGCCTGAATATCGGCTGGTCTCTTGTGCCGATGCTATCCCCGATGCGGTGTTACCGGATGATCTGAGTGAGTCTATACACGGAGTAGATTGCGATGCCTGAATCTGTATTTACCCGCACCGACGATCGGTATCAACTACTGACCAGTGCGACGGTTGACGCGGGCCAAGTCGTGCAACTGCCTACCGGTGAGGCTGCGTTTCTGGATTTTTCTTCGCCCGTATCATCCGGCGCATATACCGATGACCTGCGGACGCGCGGCAAGGTGACCGTGGAGAAGACGACGGGTATCGTCCTGCTCGCTGGGCAAGAGGTATACTGGGACCATAGCGAGAACAAGCTACATTTTCGGAAAGTAAACGACCGTGACTTTTTTGTTGGCGTCGTCGTTGACGATGCCGCGAGCGCGGCAATTACCGCTGTCGTAGACCTGAATAAGCGGCAACGGTGTGATATCGACTTAGCGCGTGACTTCGCGCTATCTGATATCGTCGGGACGCAGGCGCTGAATGCTATGGGTATCTATCAGCGAGGCGCGGGACAAAAGTATATCCTGAGCGCTACCAATGAGGCGCAGAAGGTAGACCAATTGAGCCGCGACCGGTTCGCGGTCTCGGCGAACTGGATCGCCGAATTCCTTTTCTGCGTCGTCTCCGATGGTGCCGGTACGTCGCCGGATGTGTCCCTTGGCGTCGCGAGCGGGACGCATGCGACCGACGCTAGTAGCATCACGGAGAGACTTTTCATCCACCTTGACGGCAATGCTACGGACATCCGCGCCGAGAGCGCGGATGGCACTACTACGGTAGCTATCACGGATACCACGCTCGATTATACCGAGGGTGGCGCGGTGGCGAACCGCGTGCATGTCCTACTCGATGGGCGAGATCCGGCGGATATCCAGGTGTATATCGACGGCGTCCTGGTGCTGGGATCGACTGTGTTCCGTCTGGATGCGGCCGCCGGCCCGTTAGGCATCCTATGTCATGTCGAAAAGACCGCGACGAGCGATCAATACGAGATTGATATTGAGCGCGCGCGTGTCTGGTATTCGGAGCAATAGTATGGGGTTGCGCGGCCCGAAGCCAAAACATCCCGCCTTAAAAGCGATGGGACTGCGCGCCGTCGATGGCGCGCAGCCGGGGCGACTGCGGCGCGGTCTCCCCACATGCCCGCCGGAGTTGGCGGGCGAGGCGGCTATCGAGTGGGCCAGTGTATCCGCCGCGCTACACGACGCGGGCACACTGTCCGTATGCGACCGTGGGATCCTCGCCGCGTACTGTCTCGCTGTGCAGGATCTGCTTGCGGCGCGGGCCGAGATTGAGCGCGCGGGAAGATGGCAGGAGTCGCCACAGACAACCAGCAAGGGAGATGTGGTTGGCGTGAAAATCAAGGAGCATCCGGCCGTGAAAATGGTCGAGCGCGCAAGCGCCCGTATCCAGCGGCTAGGCGCGGCACTGGGGCTGTCGCCAGAGTCGCGCGCAAGGCAGGAGGCCGCTACACCTCCCGCGTTGCCGAAGGGCAACGCGGTCGTAGCGATCCGTGAGCAGGTGGCCTCGCTGAGGGCGGGCCAGGGGCGATGTTGACCACGGGGCGGGTTGATCCCGTGACCGCCTACGCTCGTGACGTTATCGCGGGCCGGTACACTGTCGGTAGGTTGGTGCGCCTCTGCTGCGAGCGGCATATACGTGACCTTGTCACGGGCGGGGCGCGCGGTCTGAGATTCGATGTGGGTGAGGCGCTGTCTGCTATAGATTTCTGGGGGTTGTGCCCGCACCTCAAGGGCAAAGCCGCAAGCCGGGGCGAGACGCTAATACTGGAGCCGTGGCAGTCATTTGTCATCGGCAGTGTGTATGGTTGGCGTCGCGCGAATGGCACGCGCAGATACCGGGTGGCATGGGTCGAGGTGGCGCGAAAAAATGGCAAGAGTACACTGCTATATCCGGCAGCGCTATACGGGCTTTGTTGCGACGGCGAGCAGGGCGCGGAAGTGTATTCGGTCGCGACGAAACGCGACCAAGCGAAGTTGATATTTGACCTCGCCAAAGGCGCTGTGATACGGTCCGCTGACCTTGCCGCACTGGTCGAGCCGCGCGCGTTCCAACTTGTTTGCCCTGATACTTTCGGCGTTTTTTCGGCGCAGAGTAGCGACGCCGCTACTCTGGACGGGCTGAATCCTAGTGTAGCACTCTGTGACGAGGTGCATAAATGGAAGGGGCGCGCACTCTGGGATATTATCGAGACTGGCATGGGAGCGCGCGAACAGCCGCTACTATGGGCTATCACGACAGCGGGCGAAGAGGGTGACGAGAATGTATATGGCCAGGAGCACAATCACACGGTAGACGTGCTTGAGGGTCTAGTAGAGGACGATGGGAGATTCGGTTATATCGCCTGCCTGGACCCTGGCGACGACTGGCTTGACGCGCGGAATTACGTGAAGGCAAACCCTAATATCGGGGTGAGTGTAGATCCTGAGGAGCTGGCGGAGCAGGTGAGGAAAGCGGAGCGGATGCCCGCCGCGAAAAACGCGGTGAAGCGCCTGCGGCTAGGTATCCGCACGCAGGATCTAGATGCGTGGATACCGCTGGATATGTGGGATAAGTGCAGGGATACGGCGCTAACATGGGAGGGTGTCAAGGGCTATCGGTGCTACGGCGGGCTTGACCTTGCGAGTACCTCTGACTTCGCGGCGCTGTCCCTATGTTTTCCACTGGCGGAAAATCTTGAGCCGGCGCCTGACCCGGATAGACCAGCATGCTGGGGGTATCTATTTCGGCTGTGGATCCCAGAGGAAGCGCCTTCGCATTTAGGAAATAAACTCAGAGAGATAGCGGCACCGTGGATCGCGGCCGGATGGGTGACGACAACGCCGGGGAATAGCATTGACCCGATCGCAATTGAAGGCGCGATAACAGAGGTAGCGGCGGCATATGACCTGGTCGGGCTGGCATACGACCCGTTCAACGCGGCATCCTTCGCGGCGCGGTGGGAGATGGAAGGTATCAGCGTCCACCAGTGCCCGAATAGGCTGACGTATATGGCCGAGCCGACAAAGATTTTCGGTGAGGATCTGAGCGCGGGGCGCATCAGACATGCTGGTAATCCCTGTGTTCGGTGGATGGCGAATAACGTGGTAGTGGTCGGCAACGCGACCGGTGCGCGGATGCCGAGCCGAAAGAAAAGCGCATCGAAGATAGACGGCATTGTCGCGGCGGTGATGGCACGCGGTCGCGCCATCATGGGCGGTGGCGGTCGCCAGAATTATTATGAATCTCATGGCGTGGAGACGGTGTAATATGGACGCGCCCGAAGATAGAGACTTTGTTGTTTTCGCGTTTCTGGGCCTAGTCGCCTTCGCGCTGGGCTTTTCCATCTTGTTAATTGGATCACTCAAATGAACTGGGACGAGGAGCCGGTAACTTCCATTTGGCCATACCTCTACATGGTAGCTACCAGCATTGCGGGATTTGCTACCGGGGCCTTAGTCGCGATATTGGGGAGGTAGTATGTCGGTCGAGAACCCTGCCGTACCGCTGTCCTCGATTGGCGACGGGGACGATATGTATGACACGCTCACCGGCGGCGAGGCTACCGGCGCGGGCGTGAAGGTGTCGCGCAAAATCGCGCTGGGGCTGTCGAGTATCTGGCGCGGCGTGAACCTGATCGCTGGCGATATCGGGCGTCACTCATTCCGCGTGTATCGCTACGAGGGATCGGGGCTGACACCAGACCCCCGCCATCAGGCGGCCCGCGTCATGCGTAGACCTAACCAGTGGATGACGCCATTCACTTTTCGCCAGACATTACAGGCACACGCGCTGCTGTCTGGCAACGGGTACGCGTATATCCTGCGCGATAAAAACTCTCGCCCGCTGGAGCTACTGCCACTAGATCCCGATCAGACATGGCCCGTGCGCGTCAATGGCGCGCTCTGGTATTGTACGCAGATGTCTGATGCCGCTGTTGGTGTTGGGCGGCCTTCAAAGTCACTCGTGAAAATCCCATCTACGGACGTGCTACATATCAAGGGACTGGGTTTTGATGGTCTCGTCGGATACCCGGTGTTGCGTGTGCTGCGTGAGACGCTGGGCGCGGCTGTCGCGGCGCGCGATTATGGCGCGCGATATTTTCGCAATGACGCATCACCCGGCGTCGTGATCCAAGTCCCGGCTGGCATGCCGGACAAGGCAATCGAGAATTTGCGGAAGACCTGGGGCGCTCTACATACGGGCTTCAAGGACGCGCATAAAATCGCGATTTTGCGCGACGGCGTGACGCTCGCCAACTACAGCAAGGCAAGCGCCCGCGATGCGCAAATGTTAGAAAATAGGCAGTTTGACGCGCGCGAAGTAGCTAACGTCCTGGGGGTACCGCCACACAAAGTAGGTGATCCGAGTAGGACCGCGTACAACTCGTTGGAGAGTGAGAATCAAGGCTACCAGGAGGACACGCTAGACCGCTGGTTTGTCTCGTGGGAACAAGAAACAGATGCAAAATTGTTAACCGAGATCGAGAAGGATAACGAGACACATACATGCAAATTCGACCCGCGCCCACTGGCGCGGGTGAGCCTATCGGAGCGGGGCGCGTACTACTCGCAGGCGATCCAGATAGGCTGGTTATCGCGCGACGAGGTGCGCGCATTTGAAAATCTCAACCCTATTGCCGGCGGCCTGGGAGATACATTTGACCGGCCAGTAAATACCGCGCCCCTTGCGCCACAAGGGGGCGCGCCTGCGGGAGAAGGTGGCACTATATGAGCGATGTACCCGATGTGGCCAAGCCAGACCTACGCGCCCCGTTCCCTTATTTCGGTGGGAAAAAACGAGTCGCGCAAGTGGTCTGGGATCGCTTTGGCGATGGGCAAGGCGAACGCGGGGCGCGAACGCATTTGGTTTAGCCCGCATTGCATCCCGCGAAATATACAGGAGCCAGCGCATGACAGTGACACTTGAACGGCGCTACGTCCCTAGCGCCGCGCGGAAAATCACATTGCGGGAGCGCGCGGACGGAGCGCTCCCACTTATCACGGGATATGCCAGCGTCTTCTACCGTGCTGGGGTTCCCGGCACGGAATATGTGATGTGGGAGCGGGACAAATATGGCCCGCGCATTGTCGAGCGCATCATGCCAACGGCGTTCGACAAGGCGATCAAAGATGACGATGTAAGAGGGCTATACAACCATGACAGCGCAATTGTCCTGGGGCGCAGTACGGCCGGTACACTGCGCCTCTCAGTGGACGCGGTTGGCCTGCGGTACGAGATCGATCCACCAGAAACGCAGGCGGCGCGTGACCTGATTAGCAGTCTGCGACGTGGCGATATCACAGGCAGTTCATTCGCGTTTGTGCCGCGCGAAAATGTATTCCGCAGCGTGCGTAGCGAGGATGGGCAGGAAGTTATAGAAGAGATCATTGAACGGCATGATGTGCAGTTATTCGACGTCGGTCCGGTGACCTATCCAGCGTATCCAGGCTCCACGGCGGGCGTTAGGTCGAGCGATACGGCGAGGGCTGAGCTAATGGGCGAGATCGGGCGTTGTCGTAGCCGCATCGCGGACGACTTGGATTTGTGGCTTCAAATTGTGGAAATTGGGAATTCTGAATAAATAGAAAACATAAAACGCGATTTCTCGCACTGGTATAGGTAGGCGCATGTGTGCCTACCTATTTTCGTTTCCTAACCAGTGGGAGCATACATGTCTGACGCATTCCGTCTGAAGGCGCTGCGCGAACAGCGGGGGAAGATTGGCGCGGAGATCCAGGCTATTGGCCTGGGCATGAAAGGCGACAAGGCGGGCGAGCAACGCGCTATGTCGCCTGACGAGCGCGTCAAATTCGAAGCGCTGAAAGCAGATTGGGTGAAGGTGGGCGAAGCGATTAAAGTGGTCGATGATGATATCGCATCTATCGACCAGATTCTTGCCGATGTCGAGGCCGATACGCCTGCCGAGAATTCGCGCGTGATCCCGGGCAAAGAAGACCGCAGCGTTCGGCGCGCCGAACGAGGCGCGGACGACGGCCGCCGTCTCAGCGACGCACGCATCGCGCGCCAGGCATGGGCGCGAGCGCAGTACGACCTACCCCTGTCGCGTGAGCACCTCGCGGCCTGTCAGCGGGTCGGCGTTAACCCGAATTCCAAGGAGATGGTACTGTCGCTGGGTGATCCGCACACACGCGCCGAGCGGATGCAAAAGCGCGCGTTGAGCGTGACGACATCCGGCGGTGGATACCTGATTCCGCAGGACTATTCCTTCGAGCTGGAAAGCAAACTGCTCGACTTCTCCGCGGTCCGGGGCGTGTGCCGCGAAGTCACGACCGAGAGCGGGGCGGATCTGCCGTGGCCGACTGAGGATGATACGGGCAACGAGGGCGAATTACTCGGCATCAATACTGAGATCGCCTACGCTGACCCGACCTTTTCTAGCGTCACATTCGGCGCGTATAAATTTAGCTCCAAGGGCGTTCTCGTCCCCAACGAGCTGATTCAAGATAGCGCATTTGATGTGGATAGTATGGTCTTCGGCGCGATCGGCGCGCGGATCGGGCGCAAGCAGGCGGAATACTTTACCACGGGGTCGGGGTCTTCGCAGCCGAAGGGCATCGTGACCTGCGCGTCGGCCGGTAATACGACCGCGTCAGCGACGGCATTCACCGCGAATGAGTTGACGATTCTTGAACACACTGTTAATCGCGCATATCGCAAGAATCCTGGTGTCGGATATATGATGAAAGACGATGTCGTCGCGTATGTGATGACCCTCCTCAACGCCGATAATACCCCGTTGTTCCGCGTATCATTCCGGGAGGGATCAAATGCGGAAGCGCTCATGATTAACGGCTACCCGGTATACGTCAATACGGAGATGGCGGGGCTGACGAGCAACCTTCCTTCGAGCGCATCGAAGCATGTTTTGTTCGGCGATTTCAAGAAGTTTATCGTCCGTGATGCTGGCCCGGTCCGCGTGAAAAAGCTGGAAGAGCGCTACGCGGAAAAGGACCAGGTCGGGTTCGTCGGCTTCCTGCGAAGCGACTCGAACTGCGTAAATACGAGCGCGATTAAGTACCTGCTCCAGGCTACTTAATGTGGGTGTCAGTGGGGATCTATGATCCCCACTGCGCGCCTGGCGCGTCCCCGCTGTCCATGCCTACCATCATGGTAGGCATGTATTATATACAGGCTCCAATGATCGCGGGACTCCAACTACACACGGCGCCAGCAACCGAGCCGCTAACAGTGGCCGAGGTGAAGGCGCGTCTACGCATCACTATCAGCGATGAGGATAGCGACCTCGCGGCGCTGCTGGCGGAATGCCGTGAACTATGCGAGCGTGAGTGCCAGCGGGCGTTTATCACCCAGACATGGACGCTGTACCTGGACGACTTTCCGCGCGGCGGTGACCTGACTATCTATATCCCGCGCCCGCCATTAATTAGCGTCACTCATCTCAAGTATTACGACGTTGACGGCGTGCAGCAAACATACGGCGCATCAAACTATCACGTCGCGGCTGGTGGTGAGCCGGGGCGGATCGTGCGTGTGGATGGTGGCGTATGGCCCGCGATAGATAGTGGCCGCCCTGAATCGGTAGAGGTGCGTTTCGTATGCGGTTACGGCGCTGCCGGTGCCGTACCAGCAGCGGCGAAAAACGCGATCCTGGTAGTCATGGCATCGCTGCGCGAAAATCCGGGGAGCGAAGACAATAAGAGCGCGCGCGCGGGTATCCCAGCGGCAGCCCGTAGGGCGCTGGATTCGCTCGAATACGGGGAGATTAGGTAGTGCCACTGATCGGCGATTACCGTGACCATGTGGAGCGCTATCAGCGGGCGCTGGCAAGCGCGGACGCGCAGGGCGAGGAAGTGGAATCATGGGCCGTGATGGTGCCTGCGGAAAAGCATTGGGCGATGATAGAGGGGACATCGGGTGGTGAGACGACCGGCGCGACGCGATCCTCGTTCGACGGGCTACGGCTACGGTTTCGCACGCTGGTTTCGTTGGAGGCGATTGACCATATATATCTGACCGAGAGCGGTAAGGAATACGCGGTTGTGGGTGTGTGGTCTGAGCGTGCGGAAAACGGCGGAATGCAGACCGTATGTAATCTTTCTGGGCCGGTGTAATATGGCGTCTGGCTCCGTTGCGGTGCAGGTATTCACAGAGTTTTCTGGTCTTGACGAGATCGTCAAGACATCGAAAAAACGGGCGGTCGCGCTGAAGGCGGTGAAGGCGGGAGCGAAGATCGTCCTTGCACGGGCGAGGAGCACCGCCCCAAAAAGGAAGGGTAGCGGCGCGTTAAAATTTAGCCTGGGAATCAAGGCGGTAAAAGGGACGCGCGGCAAAACATTATCATTCGCGGTCGTGGGCGCGCGGACAAAGGTGGAGCGGTCATATAGGGGGAGGACAATCAAGCCCTCAAAATATGCGTCGCTCGTGGAACGGGGTACTCGCGCGCACTCGCTCGGCAAGGGGAGCAGGCTGGCGCGGGCGCGGAAAAAAGTGCTGGTCGCGGCTGTTGTTGTCGCGGGGAAAAAGCATCCAGGGGCGCGCCCGCGCCCCTATCTGAAGCCCAGTTTAGATACGCAGAGGCAGGCTATTTCGTCCGCGATTCTCAGGGTTTTAGGGGAAGAGATCCTCAAGGTAAAATCAGGAAAGAAGGACGCCAGAGGTGGCCGCCGCTAACGCTGCTATAGCCGTGGTCGCGAAACTGAAGGCGTCTGCCCTGTCTGTCGGCGCGCGTGTGTACCCACAGTCTGACACGCAGGAGTCCGTACTACCTGTCGTGCTGGTGTCTATGCTCGGTATCACGGGATCGCATCGCCTGAGCGGTGCCAGTAGCGCGCTACGGGCGTGTACTGTCAGGGTCGATTGCTACGCGGTCACAGAGGTTGCGGCAAAGGCGCTGGGCAAACAAGTACGGGACGCGCTCGCGACAGACGGAACGCCGTGGACGAGCACCAGCGACGGTGTGCAGGGATGTTTTTTCCTCGATAGTACCGACGATATAACGGACGACGGCATTCGCGTTCAGCAGGAGACGTTTAGCGTGTGGCACACGCCAACTTAACACTAGGATTCTAAGGGGTATCACATGCCTAAAATTGGCCTTGGCGCTACGCTCGCAGTCAACGACGGGAGCGGCGGTACGGGTTCTTCAAGCGCGATTGTCGTGGATGTAATCAATCTCACTGTCCCTGACCGCGAAGTGCAGATCATCGATTCCAAGCGCCTTAACATGAGCGACCGACTTATCGGCAAGGTAGCCGGTATGGACGAGCCGGGGACGTTCCAGTTTCAATACGAATTCTCCACCGGGAAGAAAACCCGTCTTGACGCGCTCATCGGGTCGGATCGCGTATTTGTGATTACGCTACCTACCGACACCGGCTCTTCATGGACGCGCACAGTGCCGGGTATCATCACCAGCAATAAGAGCGAGCAAGTGGAGGCGGATAGCATCCAGACTGTGACCTGTACGGTGCAGGTGACCGGCGCGGCAAGCTAGTATTTCCAGGGGTTGCACGATGTCTGATTCCCTCGACGGGCTGCGGAAGCGGCCCGTTTTTATCGACGTATATCGCGTGTGGGTGAAGCCGCTATCCATCGGCCAGGTGCGCGCATTCACGCAGTGGCGCGAAGGCAATAACGACGGCCTGGACGCGGTATTAAAGCTAGTCGTAATGTCGCTATGTGATGTGGACGGTGTCCCTCTGCTAGCATCTATAGAGGATGCGGCGGGTTTCGATGCGCAACTCATTAACGGGCTGTGTGGATGTATCGTTGCGCTGAACGGTCTGGGGGGCGCGGAAAGCCCAAAAGTCGATTCGGCAGGGATCCCGGTAGCGGGTTCCTCTGCCGTTTAGCGCTCGCATTGCATATGCCCGTATGCGATATACTCGACCTACCAGCGGCGGAGCTGGCGTTGTGGTATGACTGGTACTCACTCTATGGTTTCCCAGCGGATCGCGCGGAGTGGGGACGCGCGATCGTGGGTGAGTATGTGGGCGCGGTGTGGGGCGGAAAACTCCGCGCTGAAAAACTGTTACCCAATATATCGCGGGCTACCGAGCTGGACGATATCCCCGGCGTAATAGCGTGGTTTGATCGCGTCGGAAAGAGGTGATCTAGTGGCGGGCGCAACACAAATTGGTACCGGCGCGGTCGTGCTAACCGCGAACGCGGATGCGCTCTTAACGGGGTTGGCCAACGCAAAGGCGCAGACAAATCGGTGGGCAGCGGACACGACCCGCGCCGCGCAAATCAAGACGGGCGGCGTTAAGGGCGGTGGCGGTGGCGGTGGCGGTGGCGTCACTGATATGTTGCCCTTCCTCAAGGCTGGCGCTCTACTCACTGGCGGGCTGGCGCTCGCGAAACCACTTGTCGCCAAGATTGGCGAGAGTTTCATGAGTTGGGTTACCGGGATAAAATCAGCGGCGATGGAACTGGATAAAATGCGTGGTATGGCGTCAGAGTTTGAGGCAAATATTGATAGGAGATTAGCAAAGGAGGCCGAATGGGTTTCAGCCGCCGCAACCCCAGAGGACAAACTAAAGGCAATCGGCGCACAGATAGCGATGAACAAAAAAGAGCTAGTGGGTATGATTGCGACTCAGAAGATGTGGGAGGCGGAGGTTGAAAAACTAAGCGATGTGTGGACGGAAGATCCAGAGGCAATGCTATTGTTTTTGGGCGGCGGGCTGGAAGATCAATTGGAGAAAGTAAAAGTTGAATTAGCATCAGCGACAAATGGAGTGAATAAGTATAAAGACGCGCTTGCGAAACTAGAGGAGCAGAAAGGCCGTATCACTAGACCTGAGACCGACCCAGCACTAGTGGGCGATATCGGGAGACTACGTGAGCAATGGGAGCAGCAAGTAGACGCGGCTACGCGTGGTCTGACACCGATCCAGCAATCTATAGAGGCATTGCGGCGGCGAGGGGCAACCGAGGCAATGCTGGCCGAACTGACCAAGTCGGGCGAGAAATTAGACATGGCGAACATGAAGCCACAGTCTGCCGGCGCGATGCTCCGTGGATCGCAGGAGGCAGGGAGCATAATGGCGAAATTTGAAACCGCGAACCTACTTCGCCCCGCACCGCCACCCGTAGCGGACATGCCAGTGCTGATATCAAAAGCGACATTGAAAGAGGCGAAGGAACAAAAAGCACTGCTGTTTCGCATTCTCGGCGCGGTGTCTAGCGGGACACCTATTCTAGTGGTGGAATAATGGCTATCCAATCCGTCAATCGCCTATATACCGAGCGTGGCGGCACGCACTCGATTGACAATATTTTCACGTTTTTCGAGACGTGGGAAGTGCTGACGGACTCGGTGGATGACGACGAGTCAACGGCGGGCAAGGCCAGCGGCTTACCGCGATTAGGGCAGCCGCACGATAAATTTCCGCTGGCTATCTGTGTCTCAGTCGCCGCGAACCAAAGCGATGATTCCCCTTTTATTTGGCACATCAGAATCAACTATGATTCCAAAGTAGATATCCCAAATAGCGTCAACCCAAGTAGCACCGCCGCTGCTGCCGGCGGCGCTCAATCCTCGCCCGCGAACATCCCAGAAAACCCGTTACAACGCCCCGCCTCTTGGCGTTTGAGCAGCGTCAGCACAACCGAGGCAGCGTCGACATGGAAACGGGTTGATGACAACGGCAATATAGTTCCCGTTTCGACAGCGATATTGAACAGCGCTAAGCTACCTTTCGACCCGCCGTTAATGGTCGAGGTTACGCGCCCGCTTTTCCGCATCACGAAGAATATGCCAGTCTTCAACGTCGGCATGGCGACTTCACTTGAGGGCGCGGTGAATTCAAAAAAGTGGAACGGCGATAAATGGTGCTGGCGGATTAGCGGCGTAGAGGGCGCGAATAAGTTCGAGAACGGTGTTGCGTTTGTCGAGGTTTCACTAGATATAATGTATCGCGCGGAAACCTGGGTAACGTCGTTGCTCGATGCGGGCTTTTATTCTTTGGATCGACGGCATCCGCCGAACGATCCAGACGGCGCGCTAATAGATATTTGGACGCGGATGCGGTGTCCGGTTGGTGGCGATGGCCCGTTCCCACTTGACGGGAAGGGGAAAAAGCTAGAGCCGGATAAACCGGCTGTATTTGTCAAAGGGCTAACGTCGAATTATCGCCTCGCTGACTTCGCGAAAATTCTGAGCGGTTTCTTATGAGTGATATATACGCGATATCGGGACGGGTCGCGGGGCAACTACAGCGGCTACTAGCTGAGCAGGACGGGGGTAATTACCCGTCTGGCCGAGCCGGCGCGGAGCGCGTGCGCCTCGTGCAATGCCTGTCCGCTGTCGCGGTGGGGAGTACGGGCGTACTGGTGGAGTGCTACCCCGCTAAATTCATCGAGCCGCGCGGCGATGCTGTCTTGCCCGCTGATGATGGGTATACCTGCCTGCTGTCGGTGATCGACGATTCCGGCATGAGCGCTATCCCTGTCGCGGGCGCTGTGTACTTGGCCGTGGTCACGGGTAATGCATATGGTGACGGCACTTCGCTCGTCTCTCCCCGCGTCCGCGTGTTCGGGCTGGCACTGCCCTCGGGTATCGTCGCTAGCCCACTCACGACCAAGGGCGATATCTATACCTACGATACCGTAGACCAGCGATTACCCGTAGGCACGGACGGCTACGTCCTCAGTGCCGACAGCGGCGAAGCGACCGGATTAAAGTGGATTGCATCGCCGGCTACTATCACGGTGCAAGAGGATGACGGCGCGCCTATCGTGTCGGGCGTTGGCACGCTGAGGTTCGACCAGTCCACGGGGCTGGTCGTGTCCGACCCTGGCGGTGCGGCCGTGCTCGTCGCAATCGACCTCGCGCCGAATACCACGCCCGCCGTGGACCGCGTCCAGAGCGGGGGCCTGGGCGTTGACGCGGGGCTAGGCGCGACACTGAGATTGACGTTAGCGAAGAGGCAGGTGGAATTCGGCCAGACAATCGCAGGCGTCCTGGTCGATGTGGCCGACGCGGTCACGCCCGTTACGACCACTTATGAGGTGGTCTACAACGACACGGGCACGATCCAGTGGAGCTGTCCGTCCGACGCGGAAATCGAAGCGGACGTGAAGTACCAGATGAGTATCGTAGCCGACGCAAACGGCATTCAACTGAACGGCGACGAGGACACGCCCGACGCGCTGAAATACTACGGCACGTCGTCCAGCGGCGTGAAGGGCTGGCACCTGCTAGCGGACTACAGCCAACCTCTCGACTCCGACCTTACGGCGATAGCGGCACTGACTACTACCCCATTTGGCCGTGGCGCGCTGGAGGTGGCGAGCGCGGCGGACTACCGCACCTATATCAGTGCGGCCGTGAGTGGGGCCAACTCCGATATCACCGGCCTGACGGGTCTGGTCAACGGCATCGGGACGCCAAATCATATCGACTTCGATGTAACGCCGACGGTCGGGGGCGCGGTCGGTAGACTGATCTGGAATACGACGGACGGCACTCTAGATCTGGGCATGGGCGGCGGCAACGTCACGCAGCAGATCGGGCAGGAATCCTATACCCGAATCCGCAATGACACGGGGGCCACTCTCCTGGATGGTCGCGTTGTCCGCATCACGGGCGCGCTGGGCAATCGCGCGACGGCGGCACTGGCGCGGAGCGACACACTGGAGAATAGCCGGACCACGGTAGGCGTGATGACCGAGGACGTGCTAAATAACGGCGAGGGTCTCGCGACTACGTTTGGCTTCGTGCGCGGGATCGACACATCTGATTTCGCGGAGGGCGCGGTACTCTACCTGTCTGATACGCCCGGTATGATGACCGACGTGATACCGGTCGCGCCGGCGCTTAAGGTGCGCGTCGGCACCTGTATCAAAAGCAACCCCGCGACCGGTATTGTCCTGGTGCATGTGGATTTTGAGCCGCCGTTAGATGAGATATCCAACGTCAGTATCGCGGCGGTCGCGGACAACGATCTACTCCAGTACGACAGCGCGACGACGATGTGGAAAAACGTCGCGGGGCCGGCGGGCGCGGTGGTCGGGACCACGGATACCCAGACGCTATCGAGCAAGACACTTGTCGCGCCGGTGCTGGGTACGCCGGTGTCGGGCGACCTGTCCAATTGCGGCGCGTTCATCGCGGCCGGTGGCTCCGCCGCGAAAGGCGTAGTACCCTCACCCGGCGCGACATCGCACGCGAGCCGACCCTATTACCTGGGTGATGATGCGGCCTGGCATCGCCGCGCCGATGAACTGATCGCAGTGAGCAGCGTGCGGACCAGCGAGACGACGACATCGACGAGCTACATTGACCTTGCCAGCACACAGCATGTCACATTCACATTGGACGAAACGTCTGATGTATTAGTCGTGCTCTCGTGCGTGGCGAGCAACTCGACGGCCGGCGGGAACTGTCTGGTAGCGGTTGACGTGGACGGGTCGGATATGGACGTGATCCAGCATGACTGCGTGACCGCGAACGAGCCGTATACCGTGACGGGGTCGTTCCTCACCGGCGACCTGGCCGCTGGTAGCCACACGCTCAAAATGCAGTTCCGCGTAGGGTCTGGGACCGGCGCGTACAAGTGGCGCGTCATGTCGATATGGATGGTGCCATGATCGAGACACGATACGTCTACTCGCTCCCGCACCGCGACGAGGCGCAACTCCACGCGGAGATTGCGGCGCAAGCGCTGGCGTTGTCGGGGTTCGTGGGCGTGTGTGGGTCGGGCGCGGAATGCTCTATCCTGTTCGCGGGGGTGCTCTCAGCGGAGCAGCACACGATCCTCGGCGCACTTGTCGCGGCGCATGTCCCGCGCACGGGCGAGGAGCGGACCACGGCGGCGACGCTGGACGCGATCCGTACCGCTGACGACCCGGTGAGCCGAGGGACACGGGCGACTATCACACTCCTCTTCACCATGGTCAATGACCTGCGCGAACAGGCGGGGTTACCGCGATATACGGAGCCAGAGATATTGGCGGCGATAGCGGTGAGTACACAGCAGGGCGCTGGTGAACCGCGATAGGTGGCACATGGTACATTTTTTACCGGGCGTGCGCGATCCAATCGAACGCCCCGAGACTTGGCCGCCGACGATGGAATTGCGCCGGGGCGCGGACAGTATCCGGGAGCATGTGGGCGCGCTCGAACTGCTGGCGAATACTGACTTCCGCGCGCCCTACCACTGGGGACGCGGTGTAGTCTATGTTGGCGGCGGCGTGTATTGGCCCGGTATTGTCGTAGGCATAAAACTCCTGCGTGAAGCCGGTTGCAATTTACCCGTTGAGGTATGGTATCGTGGTTCGTGCGAGCCGGTAAATTCGAGCGACATTGACGGTGTGCCCGGTGTGTATCTGATTGATGCCGAGCGCTGTTCGCGCGGCAATCGGATCATGTTCAGCGATGGTGATAGGGGCGGTTGGGAAGCGAAGCTATACGCTCTTTCGCTGACCCTGTTTAACGAGGTGTTATTCCTCGATGCAGATGCCTATTGCGTGCGTGATCCCGCGCCGTTGTTCGACCTGCTGTATACCGCGCCACTGGTATTCTGGTCTGACCTACCGCGCATGGAATCTACTATCGTATGGGATCGTGTATACCCCGCTGGCGCGGGTGCAGTGCCGACGTTCCAGGGCGGTCAGTTTGTGATTGACCTATCCAGTGCGTGGCGCACACTTGCCCTCGCACACTGGATTTGTCAGCACTCCGACTATTTTTTCGCCAGTATGTACGGGGATCAAGACGCATGGCGGGTTGCGCTCGCGGCGGGGAAAGGGCGATATCGGTGTCTTGGCCCCGCTGACTGGGAGCAGCCCGCGTTTATCTGCCGGCTGGACGGCGCGCCGTATGTAGTGCATAGATGCCAGAGCAAATTATTTACCGCGAAGCCCGGTGCTGTTGGCCCGAGTTTGCCGCTTGAAATTCGCGTATGGGATTTGTTCCGCGCGCTGTGTCCCGATGTCTTTTGCGAGGATGTATCGTGATCCGCTACCTATTCGGCCTGTCTCTGTTTGGCCTGTTTCTTTTCGTCTCCGCCGCGCGCGCGGCGGAGGTAAAGTTAACCGTCGAAACGGGTGTGAAATATAAGCCCTATACATTGGTCCGCATCAAGGCCGATGGTGTCGATGCAAAGGCGGGAATCGTTTGGCGCGTCACGCCGAACAAGGACATCGCCAAGGCGACAACACCGCGCGGTCTCCTGGAATTCGTAGCCCCCCCGGGTATCTACACCGTAGATATACTGGTGATTACGGTAGGCGCTGACGGCGCTGTAGTTGTTGACGAGCAAAGCGTTAATGTTGAGATAGAATCATGCTGCGACAAAGCGCCGAAACCCAAGGAAAGTGAGCCGAAGCCAAAGGGTAAGGCCGATCCTGTCCAGGCACTGGGGCGGATTCAATTCGGTAGCGCGGGCTGCACCGCTACCGTGATTGGCCCGCGCCGACCCGATGGGCGGTGGGATGTCCTGACAGCCGCGCATTGCGTGTCCGGTGTGGGCAAGGGCGCGAAGGGTAGTATGCGGCTGAAAGATGGGCGCACTATATCGCTCAGCGTGACGAGTATAGACGAGGAGCCGGATATTGCATGGCTGGTCACTGAGGATACGTCACTCGATTTGCACTACGCGACTCTCGCATCGGTCGCGCCGATAATCGGGACCAAAATCTGGCATCGTGGATACGGGATCGACAACCCAGATAACACGGAGGAGGGGACAGTTACCGCCGGGGAAAACGAGGAATGGCAAATCGAAATGTCGTTGAGTGTCAGCAGTGGCGACAGCGGCGGTGGAATTTTCCGCGCCGACACGGGGGAGTTGATCGCGGTCGTATGCTGTACGACCGCGAAGGGCGTGAAGGCGCGCGTATGGGGTGGGTCGTCAATCGTAGCCGCTAGACTACGTCCCGAGGGCGGGCGCGGTCGCAACGATGAAGGCGGCTGGTGGACGCCAATAGAGATTCCGCGCCGTGGCCCGACCGTCCTGGATATGCGCGCGAAGCAATAGTGTCTCGTGTTGTTTTCACTACTATTTCAAGGGGTTCGCAGATGAATGAGGACGCCAAGAAACACGCTGAGCAGGTCGGCCTGGACTGGGTGAAGGTGAAAAAAGGGCTAGAGCGACTGCTGCCGATTGCGGCGATGCTCGCGCGCGTCACGCCGAATCCTTACGACGATTTGGCGGTAGCGTTTTTGCAGAGCATAATTGACGCGGAAAAAAATGCGCAGTAAGTGCAGCGACATTAGCGGGACCGCCCCGCTAATGTCGTATCTGTAACTCACACAAGGCGGTATACGATATGAGACGTGCGAATCTTCCGCCCGCGAAACATGAGTTGTTCGCGAAAATGCCTGGGATACCGGACGCACACAGGGAAGCATATGAACCCTATATGCTCGATGACCCTGGTAGGTGGCTGGTCCTGTCAGATATCCATGTGCCCTACCACGACAGGAGGACTATAGAGTTAGCTGTCGCGGAAGCAAAACGGCGCGGCGTAGTCGGTGTGCTGCTGAACGGCGATACCCTCGATAGTCATGAGGTGAGCAACCACGACAAAGACCCGACCGCGCCGCGATATATCGACGAGGTGGAGACCGGGCGAAAGCTATTAGCGTATTTGCGCGGGCAATTTCCGAAGGTAAATTTGATACTCAAGGAGGGCAACCATGAGGAGAGGTTATCGCGGTATGTGATACAGCGCGCTCCGGCGCTGTTTGGCTTGGACGGGGTCGATTTACCGGCGCTGCTGCGCCTCAAGCAATTCGGCGCTCAGTGGGTGTCGGAAAAAAGGGTGATTCATCTCGGGAAACTGTGCGTTGTTCATGGTCATGAGTACCGGGGCGGTGGCGGTGTGATGCCCGCGCGATGGCTATATCTACGCACTCGGTATGTCGCGATGTGTGGCCACTTCCACCGGAGCAGCGAGTACGGCGACCGTGATATTCGCGGCAAGGAAGAACGCGCATGGTCGGTAGGGTGCGCGTGTTTTCTGCATCCTAAATATATGCCGCTGAATTCGTGGAACAACGGATTCGCATTCGTTGAAGTCGGCAAGGGTGGTGAATTCAGCGTGGAAAATAAACGTGTGCTAGCGGGCAAGGTGGTATGACATGGACGACGAGACGCGCGACTTCATACTTTCTCTATGCGCCCGTATCCTGGCCGCCCATGAGGTGCTAGCCCGCCGCGCGGAACGGCGGCTGGTGGTGGTGAGCGAGGTGGACTACTGTCCCGTGTGTGACGTGTGACCTGCGCACCTGACTGGTTCGCCGCGCGTCACATTGCGCGGCGTGAGGATACTACCGTGCTACTGTCGATACCGGATATCCGTCAGGCGGATGACTACGACTGCGGTAGCGCGGCGGTCGCGGCGGTCGATACGTTCCACGGCGCGCGTCGCCGCGCGCCGTGGAACCTGTCGAACAGGACAGACGGTATGTCACCGGATACCGTAGCCGCCCTCCTGCGTGCTATGGGGTATCGCGTGCTATCCGGCCCGATGGTCGCGGGGCTGGCGGATCTGCATCACTACACGCGCGCCGGACTACCCGTGCTATGTCCCATCACTGTCGATGCGGGTGGACACTGGGTAGTGGTGCGCGGCGTGGGGCGCGGGCGTGTGTACCTGCACGATCCGACGCACGGGGCGCGGAGCGTGCGCGCACACACATGGCTAGACGGGTGGCGTGACACCAGTGCGAGTGGTCACCCGTATGATGGGTGGGGGGTGGTAGCTGCGCCGTGCGTAGCGTGATCGCAGGTCGATTGGCATCTTTTTGCGCGCGATTCCGCGCGAGTCCAGAAAAATAATCGGCACGAAAAGCCTACGATTCCAAGCGTTTTCCGCCTTCGCGGAAAATATTTCGCGGAGTCGTATTGACGTATGCTCTCCGGGAGAGCATGATGATACCACAGACGCGACGAGGTGGACGGCGACGAGGTGGACGGCGACGAGGTGGACGCGATCATCTCCGACGCCGTGGAGCTGGTCAACGCATAGACCGCCTACCCGTGTGTATAGCGGCATCGAGGGAGCCGGCTACACACTTCGCATGGTGGCACAGTGCCACCATGCGGGAGAGAGAACAAACTGGAGAGATGCGATGAGCGGACGGGCGAAAAAACAACTGGTACGAGAGGTTCCGGAGATGGCTCACGCCGTGCGGGCGAGCCGGGGTGACGGCACGGCTGATATGGCCTGCGACGACGCGGCGGAAGAAACGGGTATCACGATGGGTGGCGATATGCTGGTGAGTCGGTTTATCGTCGGCCGGGCATACTGGATGGAGACACAGATATGGGTGTACCTGGGCCGTGTAGTCGCGGTCGGCCGCGACTACGTTGAACTGGCCGAAGCGTGCCGGATGCACAGCGACGGCCGGCACAACGTCATGATGCGGACAGGGACCGCGCCAGGGATCGAGATCGAGACGACGGGCGGTCCGCAGCGGCGGATGCTGATCCCGGTGGACTGGATCGGGCCATCATGCGAGTGGCCACACGCTATCCCATCGGTATCCATCTAGCACAGTCAGGGAGTATGTCATGATGCATGCCGTAGTGAGGGCGCGGGCGCGGGCGTCGTCGCTGTCGTCGTCGTCGTCGCCGCGGGCGTCGTCGTCGTCGTCGACGTCGTCGTCGTCGTCGCGGGCGCGGGTGCGGGCGTGGTCGACGTCGTCGCGGGCGCTGTCGCCGTCGTCGTCGTGGTCGTGGTCGTCGTGGGCATCGGCGCGGTCGCGGGCGCGGGCGCGGGCGTCGTCGCGGGCGTGGTCGGGGTCGTCAGGGAGTATGTCATGATGCATGCCGT
>SXGR01063651.1_pt1 | contig 29720 bp, 26 predicted proteins | sample 3174711 | NCBI WGS metagenome assembly SXGR01 (sample SAMN11356860, study PRJNA531348) | freshwater metagenome | isolation source: freshwater sample F1-60 | place: China: Fuxian Lake, Yuxi | collected 2017-12-25 | reverse complement strand
GGAGTGGCGCGCCCGTGAAGGAGTTCGCCCTCGCGATGTTCAACCTGAACGCATTTCCCTATGTGCCCTAGCGAAACCGTGGCCCGGGCGAGCCGCCCGCACCACTCCGAAACTCACGGACATGATCCCCGTGCCACTCCCTAAACCATGTCCCACTGCCCCGGTCCCGGCCACACTCCCTCGCGCCTGCCACAGACGCGTCGCGATTTTCTCCGCGACTCCGCGTGCGGTTTCGGCGGTCTCGCGCTCGCGGCCATGCTGCACACGCAGGGTCTGCGCGCCGCGCCCGCGACGAACATCAATCCGCTCGCGCCCAAACTCCCACCACTGCCCGCCAAGGCGAAGTAGGTGATCTTTTTGTTCATGGCCGGCGGCCCGGGCCAGATGGAGACGTTTGATCGGAAACCGCTGCTCAACGAGCTCAGCGGCCAGTCGCGCCCGAGGGAGTTCGGCGACGTGAAATACCAGCTCATCAAGCCGACCGCGAAACTCCTCGGTACCAAACGCACGTTCAAGAAATACGGTCGGAGCGGCATCGAGGTTTCCGATCTCTTTCCGCATGTCGCGACCTGCGTGGACCACCTCGCGATCATCCGCTCGTGCCAGGGCAACTCGGTCGTCCACTCCGCGGCGCAATATGAGCTCTTCAGCGGCCGAGTCGTGCCCGGTGTGCCGAGCATAGGCTCGTGGATCACCTTTCGACTCGGCGCGGAAACCGACTCACTGCCGTCCTACGTCGTCATGCCCGATCCTGACGGCGCGCTGCCCGCCGGCCAGCCGATGTATTCGCAGGGGTTCTTGCCCGCGATTTATCAGCCGACGATGTTCCGGCGCGGCGCCAAGCCCGTGCTCAACCTCGGTCTGCCGCCGGGTGTCTCGCCCGCCGAGCGCCGCCGCACGCTCGATCTCATCCAGGGGCTCAACCGAGCCTCGGCCGATCCACTCGACGAGGAATTTGCCGAGCGGATGAATGCCTACGATCTCGCGTTTCGCATGCAAACCGAGGCGCCCGACGTGCTCGATCTTTCCCGCGAAACGCAGGAGACGCTCGATCTCTACGGGGTGGGCGCAGATGCGACCAACGACTACGGCCGCCGCTGTCTGCTCGCGCGGAAACTCGTCGAGAAGGGCGTGCGCTTTATCACCGTCGTTTCCGGCGGCGGCTCCGGCAAGCTCACATGGGACGCGCACGACGACATCGAGGAAAACCACCTCCGCATGGCCGCGCACGCCGACAAGCCCATCGCCGGCCTCATCACCGATCTCAAACGCCGCGGGCTCCTCGACAGCACGCTGCTCGTGTGGGGCGGCGAGTTTGGCCGCTCGCCCGAGGCGGAAGCCGGCACGGGCCGCGATCATCACAATTACGGTTTCAGCATGTGGATGGCCGGCGGAGGCATCCAAGGCGGCCGTGTCGTCGGTGCCACCGACGCGATCGGCCTGCACGCCGTGAAGAAGCCCTATCACTTCCGCGACATCCACACGACGATCCTGAATCGGCTCGGCCTCGATCAGAACAAGCTGACTTACCCGCACCTCGGCCGCAACGAGCGCCTCACCTTCGTCGAGGGCAAGGTGATCAAAGAGATCGTGTGAGGTGGCGCCATCCGCTGGGATCGCGTTCGTCGCACCGGCTTCAGCTCGAATCCGGTGCCGGACGCGTTTCAGATTACGGCTGCAGCCGGTGCTACGAACCCGGATACATGCGGCTCTCACGCTTACGCCCGCTCACCCCGCATGGACCGCCGTCAAGATTTCACCTCTGGATCACCGGCAGCAGCAGGCCGGTTTGATTTCGCAGCGGCCACGACCTGGGTCGGGCCGGCCTTCCTGCAGAGAATAGGGGCTCTGCGGAGGGATTCCTACCGCTTCGCCCACGCGACCTGCGTCTCGTTCTCGTCACGATCCGGTTCCAGCGGAGTCACCGGATCAATGAAGAGCCAGAAAAACGCTCCGAGGAAATAGATGACCGACGAAATGGCGAAGATCAGCTCCCAGTTCTTGGTCGTGCCCGTCGCCGTCGTGGCGGTCGTGGCCGCCAACACGAGGCCGACCACGAAGGGCCCGGCCATGCCGCCAAAATTGCCCATCATGTTCATGCTGCCGGAGACCGTGCCGGCGTATTTGCCGCCGATGTCCATGCAGGTCGCCCAACTGCCGGGCATCGTGAGGTCGTTGCAGAAACTCGCCATGCCCATCGAGAGCATCGCGAGCAACGGGTCTTTGATGTAAAAGGAGAGCATCAGCAGGCCGGAGGCCCCCGCGAATCCGATGAAGCCAAAGGAGCGTCGCACGGTCACCACGCGACTGCCCCTGGCAATCAGCCGGCTCGCGATCACGCCGGCCACCAGAGAGCCAAAGCCGCCGAAGAAAAGCGGCACGCCCGCGAGCACGGCCTTGAGCACCGGCTGAATCAGGTCGGCGCGGACGATTCCCTCCATCTGGGTGGCGAGCCAGCTCAGGAAGGCGTTGGAGAGGATCGGCCGGCCATTGGTGTTGAGGTAGTCCGGCAGCCACGTGACAAAAAAATACCAGCCATAGCTCAGGCAAAAATACTGGCCCCACAGCAGCCACATGCTCGGGCGCGTCACGAGCTTGCGCCAAGGGACGTTGCCGTGGCCTTCAACATTTTGCGCGTTCTCCTTCAGTAGTTCGAGCTCGGCGGCATTGACGCCCTTGTGGTCCTTGGGGTTGTCGCGGAACCAACGCCAAAACACGATCGCCCAAACCACGCCGAGGGCGGCGAAGATCTGAAATGCCGTGCGCCAACTCACAAACGCCATGACCGTCACCACGAGCAGCGGCGTGAACGCCCCACCCCACCGCGCGCCCATCCACATCAGCGACTGCGCGCGGGTGCGCTCATCTTTCGGTAGCCATGTGCTGAACGCCTTGGTCAGATTGGGGAAACAGCCCGCCTCGCCCGCGCCAAACAGGAAGCGCATCACCCACATGGAGCCGTAGCTCCACGCCCAGCCGGTGGCCGCCGTGAAAAACGACCACCACAGCACCACGCGCACGAGGACCTTGCGCGCACCGATCTTGTCACCGAGCCAGCCGGTGGGAATTTCAAACAGCGCGTACGACAGGCCAAAGGCCGCGAAAATCGCACCCATCTGCACGTCGGTAAATCCCATGTCCTTCGTGATGCCGTCCTTCGCCTGCGAGATCGCGACGCGGTCGATGTATTGGATCACAGCGAGCACGATCGCGAAGACGACGACCATGTAGCGGGTGCGCGTGGCGCGCTGACCGGAAGGGGCAGAGACGGGATTTTCGGAGGTCATGGATTTCTTGGAGGGGGAGCAGCGGACTGACCCTAGCGCCGTCGCAAGGGTTCGACGACAGCGGACATATCTTTGTCACCGTGTCCGGCCGCAATAGCACGCTGAAAAACATCCCACGCCATGGCCGCGCTCGTGAGCTGCTGTCCCGCCTTCGCGGCCTCGCCGCTGGCATAGCCGAGATCTTTGGCCATCAATCGCAGGAAAAAATTTGGCGTGAAATCCGGCGCGCACATCCGCGCGGCGACGGTCTTCGTCACAGGACTGCCCACCGCGCTGTCGCTGAGAAACGCGATCGCCTGCGCACGGTCGAGCTCCGTGCGCTCGATCCACGCCACGGCCTCGGCCGTCGCCGCGACATGCACGCCGACGAGGAAATTATTGATCAGTTTCAGGAGCGCACCACTGCCCGTCGGGCCGAGATGCGTGACGCTGCGGCCCATCGCGTTCAGCGCGGGGCGGATCGTCTCCAGCGCGGCAGCATTACCGCCAGTGAGAAAATTAAGCTCGCCGACCGCCGCCTGATTTTTGGTTCCCGTCACGGGGGCATCGACACATTCAGCCCCGGCCGCAACCGCGGCCTTCGCCAGCTCCTGCACCCATGCGACGGTGAGCGTGCTGCACTCGACGAGCACCGCACCGCGCGCCGCGCCGGCAATCGCGCCGTCGGGGCCGAGCCAGATCGCGCGCGAAGCCGCGTCATCGGCCACCATAGAAAACACCACCTCCGCGCCTGCCGCCGCTTCCCGCGGCGAACCGGCCACGCGGGCGCCCGCCGCAGCGAGTGGCTCGGCGCGGGCGGGGTTGCGGTTGAAGACCGTGACAGCAAATCCAGCGCCGAGGAGCCGCCGGGCCATGCCGCCACCCATAAGGCCGAGGCCGAGGAACGCGATGCGTGGAGTGCTCATGGCCGGTGAGTTTCCCGACGCGAACGCAGAGGGCTACAACAAACGCGCAAAAAACGCCCCTGGGAAATTCGGCGGCGTTAAAATCGCAAAACGGCTCTGGCTTTGGGGTCTAGTGGGCCGACCCACCGACTTGGTTTGCGTACCCCTGACAAGCGCAGCATCTTCCAAGAAATCATCGCCGGTCGGGCGGATGTCATGATGACCGACGGCATCGAAGTGAGGCTGCAAGCATGGTAGTATCCAGAGTTGGTGGGCACGATGGCCGAGCCGTTCACGCGCGCCGGCAAGGCGATCTTGCTATGCCCCGGATCGGAGCTCATGGCGCGTGTCGATGCGTGGTTGGTGCCGCCAGTAAACCGCGGCCAAATCGCCGGGCGGCTGGAGCGCGTTGGGCGGCGCGAAGTAGGACGGACATTCGGTTTGCGCGGTCACGCGGGTCGGGAGTCGGCTGGGAGAGTAACGAGCGGGCGCGGCGATTTTACGAACGGCTGCGTTTTCGAAATAGTGAGCGGAGAGGGTTCGGCGCAGACGATTGCCGGGCTGCCGATTTGAACGGGCAAAGTGGACCTCAGGAAAAAGCGGATAAGGCCGGCGGCCACGCGCACTCACCGCCAAGTTGCGGCTCCGAGATAAAATAAACCTTGGGCGACGAACTGGGTGACATGGTAGGGATCGTTGTGGTTGAAGCACAGGCTTAGGCCGATGCGTTGGTGTTGCCCGATGGCCGCCAAGGCTGAAATCGCCACGGCTGCGGCGAGCCAAACAAAATGGGCGGGCGAATGCGCATCGCGGGCGTTAATAGCAGCGGCCAGCACCAGTAACTGGCCAAGACCGTAGGCCCAGATCGCAGGGGAGAACCGACCCGTGCACAAGGTGGCATACGCAAAGAGCGCGGCGATGATCCACGCGGCAAAATTCGCCAAAACGAGGACGGTGCCTATCAGAGCGGTCGTCGCTGCGACTTGTATCAGACACAGACCGGTGGCGACGAGGCCGAGCAAGGCAAGGTACCAGCGGAGGCGGTTGGCCGACGGTGGCAAGGTGTGGCCGAGCCCGTGATGAACAGCGCCGGCGGCAGCGGCGAGGGCCGACGTGGCGAAGCCGCCGATCCACCAGCCAAGGGTCGCCGGGCACGGTGAGGGCGCGTGGCGGGCGAGCGCGCCGCCGAGTCCGGCGCTCCACAGGGCGAGCGCGCAGTCGGTACAAAACGTGGCGGGCTCGTGGAGCTTCACGGGGCGGCGAAAAGATCGCGGTGATGGCGATACCAGTCGCTGCTGAAGATCTCGCCGGGATCGCGAGCTTTTTTCTCGACGAGAAATTCGCGGAAACGTGGGTCGGCGGTCTCGACTTGGGTGCGGTTGGCCCGGCGGTGGTAGGTGAGGTAGTAACTGCCGCCGAGGGCCAGCGCCAAGTCGATCAGGGCGCGGAAGGCGGCAGCGGCGCGCGCCAAACCGGCGGGGGTGTGTTCGCAATGGAGATTGAAGATGATGCAGGCCCACGGTTCGCGCGCCCACGCGAGCAGGGTCTCGGTGTCGCGCTCGATGAGCCGGATGGTGCCGGAGTTGACGGGCGTTTCGCCGGAGCGGAGCAAGTCGCCGGCCCGGCCCATAAACTCGCGGAGGAGAGCTCGAGGAACGTGGAGCTCGGAAATCATTTCGCTGCACGGAAACGGTGAACCGATCCGGCGGTCGAGCGCGGTGTGATCGTGATCGGGGTAAACGCTGAGCTGATGAGTGTCGCTCCAGTAGCGTTGGCCGTGCGTGGCGCGGTAGAAGCCGGAGTAAACTTCCCAGACTTTCGCGCGGTCAGTGTGGGCGAGCCACAGCAGCTCCTCCCAGTCGGACTCACGCAATTGGCGCTGGGCGGCGAGTTCTGCGGGCGGTTCGTCGCATCGACGGTAGGCCGAGAACACGCCGCGTTGCAGGAAGTCGGGCGAATTTTCATCGATGGAATATTGGAAGTCGCCGAAAAGCCAGTCGGTGGTGTCGCGCTCTTCGGGCACGCGCACGAGTTCGTCGAGGGTCAATATCTCCACGCTGCGTTGCACGGGCAACCGCGGCATGAGGCGGAGCGTCACCTCGGCGATGACGCCGAACAACCCGTAGCCGCCGATCGCGAGGCGGAAGAGGTCGGCGTTTTCGTCACGTGAGCATGAGCGCGCGAGATCGTCGGGACCGATGAGAGTGAACGCCTCGACGTCACCGACGATGGGCGGTAGTCGAAGGCCACGACCGTGGATGTTCGCGGCGAGGGCACCGCCGAGCGTGAGACGGTCGGCGCTGGTTTGTTTTTGGCGGATGCCCCACGTGGTGGCGGCGTCCGGAGATTGGAGAGCGGCGCATCCGGCGATAAGGGCGGGCCATTCGATCCCAGCGTCCACGGTGACGAGGCCACGTCGGGCGTCGAATTGTCGGATCGAGGAATGGCCGCGCAAATCAAAGAGCCACGTGCCAGTGCCAAATTGTTGCCCGCCCATGGTGTGGCGACCGCCGCTGACCGAGAGCTGTGCGCCGGCGGCAATTGCGGCGTCGACCGCAGCGGAAATTTCGGCTGTTCCCCTGGGCGTGAGGAAGCACGCGACCCGGGTGGGATTGAGCCCGAATGGAAGTCGTTGACGAGAAGCGGATCGTTCACCGGAGGCTCGAAGCGAAGCACAGGTGTTCGCCCTCGGCGAGGGGAATGGAAGGAAGACCGGCGGGAGCGAGGATTCCACTTCGCAGGGAGGCGGCGGGCATCGAATATCGGATCACCTTGAGGCGCGGCGGACGGCAGGAAAGGGGTGAGATCGGCGGGAAGAAAGGCCAGCGTTTTGCGGGATCGAGGGCAGCCGCGCGGTTGACTCATGTGCCCATGGTCGCCAGCGATGCGCCGTCAACGGTGTCCATTGCAAACGAAGCCATGACCGACCAAACTTCGCCAAAATCACTCGAGGAGCAGATCGCACAGTGGCGGAGCACCGTCCGCCGCCGGTCAGCCCTCCAAGCCGGCAAGGTCGCGACGTTGGAAGGCCAATTCCGCGAGCAGATCGCGGACCTCAGCCGCGCCGGGCTGTCCACTGAGGAAGCGTTCTTGGTGGCGGTGATGCGTATGAGTAGCGTTGATACGGGCTCGCGGGAGTTCGCGCGCGAGCGCTCCGATCACCTTTGGAAGCAGCTCGTCGTAGCCCCGGCCGATTCCGTCGAGCGCAGCGTGGCGGCGCGCAAGGACGCGATCGTCGCCTTCGGCTTCGCCGTGCTGGCAGGCGTGGCGATCAAGCTGCCGGAGCTCTTCGGGATTTCGATCACGGACGACTTCAGCGAGAGCTTCTACCTGCGCAACGCAAGTCTCCTCGTGCTGCCCTGTCTGCTCGGATACTTCGTGTGTAAACGACGGCTCGCGATGCGTACGGTCGGCTGGCTGGCCGGGGCGTTCGTCGGGGCAGTGGTTTTCGCCAACCTGCCCGCGTTCGGCTCGGCCCGCGGCTTCGAGCCGCTCACGGCGTTGCACCTGCCGATCGCGCTCTGGCTGGGCGTGGGGATCGCTTAGGCCGGCGGTCGGTGGAGTCAGGTGAGCGGTCGCATGGACTTCATTCGGTTTTCGGGCGAGCTCTTCATCTATTTCGTGCTGATCGCTCTCGGCGGCGGGGTGCTCTGCGCGTTCATGGCACTCACGTTTAAGAGCATCGGGATCGACATCGGGCCGTTCTTCCAGCCATGGCTGATACCGTGCGGCGCGGCCGGGGCAGTCGTGATCGCCTCCTGGTTGGTCGAGGCCAAACAGGGCGTAATGGAAAGTCTCGCACCGATGCTGACGCGTCTCTTCACGCCGTTATTCGCCGCCATGCTGGTCGCGTTTTTGGGAACGCTGCTGTGGTCGGGACGGGGCGTCGCCATCGCGCGCGAGATGCTCATAGGCTTCGATCTGCTCCTCGTGGTGGTGCTGGGTCTCCTCGTCTAGGCCATCCCCGCCCGCGACCCCCAGGCGCCGCCGGGGGTGTTCGATGGGGTGCAGGTCGTTTTGTTGGTCGGTGCGTTGCTGGCCGACGCGGTCGCGTTGGGGGCCATTGGCGCGCGCATCAACGAATTCGGATTCAGCCCGAACCGCGTGGCTGCGCTCGGTAAAAACGTCATTCTGCTCGTCAACGTGGCGTGGTCCGCCGTGCTCTACGTCCAGTTTTTGGTCGGGCGCGGATCGTTTCAAAACCTTGAACGGTGGCAGACGGCCTACGTGCCGGTTTACGCGGTGTGGGCGGCGATTGTGGTGATCGCGTTTCCGCCAGTGTTCACATGGATCGCGGCGTAGGCGCGCAGCGGGGGGAGGCGACGGGACACCGCAGAATTCTGAGCGGCGGCCTTTCAATCTGCCGAACCCTGAATCTGCGGGAAATCTCGGTAGATTTCGACCGCTCTGGCTTCACCGGAGACGCCGCGCTGTTACCCAGAAAATGCTGCCCGGCTCGCGTCGGTTGGCACGCTAAGTGTGCACGGCAGGCACCACGCTCACCTCTCTGGATTTTTCAAGTCTCACGTGCCGCCGACGCGTACCTCCGCCGCCCTTGCCAGTCGCCCGCCGCGAGCCTCAGCTCACTGCACCTTTCCCATGAACGCTTCTTCCGACTCCGCTCCTCTTCGCAACGCCGCTATCCTGCGAGCCCAGACTTTGATGACCCCAGCGCTCGTACCGTCGATTTCGACCGAGCTGCTCACCACGGCCGACGGCGAATTGAACCGCGAGCTGCACCATTTTCTTTTTGATCCGCCGTCCAACTCCGCGCTGCTGAAGGGCAAGACCATCGCGATCTGCTGCACCAACGGCGCCGAGGAAGTGGAGATTACGGGATCGATCCGCTGGCTCACCGAGCACGGGGCGACGGTGCAGGTCGTGTCACCGCGCATTGGCGAATTTCATCCGACGCTCGGCCTGCGTTTTCCGGCGCAGTGCGCCACCCACGTACTCGCAATCCGGCTCATGGAAAACGCCGGCTGGCTCAAGATCGACCGCTTTCTCGATGAGGCCAAGGTGGCCGACTACGACGCCTGCATTTTCCCGGGCGGCTGTTGGAATCCCGATGCGCTGCGGGCCGATCCGCTCGCACAGGCGTTTGTCCGTGAGATGTGGAAAGCCGGCAAACCGACCTGCGCGATCTGTCATGGCCAATGGGTGATGGTGAGCGCGGGCATTCTCAAAGGCCGCAAGGCCACCGCAGTCTGGAACATCCACCCCGACCTCGCCAATGCGGGCGCCACGGTGCTGGACGAGCCCTGCGTCGTCGACGGCAATTTAATCACCGCGCGCTTCCCCTACGACCTACCCCGCATGATCCACGCGATGGTGAAACAACTGCTCGGTTGACTCCCCCGGTGGCCGCCAGCGCCAGCAAGCCGACGATCCTCCACTCGCTGGCGTTGGTGACACCCGCCCGCGACCCTTCGGCTCGGCGGTAACTGACAACCGGTCGGACGGTTTTCCAGCGGATGCTCAAATACCGCCAGCGCAGACCGTTTTGGTGAAACAATCCACCGTCGTCCGTTTCATACCGACCGACCTTCGCCCAGCCATGCTCCCTGCCGTCATTATTTTGCTCCTGATCACCGCTCTCGTGGCGACCGACTCTGCTATGCCCGGAGCCGATGATCGCTGATCATTTTCGCCCGATGCTGGAGTGATCTCCGACGTGGCCCCGTTCACCCGCGAATCTTTCGCGCACCCCAGAATATATCGCGCACCCCAAAAGAAGCAGGGGCGCCCCCGAAAAGAGAGCGCCCCTGGTTGTTTCCTGATTATGTTTTCCTGACGCCCTGCTCAGCGCGTCCCAGCCACCGAATCATCAACGAAGCGAATCGGCGGCGACACTTTCGTAGCCACCGCCACACCGTTGTTCATCGCAGGCGTGAAACGCCACTGTTTCAACGCATCCGTGACCGCCGCAGCCACCAAGGAGTCCGGGGTGGACTTCACGATGAAACCGGCGGGTTTTCCCGTCACGTCCACGACGAACTCGAGTTGCACCGTGGTGCCGACATATTCCGGACCGACGCTGGGACGAACCACAGCGAGCGGAACCGGCACATCCGGACCCTTACGACACGTGTCGAGATAGGTCTGCTCTTCCGTCTTCGCCCATGCGGCAACGGAGCTGAGCGCGACCAGACTGAACAGGACGGCGAGTTTCTTGACTGCTTTCATGGTATTAAACTCCGCGGATAAGGCGGAGAGTTTGATTTCTGTATCTTTACTATCGGGTTAAACACCTCCGCGCCCGCCGCGCGTAAAGCACGGCAAACACTCGGGTGGTTTCGGCCAGGCAACGCTCGCGCGCCGCTCGGCCAAATCGTGGGTTCTGGGGCACAGAAATCATCGGTCTGCGTGATCCTCACCGCCACGCAGCACCGCAATGGCAGCATTCGCCCGAGAACGATCGGGTCAGACGAAATTCAAAGAACGTTCAGCGTTTTACGAAAGCGAGGCGCAGAGAGCAGGGCGTATGCCACGCGGTCAACCGGGATACCGCTCCGTCACGCACACGTAACCTCCCAAAAATTGCGGAGGGATTTCCCGAAACCCGGCTTGCACGCACCGATGGATTACTGTCCGTTACCGTCCTCGCATGTCCGCATCCGCCAAAACCCAACCCACGTCCGTCCTGCGTCGCATCGCGACCGCCCTCAGCCAGTGGATTGACTCAGATTATTGTCCAGACGGCGCCGAGAAGATGCGCGCCGAACCCGACAAAGTGGATTGGGTCCGCGTCATGCCTTTCGTCTTTCTGCACACGGGCTGCTTGGCCGCCTTCTGGGTCGGCGTCAGCCCGGTCGCGATCTGGACCGCCGTCGCGCTCTACTTCATCCGGATGTTTTTTGTCACCGGCATCCACCACCGCTACTTCTCCCACAAAACCTATAGCACGTCCCGGTTTGGCCAATTTATCCTCGCCCTCTGCGCCGGCACCACCGTGCAACGCGGTTCGCTCTGGTGGGCTTACCACCACCGTCATCACCACCTCCACTCCGACGGGCCCGACGACGCGCACTCTCCCCACGTCCACGGTTTCTGGTGGTCGCAGATCGGCTGGATTACCAGTCGCCGCAATTTCCCCACAGATTACGCCAAGATCAAGGACCTCGCGAAGTTCCCCGAGCTCGTTTGGCTCAACCGCTTCGACCTCGTCGTCCCCGTCGCCTTCGCCTTCTCGCTCTTCGGCGCCGGCTGGCTGCTCGAACTTTATGCCCCCTCGCTCGGCACCACCGGCGGCCAGCTGCTGGTCTGGGGCTTTTTCATCAGCACGACCGTCCTTTTCCACGGCACCGGTTGTATCAACTCCATGGCCCATCTCATGGGCAAACGCCGCTTCAAGACCGACGATGATTCGCGCAACAGCGCCATCCTCGCCTTCATCACGCTCGGCGAGGGCTGGCACAATAACCACCACCGCTTCCAAAGCAGTACCCGCAACGGATTTTATTGGTGGGAGATTGATCCGACCTACTACGGCCTGAAGCTCTTGTCCTACACCGGCTTCATCTGGGGCCTGAAACCCGTGCCCCAATCCGTCCTCGACGAAGGCACCCGCGCAGAACACGCCTCCTCCATCGCCGCCGCCGAACGCGCCGCCTTGCTCCATCCCGAATTCTCCTCCCTCAAGAAAGTCGTCCCCGCCGCCGCCGCCTTCGCCGTCGCGACCGCAGCCGCCGCACAGGCCACCGTCCCGAAAAAAGCCGACGGACCCGCCATCCACCGCGACATGACCGAGGAAACGCACAACATGACGAAAACCAATCCGCCCCCACCCGCTCTGGGCGCGTAAGCTCCGTCTCGCTCCCCTTTCTCCAGCGGGCCGGTCAAACGACCGGCCCTTTTTATTTTTCGAACGTGGGCTGTGGGTTCTGGACTGGAGGCGGTCTTTACGCCCGCCAAGCTGCGTCCACCCGCGACCACCGCACGTAACGCCGCCTCCCTTGGTCCTTCGTAATTCGTCCCTGGTCCTTCCTTCCACCCATGACCTCTCTCGCCATTATCGGCACCGGTATCGCTGGCCTCGGCTGCGCCCATTTTCTCCACCGTCACTTCGACATCACCCTGTTCGAACAAAACGACCACGCCGGCGGCCACACCCATACCGTCACCGCCCCCGAGCCCGGCACCGGCCGCCTCGTGCCCATCGACACCGGTTTTATGGTCTTCAACCAGGTGACCTACCCGCACCTCACACGCCTCTTCACCCAGCTCGACGTCCCGATCAAAAAAACCGACATGTCGTTCAGCGTGCGTCACGCCGACACTGGGCTCGAATTCGCCGGCTCCTCCCTCAACCACCTCTTCGCCCAGCGCCGCAATCTCTTCCGCCCGCGTTTCTACCGGATGCTGGCCGCGATCAACCGCTTCAACCGCGAAGCCATCGCCGCCCTCAACGATCCTGCCACTCAAAACGAAACCCTGGGCGACTACGTGCGCCGCCGCGGTTACGGCGAAGATTTTTTTAATCTCTACCTCGTGCCCATGAGCTCCGCCGTCTGGAGCACCCCGCCCGAGCAAATGCTCGCCTTTCCCGCCACCTCGCTCCTGCGCTTCTTTCACAATCACGGTTTTCTCGGCCTCTCCACTCAACACCAGTGGTGGACCGTCGATGGCGGCGCCAAAGCCTACGTCGAAAAAATCACCGTCCCTTTCCGCGACCGCTTGCACCTCCGCCAAGCCGCCACCCGGGTCATCCGCACCCCTCGCAGCGTCACCGTGATGACGTCCTCCGGAGAAGCTCAGAATTTCGATCACGTGATCCTAGCCTGCCACGGCGACCAAGCCCTGCGCCTCCTCGTCAACCCCACCCGCGACGAAGAGCGCCTCCTCCGCGAGTTCAAATTCCAGGCCAACATCGCGACCCTCCACACCGATGCTTCCGTGATGCCCCGCACCAAGCTCGCCTGGTCCGCGTGGAACTACGAAATCGCCCGCGATAGTGGTTCGGACGGTTCGGGTAGCACGGGCGTCCCGCCCGTAAGTCGGAGTGGCACGGGCTTTCCAGCCCGTGATGGTTCGCCCGTCCAAGCCTCCACCGCCACCCACTACTGGATGAACAAACTCCAGGGCGTCTCCGATCGCGAAAACTATTTCGTCACGATTAACCGCCCCGAGTCGATCGCCCCCGATCGCGTGCTCCGCCGCATCCACTACGAGCACCCGCTCTTCAGCCTCGGTGCCGTCCGCGCCCAAGCCGACATCCCCGCCCTCAACTTCGCCGGTCGCACCACGACCCACACGTATTTCGCCGGTGCCTGGCAACGCTACGGCTTCCACGAAGACGGCCTCCTCAGCGCCGTCCGCCTTAGCGAGCAGCTTCTCGGTCGCGACCCGTGGAGCGGCTAGCGGAGCCCTCGCGAGCCCCTTTCGTCAAAAGGCATCCGTTCTCGCTTTCTGGTCGTAATACCAAAATATGCGTGACCTTCGGCCGAATGAATTCCTGTCTCTACGAATGCTCTGTCATGCACGCGCGTTTTTCGCCGCGTCCGCATCGCTTTCTCTACCGGATTTTCCTGTTCGCCATCGATCTTGACGAACTCCCCCTGCTCCATCGCAACCTGGCGCTTTTCTCATTCGGCCGTCGCAACCTCTACTGCTTCCGCGACGGCGACTACCTCCCCACCGGAGAACCACTCCACCACGCCCCACTCCCGCCCGCCACGTCCGACGCTCCGCTCCCCCATCAAGCACCCGAAACCGGAAATCTAAAAGCCAGAGTTCTCGCCCACCTCGCCGCCTCGTCGCCCACGCTCGACCTCACGGACGCCCGCGTGGTTCTCGTCACCCTCCCACGCGTCTTCGGCTATCTCTTCAACCCCGTTTCGTTTTATTTCTGCTACGACCGCACCGGCACCCCGATCGCCGCGTTGTCCGAAGTGACGAATACCTTCAAGGAGATGAAGCCCTACGTCCTCGGTCCCGAGTGCAGGCGACAAGCGAAAGGGAACGGGACACCGGAAGAAAACAACCTGTCCCCTGTCTCCTTCACCCTCCGCACCCCCAAACACTTCTACGTCTCCCCGTTTTCAGATGTCGATGTCGCTTTCGACTTTGCATTGCGCACGCCGGGCAAAAACCTCTCGGTCCAAATTGACGACTACGTGGGCACCGAACGCACCTTGACCAGCACCCTCGCCGGCCCCCGCAGCGAACTCACGGGCGCGCGCTTGGCGTGGTTCACGCTAAAATACCCCGCACTGACCCTCCGCATCATTGCTCTCATTCACCTCCACGCTGCCCTCCTCTGGTGCAAACGCGTCCCGTGGTTCGCCAAATCCGCCCGTTCCGCCGACCAACGCGCCCTTTACCGCCCCCACTCTTCCATCGTCCGATCCGCCACCACCCTTTCATCCGCCCAGCCCTCCGAAGCCCTATGAGTTCCGAGCCGACCAACCCGTCCTCCGCCAGCGCCACCGCCGCTTTCGCCGACCGCGCCAAACCCAGCTTCTACCGCACGGCCGTCCTGCGCTCGTTCGCCGCGATGACGCGCGGTCACCTCCGGATCGAGCTACCCGAGGGCACCTCGCACGAGATCGGCACCCACGCCGCCGCCGTCCGGCTCACGCTGCCACTCGCCCTCCCTGCGTTCGCCCTCATCCGCGTAAAGCGGGACGCCTTCTTCAAGAAATGTCTCTTCGCCGGCGACATCGGCTTCGCCGAGTCCTACATCGACGGCGACTGGGAGACACCCCACCTCGCCGCCGTCATCGCCTGGTTTCTCCTCAACGTCGATGATGCCCCCACTCTCTCCGGTTCGACGAAAAAACACGCCCAGTCGTTTGCCCTCAACCTCCTGCGCCACACCAACCGCCTGGGCCACCTCCTCCGCCCCAACTCGCGCGAAATCGCCCGCCGCAACATCTCCGAGCACTACGATCTCTCGAACGATTTTTTCGCCCTCTTCCTCGATCCCTCGATGATGTATTCCTCCGCGAAGTGGCCGGCCGCCCACCCTCACTTCACCCTCGAGGAAGCCCAGCGCGAGAAAAACGACGCCCTCTGCCACTCCCTCCGCCTCACCCCCTCCGATCACGTCCTCGAGATCGGCACCGGCTGGGGCGGTTGGTCCCTCCACGCCGCCCAAACCTACGGCTGCCGCGTCACCACCGTCACGATTTCCAAAGAACAATACGACCTCGCCCGCTCACGCATTGCCGCCGCCGGCCTCGCCGACCGCGTCGACGTCCAACTCCGCGATTACCGCGATCTCACCGGCACCTACGATAAAATTGTTTCCATCGAAATGATGGAGGCCATCGGGCACCGCTACCTCCCCGAATTCACCACCGTCCTCGACCGCGTCCTCAAACCCGACGGTCTCCTCGCCCTCCAGTTCATCACGTGTCCGGATTCCCGATACGCCAAATTCCGCTGCGGCGTCGACTTCATCCAGAAACATATTTTCCCCGGCTCTCTCCTCCTCTCGCTCAACCGCGTCAACGACCTCCTCTCCCGCACCGGCGGCTTCGTCCTCCACCAAGTCGACGACTTCGGCCACGACTACGCCCGCACCCTCCGTCTCTGGCACGAGAATTTCCGCCATCGCACCGAGCAGATCCTCGCCCTCGGCTTCGATGACCGCTTCATGCGGAAATGGACCTACTACCTCGCCTACTGCGAATCCGCCTTCGCGATGCGCAACATCTCCGTCGTCCACACCCTCCACACCCGCCCCAACAACCTCAGTCTGTAGGGCTGGCACTCGTCCGCGCGCCGAACCCCACCACCTGCTCAGGCCGTCCCTTTACCTTCCTCGTTCGTCAGTCCTTCCCCGCACCGGAGAACGATTAAGAGAAAGACGGCAGAAAAAGTTTCATGTCCACCGCATGTCCGCCCTCACCCTCCTCCTTCTCGCTCTCGCCGCGCTCTGCCCCGGTTTCGCTCTACTCTATCTCGTCGCCCGGCGCTTCGACAACTACGGCATCGTAGACATCGCCTGGTCCTACGCGTTCGGCGCCCTCGCCGCTTTCTATGCCCTCGGCGGTCCGGGCTGGCCCGTGCGCCGCGCTCTCCTCGCCGCCCTCGCCGTCGGCTGGAGTCTCCGCCTCGGTACGCACCTCGCCATCCGCGTCATCGGCCACCATCCCACCGAGGACGGCCGTTACGTCCAACTGCGCAAAGACTGGGCGGCCAACTTCGTCTCGAAAATGTTTTGGTTTTTTCAAATGCAGGCCGCGTCCGTTGTCCTCCTCGCCGCCGCCTTTCTCCTCGCCTCGCTCAATCCCTCCCCGGTGCTTCACCCGCTCGAATACGCCGGCGCCGCCCTCTGGCTGCTCGCCCTCTCCGGCGAAGCCCTCGCCGACGCCCAGCTCGCCGCCTTCAAGAAAAACCCCGCAAACAAAGGCCGGGTCTGCGCCGTCGGCCTCTGGCGCTACAGCCGCCACCCGAACTATTTCTTCGAATGGCTCGTTTGGGTCTCCTTCTTCGTCTTCGCCCTCGCCTCGCCCTGGGGCTGGCTCGCGATCGTCGGCCCCGCGAGCATCCTCTCCCTTCTCCTGCGCGTCACCGGCATCCCCATGACCGAAGAACAAAGCCTCCGGTCCCGCGGCGACGCCTACCGTCGCTACCAAAAAACCACGAGCGCCTTCCTTCCGTGGTTTCCAAAGAAACTCCCGCCCTCTCAAAATTAATCGTTCTCGTCCTCTTAATCTTGCTCGTACTCTCGCCGCTCGGAGAACGATTATGAGAACGCCGAACGAACCCGATTCCATGATCGACCGTCTCCTCGAAAAAAATCTTCTCCCCGACTGGCTCCTCCGGATCGGTATCCGCCGCCTGCTCGCCCAGCGCATCCGCGACGACTCCGCCGTCTACGATCGCGCCCGTTACGTCGCCGATCTGAAGACGCGGCCGCTCGCCGAGCAAACCGCTGCCGCGAACGAGCAGCACTACGAAATCCCCACCCGCTTCTACCAACTCTGCCTCGGCAAAAATCTTAAATACTCCGGCTGCCTCTACCCCACCGGCCACGAAACCCTCGACCAAGCCGAGGACGCCATGCTCGCCCTCTACACGGAGCGCGCTCAGCTCACCGACGGTCAAACCATCCTCGAACTCGGTTGCGGCTGGGGCTCCCTCGCCCTCTACAACGCCGCCAAGTTTCCCGGCTCACGCATCACCGCCATCTCCAACTCCCGCACTCAAAAAGAATTCATCGACGCCGAGGCCCGCCGTCGCGGCCTCACGAATCTCACGATCGTTACCTGCGACATCAACGTCTTCGACACCGCGCCAGCGCAATTCGACCGCGTCGTCTCGATCGAGATGTTTGAACACCTCAAAAATTACCAACGCCTCTTCGCCAATATCGCGGGTTGGCTCAAACCGGGCGGGATGCTCTTCACGCACATCTTCACGCATCATCGCATTAGCTACCACTTTGTCGCCCGCGACGCCTCCGACTGGATGAGCCGCTATTTTTTCACTGGTGGACAGATGCCGGCGCACGACCTTTTTATGCAGTTCCAAGACGACCTCAAGCTCGTCTCCGATTGGACAGTAAACGGCCGCCACTACCAGCAGACCGCCGATCACTGGCTCCAAAACATGGACGCCCACCGCGCCGAGATCATGCCCCTCTTCGCCGAAACCTACGGCCCCGACCAAGCCACCAAATGGTGGGCCTACTGGCGAGTGTTTTACATGAGCTGCGCCGAACTCTGGGGCTACCGCGCCGGCGAAGAATGGCTCGTGAGCCACCACCTCTTCCGCAAACCCTAACTCGGTTCAGAATTCGACGGTCAAGCCCACCGCAGCCGCGAGCGTCCGCTGCCGTCCATCGAACGAAACGAGCGCCTTCACACGCAGAAGTTTCACCACGGCGACATGCAAAATGTCGAGGCTGCACGATCCCACCGATGCGGAATGCTATTCGCTCAAACGCGCCGTGAGTCGGTAAGCCGCCGACCAATTTACGCTCGTTTCCATCAGTCGAAACCCGCGGAAATCTTCCGCCAGATTCTTCGCTGCCGCCCGTGCCTCGATCGCGGTAAAGTGACCTCGAAACACGCCCAACTCAAAATCGTTGCGCACCTCCAACGTGTGGAGCGATGTGAAAATCAAGGGCGCTGCGGTGCGAATAAGCTAAGCCTCAGACCTCCTGACCCACCAGGGAAGAAAAGAGGGGAAGAGTGGAACTAAAAAGAGCCCGTGGCGGATGAAAACTGAGCGTGACTGCGGTTGAAGCGATGCGGGGGCGGGGGCAAGGCAGACGGGTGCCACAAATTCAATTACCGATGTTTCCGGCCGGAGCAATCGAGGTGACGGGCAATCTGGCGTGCTGCTGCGAGGGCGAGCAGGTCGTCTACTTTCACGACCAACTGCCGGTCTTTACCCATACGAAAAACGACGTGGCGAGCTTTCGGATGTTCACCAGCCAACTCATCGTGCAGGGCTCCGCTCAAAATGACCTGTCGAACTCGTTGCGCGTCCCGATCCAGAACCACTGGATAACTTCTCCATACCGCACACCGACCGAGCGATATTTCTGATTCACGCGAACCGATGACACCCCTTTACAGCCCTCCAACGGCTTAAAGCGCAACGAAGGATGCCCGGGGTTCTGCACCTTACAGCACGTAGGATTTGCGGGCCGCAGCTTTCACCCACCGGGGAGTCGGTGGTATAACACCCAAAACTCCGGTCGCGGCTCGGAAATCACAAATCCTCCACTCGCATCGGGGGGAAATGTTTTCCAGATTTTATCTCAGCGAGAATCTTCGCCGCCAGCGCATCGAGCTTCGGTCGCAGCTTCGAATCGGCGATGATCCGCTCCCACGCAGCGTCACCGTCTTCCTCCACCACCGCAGATTTTTCTTCGGCCTGCGTGGTAAGCGTGCGACCGTGGTTCAACCACTCCCGCCGTTTCTTCGGCGACAACTTGCGACTGATCTCCAGCAATTCAGTTTCGGCGGCGACTTTTATGGATCAAACCGTTGGGCGTTCCCAAGGGTCGCGCAAAATTTTTTCCATGACAGGACGCAACCCCGCAGGCATGCCCTGACGCTCAGCGTTACTCTCCCGATGCACTCCCCCTGCCGAATCGCCCTGCTCCTGCTCTTCGCCGCGCTCGCATGTCGCGGCCGTCTCGAGGCCTCCACGTCCGCAGCCGCCCCGGACACCGTCCTCCGCGAGGCCCTCGCCGCCGAGGCACGCTTTGATTCGCAGGCCGCGCTCGAACTCTTTCTCAAAGCCGTCTCCACACGACCCGACGATGCTTTTTTGCTCCAGAAAGTTGCCCGCCAATACTCCGATCTCAGTTTCGACACGAAAGACAGCACCGAGCAGAAACGTCTCTGTACCGAAGCGCTCTCCTTCGCAAAACGCTCCGTGGCGCTCGAACCCCAGAACGCCGTCAATGTCCTCTCGCTCGCCGTTTGTTACGGCAAACTCGGCGCCCTCTCCAACACCCGCACCAAGATTGAATACTCCCGACTGGTGAAATCCTCAGCCGAGCAAGCCCTCGCCCTCGACCCCGCCTATGATTATGCGCACCACGTCCTCGGTCGGTGGCACTACGAAGTCGCGACCCTCGGTGCCGCCACTCGGTTGATCGTGCGGCTCGTTTACGGGAGTCTACCTGACGCTTCGACCGCCGAAGCCGTGCGCTTCCTCCAACGCGCCGCCGAACTCGCTCCCCACCTCCCCGCTCACCGCGTGGAACTCGGCTTCGCCCTGCTCGCGGACCGCCAACGCGACGCGGCCAAACTCACCTTCGAGCAAGCCCTCACGATGCCTCGGCGCGAGAAATACGACGAAGAAGCCCGCCAGCGCGCTCGATCCACGTTGGAAACATTCCGCTAATCCACCTGCTGCGAAATTGGCATCAGAGGCTTATGAGCCGCGAATCCTGTGAGTGCCGCCGTGCGAGCGGTTGCCAGTTTGTCCACTCGCGGGAGGGCCTTGGTCGCCTTGATCGGGTGAGTCGGACATGGGTGAAACCTTCCCGTCTTCACACCGCCAGTGGTGTCGCAAAGGTCATTCGCACGGACAAGCGCGGGGCTACGACAAGGATGCATTTTGGCAGTAGAGCGCGGTCTTTAACCCTGCCCTCTTCCACAGACCCTCAACTCGAAGCCGCTTTCCGCTGCGCCCACTTCCCGAGCGGCACCGCCACCGCACTGCATGCCGCCGGAATCCACGCGGCGCTCGCCAGCAGCGCGAACGCGTCTACGAAGGGGATGAACGAGAGCAGCTTTCGGACAATCTTCCCGAGTTTCTCGGAAGGCGCGCCGGGATGATATTCTCGGCGGGCCAGCAGGCTCAGGACGACGATGTAGAAGAAGAGCGCCACGAGCCACGCGATGAAGACCGTGCCCATTGCTTGGCCGGGCAACGTTGCGAGCGTGACGGCCAGCATCACGCGGCAGCCAGCCATCAACAGCACGGAACCCGTCCAGCGTTTGTGGAGCCAATCATAGAGGAGAATTACCCCTCCAAGTCCCGCAACGGCAATCGGTGACGCACCGAGGAACCCGAGCAGACCCAGGCCGAGGGCGAGTTGCAGGCCACCCACCCAGCCGGCGGTCGCACGCGCGATTAGGCCGCGCGGGATGGCACGCTCGGGGCGATGCTGACGGTCGAAGCCGGCGTCGAAAACGTCGTTCAACGTCGTGCCTCCGGCGTAGGCCAGGCTCCCGGCGAGGAGCGTGAGCACGAGCAGGCCGGGCGCTAGCCACGCGCCGACGGCGGGCGCGGAGAGCACGAGGGCGGCAAGGACATTGCTCCAGACGGACGGAAAGTTTCCGGCGCGGGCGAGGTCGAGCCAGAGGCGGAACGACGAAACGGCGGGAGGGGCGGAGGTCATCGTAGTCATCGCAGCCCGCTTCGTTCGAAGCGGGAGGGTCGCTCGCAAGGGGTGACGTCGGTCCCTGCTCTCACGAGCAGGGCTACTACTCCTGCGGAAAAATCAGCCATGTTCGGCGAGGCCCCTCTCGCCGAGCGCCGCGAGCGTCCACTCATATTCACGCACGAGCTGATCTTCGATGCCGATGCGCAGCGCGGCCGGGAGGACTTCCCATGTGTAGGTTTCCATCTCCGCGTGTTGGCACGCGTCCGGATGCGTCTTCATCCAATCGAGCGCGCCGAGCAGGTGGTCGCGCGTGTCGCCGAACGGCGCACCAGGCGCGGCGTGCAGCGGCAGGTGAAAATGCACACGCCACTCGTCGTCGGGCTGCGACGTCACGGGGTCGGCGAGGGCATCAGGCAAGTCGACGTAGCGCTGACGCACGAGGCCGGTAGCGCCGTTACCCACGACGACTTGGTGCAGGTAGGTCGGCTCAACAAAGGCGGCGAGTGCAGCGCGACCGGCAGCGTCGGGCTTCACGCGGAGGGCGGAGCTGAGGTGAATCTTGCTCAGACGGAGGCCGGCGGCCGCGAGGCGTTCGAGGGCGGCGGGCGCAGATTCAAATTCCACGCCGAGGTGGCAGCAGTCGTAATTGACGCCGACGCGGCGCAGCAGACCCTCGGCGTCCACGGCGCGGTCACTGGCGCGCCAGCCGTTGAAAAAATCCACCGTCTCGGGCGTCGTTTCGAAATAACAGCATGGCTCCGGTTCGAGGCCGAGGTGAAGATCGTGGCCGGTACGCGCGGAGAGGTCGGCGACATAGCGACCGATGGCGGTAACATTAGAAAAAATTGCGGCGCGGCGCGCGGGGTCGTCGTTAGTCCAGCCTTTGAAGGAAGCGGGCAAGGTACTCACGCTGCCGGCGACACCCGCAGGCACGAGTTGCGCGATGAGATCGAAGAGGCGTTGCGTGTAGGCGAGGCGCTCGGGCGTGGACCAGTCGGGCGCGTAGACTTGCTCTTTTACGCGCGTGCCGTGGAAGCTGCCGTAGGGAAATCCGTTGATCGTAAAAACGTAGCAGTCGTGCGTGTCGAGCCAGCGATGAAATGCGGCGAGTGCGGCGGGTTGGGCGAGTTCTTCGGCGGCGCGGGCGCCGAGGCGCAGACCAATCGCGTAGGACCGGCCGGCGGCGATGCGGCGGCGAACGACGAGCGTGTGGCGCTCGAGTGAGTCGAAGGTCTGCGCCCACGTTTCGCCGCGGTGGACGTTGGTGCAGTAGGCGAGGTGGAGGCCGTGGTTGAGTTTCATCGCGAGGGCTCGATCTCGGACAGGAGGCAACCACGGATGGACACGGATGAACACGGATGAAAACCCCGGCACTCGCTCACGTTGGAAATCAGATCTCCGTCATCCGTGTCCATCCGTGTCCATCCGTGGTTAAGACGGATTGGGCGATTCGCGACTCCACTCATGCGTTCGGCAGCCGAAACTTCCTACACTGCGAGAGGAAGCGGACCGGATTCTGGTAGAGCACCTGGTCGGCGAACTCAGTGCTGTGGCCGCGGCGGCGCATCTCGAAGGCTGTCTTCGGCACAGCGAGCGGGTCACTCACGCCCCAGTCGCACGCGGAGTTAAGCCAGATGCGCTCGCGGCCGCAGATTTCGAGCATGTCAACGGCGCGCGGCGGCGAGGATTTTGAATCCGGGTAGAGCGTAATGCCCGCCCAGAATCCCTGATCCAGCACGTATTGGATCGTGTGCTCCTCGACGTGGTCGATGATCACGCGTCCGGGTTTCACCCCTTGATGCGAGCGGAGCAGATCGACGATGAGCCGCGTGCCCTTGAGCTTGTCTTCGAGGTGCGGCGTATGAACGAGAATCAGCTGGTCGTGCTTCACCGCGAGGTCGACGTGCTGCTCGAGGACGTTGAGTTCATTGCGCGTATTGCGGTTCAGGCCGATTTCGCCGATGCCGAGGACGTTCGGTTGCGAGAGGAACTCGGGGATCATCGCGAGCACATCGGCGGCGAGGGCGAGGTCTTCGGATTCCTTGGGGTTGATGCAGAGCCAGGAAAAATGCGGCAGGAGAAACTTCGCGGCGCGCGCGGGCTCATACTCCGTAAGCTGGCGAAAATAGTCACGGAAGCCGTCGACTGAGCTGCGGTCGTAGCCAGCCCAGAAGGCCGGTTCGCAGACGGCCTGGCATCCGGCCGTGATCATCGCCTGATAGTCGTCGGTCGTGCGGCTGACCATGTGGCCGTGGGGCTCGATGTAGCGCATGGTGGGAAGTGAAAGGGAAAGGGAGAGTGAACGAGAGCGCGAGGGGAACGAAGCGTGTTTCTAGCGCTGAGCAGCTGCCACTTTCCCTTTCACGGTCACTTTCACTCCGACCGTTGCGGGCGGCGGCCACGCGCCGAAGGCGGCTTTGCCGGTGGAGACGGCGTCGGGTTTCGTGGTCGGATCGCTCAAACGTTCGAGGATGCGACGGGCCCGCTCAGGTTTTCCATCGAGGAGAACCTGGGCCGCTTGGCGCAGGGCCACACAGCGGAAGTCGTCCGCCGCACCGTGGCGTTCGACGCGATCGAGAAACGCCGCGACCTCGATGAGTTTGGCCCGCACCGGCACGAAACCGTGGTCAACGAGAGCACGCGGCGCGGCGGCGGCGGGCAACTTTCCCTGCGGTCGTGGGGTGCGCTTCGTGGACATCGGCGGAGAGGAGTTCAAAAGTCACATTCGTGAAAACAGGTCAAAGTAAACATCGCCGGGAACGGAAATCAACCACGGTGCCGAACACGGAACGTTTGAACCGTTCCCCGCGCTCACCCGTCATCTCCGGGAAGCGACCCATGACCGAACAGCTCATCCTCGTTAATCAGCACAACCGCGCGGTCGGCTGCGGGGAAAAATACGCCGTGCACGCGGCAGGGCTACTCCACCGGGCGTTCTCCATTTTCCTGGTCGACCGGGCGGGGCGCATTTTGCTACAACAGCGCAGCCGGAAAAAGTATCACTCGGGCGGGCTGTGGGCGAATTCGTGCTGTGGCCATCCGCGTCCGGGCGAAACCACGCTGCGCGCGGCGCGGCGGCGGCTGGGTGAGGAACTCGGCGCGGACGCGCCCTTGCGGTTCGCGTTTCGCGCGCGCTACTGCACCGCGCTGGCGAACGGGCTCACGGAAAACGAAATCGTCTATGTTTTCTTCGGCCCCGCCCCGGCCTCGCTTGCGCCAAATCCCGCGGAGGTGTCGGCCGTCGCATGGCTGAGTCTGGAAAATCTCGCGGCCGACATCGCGCACCACCCGCGCCGCTACGCCTACTGGCTCAGATATTATTTGAAGAACCATCACGCCGCGTTGCGCCGGGAAACTCGCGCATTTTGTGTTAGCCAGCGGCACGTGTGGGCGTAGATTGCGCGCTTGTTGATCGTTGCGACCGGTTGATCGCGTAATTTTTTCCGCCCCATGTCCCTGATTCTCTTCCTCGCCGTCTCCGGCATCGTCCTCGCGGTAGCCTATCGCTGGTATGGCCGGATCCTGTCCAACCACCTCGGGCTCGATCCCAAGGCGGCGACGCCCGCTCATACGAAACGCGACGGGCTCGACTTTGAGCCGGCCAGCCGGTCTTGGCTGCTGCCGCAGCATTTTTCCGCCATCGCGGCGGCCGGCCCGATTGTCGGTCCGATTTTGGCGGGCACTTACTTCGGGTGGCTGCCCGCATGGATTTGGATCATCGTGGGCGCGATTTTCATCGGCGGCGTGCATGACCTGATGACGCTGGTCGCTTCGGTCCGCCACGATGCGAGATCGATCGCGGAAGTCGTGAAGCGCTACATGAACCGGCGGTCCTACCATCTCTTTCTGGCGTTCATCTGGATCTCGCTCGTCTATGTGATCATCGCGTTCACCGACGTGACGGCGGGGACATTCGTGCAAAAAGCGTCGTCCGCCGATGCTGCCGCGCCCGGGCCGGCGGTCGCGACCTCGTCTCTCCTCTACCTCGGGCTGGCAATCATCATGGGCCTGTGCATGCGGAAATTTAACCTGGGCGGCGGCAAGGCGCAGTTGATCTTTCTTCCGCTGGTGGTCCTCGCGATCATCGCGGGGCCGATGTTGCCGCTCGATATCGCGGGACTGACCGGCAGCGCGCGGCCGCAGGTGCTGTGGGATCACCTGCTGTTGATCTATTGTTTCTTCGCCGCGCTCTCGCCACTGTGGCTGTTGATGCAGCCGCGCGGCGCGCTCGGCGGCTACTTTCTCTACGTGATTGTGATCGTCGGCGTCGTCGGGGTGGTGGTTGGCGGGGTGGCCGGGAACCTCACGATCGCGGCACCGGCGGTCTCGACGGCAAACCTCTTCACCTTCAATGGCACGACGCCGCCGTTGCTGCCCGTGCTGTTCATCACGATCGCCTGTGGCGCGTGTTCGGGTTTCCACTCGATCGTGGCGAGCGGCACGACCTCGAAGCAGCTCGACAAGGAAACGGATGCCAGGCCCGTCGCTTACGGCGGCATGCTGCTGGAGTCGTTCCTCGCGTGCCTGAGCCTCGCGACCGTGATGATCCTCGCCAAGCCCACGGGCCGGCCCGACATCACCTATGCGGACGGCATCGCGGTGTTCATGAACCAGGCGACCTTCGGATTGATCTCCATCGATATGGCGCGGCAGTTCGGGCTGTTGTGCTTCGCAACGTTTGTCTTCGACACGCTGGACGCCTGCACGCGGCTCGCCCGTTACGTGCTCATGGAGCTGACCGGCTGGACCGGCAAGGCCGGTATGGTCGGCGCCACGCTGCTGACGCTCGCGCTGCCCGCCGTCGTGGTGAGCCTGCCGCCAGCACTCGTGGGCGGTCAGGAAATCCCGATCTGGCGCGCGTTTTGGAACCTGTTTGGCATCTCCAACCAGTTGCTCGCGGCACTAGCCTTGCTGGGCGTGACGGTCTGGCTGCACCAGAAGGGTAGGTCGCTATGGTTTACGCTCGGGCCTACGATTTTCATGCTCATCGTGACGATGTGGAGCCTGATGATCACGGGTCAGACCCATCTCGGCCGCCTGCGGACCGGCAACGTCGCCGCCTTGCATCACATCGAGTTCCTGGTGGCCGTTGCGCTGTTTGTGATGTCCGGTTGGATCGTAGTGGAGGCGATTCTACTGACACGCGGCCGGCCGCGACCACCGGCGGCGCCACTCGTACCGGAGCCAAGTGCGGCTTAAGGTGCGTGGCCCGCGGGGCTCGGTGGGCGTCGAAATGCCACCGTGAGCTCAAACCCGCGCCGTCACACCCGCCTTGAAGCTCGTGCCGGCGCCTGCGGCGTAGCTGGGGATTTCGCGGCCGAAGGCGTGGAGGTAGTCGTCGTTCGGCCAGTCATTGGTCAGATTGTAGAGGTCCACGTAGAGCGAACAACGGCGTTGACCGTCGCAGGCGTGGCGCGGAGTTCGTCGAGCGTGAGGACCTTGGCCATGAGCCAAGCCGAGTGGAAACGATAGTTGATCGCGAAGACGCAGAGCGCGGCGACGACCATCAAGAAGGCGTTGACGGGTTCGCCGCGCGACCACGCGAGCACGCCGATCGACCCGGCCCCCGGTAGGGCGACGAGGGTCCAGCCCAGAATGCTGAGTGGGTTGGGTGGAGAAGAGGGCACGGGGACAGTAGCGGTGGTCATGACGAGGGAGGGGTTTCGCGAGAAGATGTCGGCCGACTTCCCGCGGGCAAGCCCGCCCTCGTCTCGCGCGGTAAATTTCCCGTCTAATCTCGAACGCGCAAGGGTATCAGAACACGTGCTTGATCCCGCAGGTCCAGTTGATGCCGTTGACTTCGTAGAACTGCACGACCGGTGCATTCGCGCCGACTTTTTCCATGATGAGGTAGGGTTCGTTGAAGATGTTTCGTGCGGAGAAAAAGAAATTCATGCGCGGGGTGATTCGGTAGCCACCCCCGATATCCAGGTTGGCGCGATGGCGGTAGAAGCGCGGCGTCGTGAGGGAAATGTTCGTCGGATAGTCGTCGCGCCAGTTGAGATTCGAGTAGGCGTTGAATTTTCGATACGCGTAACTCAACCCGGCGTTGATGGAGTGTGGCACCATGTTGGCCTTGGGAATGTCGGCGTAGCTGCGGGTGTAACTGGCGCGGACATTGAGCCCGCGAAACACTTCGGAGAGAAACGAGAGACTCTGGCTGTATTCAAGCTCCATGCCCCGCACGGTGACATCGCGGTTGCTCGAGGTCGTCGTGATGAACTGGTAGTTCGAGAGATCGAGTTCACCGGAATAGCCGTATTCCTGCGCAGTCAGGGTGTTGGAGATAAACAGGCCCTTGACGTTGTTTTGGTAGACGTTGGCGGCGAGGATGCCGACGGGCTCGAAATAGTAGGCAAGGCGGGCGGCGAAGTTGCGCGAAGTCTCCGGAGTCAACGAGGGGTTCGGCAGGCGCACCGTGAACGCATCGTCGTTGATGTCCCAGACGCCGGAGATGTCGCGAAACGTGGGGCGGCGAATCGTCGAGCTGAAGCCGACTTGGGCATCGAAGTTCTCGTTGATTTTGTATTTCACGGAGGCACTGGGGAAATAGTGGTGGTAGCTGCCGACGCGATGGACCTTGGGTTTCGAGAAATATTGATACTTCAAGCCATCGATGGTGGTCGCTCGGCCGTTGGTCTCGGCGAAACCGGCCCGGGCGAGTTCCGCCGGCGAGCGAGGATCATACTCGAGCGAATCGCTGGTCGTGTCCTCTCGACGAATGCCGGCGCGAAGGATCAGGCGCTTGATCGTCGTGGTAGCCATCAGAAAACCGGCGTCGATCGTTTCGTCGAAATTGCGGCGGTTGCCGATGAAGGCGTTGTAGAAATTCGCGGGAGTGATGGCCTGGGAAAAGAACGTCGGATTTTCGCGAAAAAAAGCGCCGAGGCGCACGAGGTCAGGTGAATAGACGGTGCCGCCGCCGATGGAGCGGAGGCTGGAATCCGTGTTGGTGGCACCCATGTCGAAATCGAAGGGCGATTTGTAGGCGGCATATGCTCCGCGGGCCGGCGCGCCATTTAGACTGAAGCGGAGCGACTCGGTATCGAGGCGGAAGTCCCGGACTTCGAAGCGGCGCTTTAAGCCGGCCTTCCACGCGATCGGCAGAATCTTGTTGGTGCGATACGAGGCGATCAGTTCGCCGCTGTAGACGTCGGTCATGGCGTAGCGGCCGTCGTCGATGGTGATTGTGGGGTTGGTGAAGTTGGCTCCGTCGGCGATGTCGGGACCGCCGGTTTGCACAATCTTCCAATCGGCGCTGCGCAACGAGGAGCGCTGGGCGGTGTAGACCACGCCGGCTGCATTGGGACCGCCGGAATCGCGGATTGAACCGCGCCGACCACGGGGGTCATACCAACTGATGGAGTTGGAGCCGGCAAACTTGCCCTCCAGCAGGAAATTCCCCGCGCGATATTCAAACTTTGGGACGGCGGTCATCGTCTGGCCCTGCTTCACGATGGCGGCCGGATTATTGCTCACATTGCCGGCGGCGGAGGTGGTAAAATTGAGCAGGGGATCAGTGCCGATAACCGTGTTTCGGGCGCCGGTGTTGAAGGTGAGCGAGCGCTGAGGGTTGTTCAGGTCGGCGTAATTGTAGAGGAGCGTCAGGGAGAGGACGAGGCGCTGGGAGGCTTTAAAATCGGCGGTGAAGTTGACCGTCGAACGACGGTTGGTGCGCGGTGCGTGCAGAAAATTGATCGCGGTAATGACGGCCGGCCGCGTGTCGGCGGGTGTCGTGGGCGTGGCGGCGGTGGTCGCGTAGTTGTAGGTGGTGGTAGTGCGCGCATTGGCGGAGTAAGCCATTGACTCGCTCACGTTGAAGTTCACGCCGAGGCGCTTGTTAAAAAACACGTCAGAGTAATCGAAAATACCGCCGGGGTGAATTTTCCGCGAGAGGCGGTCGTCGGGGCCGTAGGATTCCTCGAAATTGAAGCGCGCAGAGAAGGCCGTGAGGTTGGTCTGCGCCGACATGCGCCGGCCGGCGCGATCGAAAGCGCGCTTAGTTTTCAAATTGATCGTGCCGGCGGGAGCGTTGGCATCGACGTCGGCGCTGATGGTTTTGGAGACTTCGATGGACTCCATACTGGCGAGGGAAACTTGCTCGAATGAGAACGCCCGCGCGTTACCGGACGCGCCTTGGTTGGCGTCGGCACTGCCGAGGGAAACGCCGTCCAACGTGACCTGCGTGTATTCGGAATCGAGACCGCGGAGGCGGATCGTGCGGACCTCGCCTTGGGTCAGGTCAAGCTCGACGCCGGGCATGTGTTTCAAGAATTCGCCGACATTTCCCTCGGCGACATCGCCGAACACGTCGGACGCGACGCTATTGGTGATATTCATGGAATTGCGCTGTTCCATGATCGCCTTCGCATTGCCCTCACGTTCCGTGGAGACGGTGAACGCGGCGAGTTGAGTCGGCCCCGTGGCGCCGCTCGCGGGCGCCTGCAGGGTACTGATCAACTCGAAATCACGCGTCACCGCGCCGTTAGCCGGGACCTGGACGGTGGTCGTGATTGGTCGGAAGCCCGTGTAGGTGACAACGAGTGTGATCGGCCCCGACGCAACGGGAGAAATGCGATAGGCGCCGCCGTCTTCGGACGTGATGACTTGGCCGGTCGCATCGACGCGGATCTGGGCGTTGCGCAGGTATTCTCCGGTCGCCGGACTGAAAACCCGTCCGGTGATCGTGCCCTCGCTGGCGCGGGCCGCGCACAGCGACGAGTAAAGCGCGACAAGAGTGAGGAG
>SXGR01236893.1_pt1 | contig 29733 bp, 29 predicted proteins | sample 3174711 | NCBI WGS metagenome assembly SXGR01 (sample SAMN11356860, study PRJNA531348) | freshwater metagenome | isolation source: freshwater sample F1-60 | place: China: Fuxian Lake, Yuxi | collected 2017-12-25 | reverse complement strand
GTCCATCATCAAGAGCACGTTTTTCCCGCGTGACCGGAAATATTCGGCGATGGTCATCGCCAGAAAGGTCCCCTTCACCCGCATCAACGCCGGCTCGTTGGAGGTGGCCACGATGACGACCGACTTGGCCCGGCCGGCCTCGTCCAGGTCCGTCTCCAGAAACTCGCGCACCTCGCGGCCGCGCTCGCCGATGAGCGCAATCACGTTCACGTCCGCCTCGGCCTTGCTGGCCATCATGCCCATGAGCGTGGATTTGCCCACGCCACTGCCCGAGAAGATGCCCAGCCGCTGGCCGCGACCGATGGGCACGAAGGTGTCGATGGCCTTGATGCCCGTCTGAAAAGTTTTGTCGATGCGCGCGCGCTTGAGCGGATGCGGCGCCGATAAATCCAGCTCCGACAAGGGCAGCTTGGGAATCTCACCCCGGTCATCCAGCGGATGGCCCATGCCGTCAATGACGCGGCCCAGAAGTTCGTCGCCCACCGGAACGCGCAGAGAATGGCCGGTGGCGACCACCTCGCTGCCTGGGCAGATGCCATGCACTTCCCCCAGCGGCATCAGCAGCAGCCGCTTGTCGCGAAAGCCCACGACCTCCGCGAGCAAATTGGGCGCGCGGCCCTGCTGGTCGATGCTGCAAATCTCCCCGACCGAGGCGATGGGCCCGATGGACTCGATCACCAGCCCAATCATCTGCGAGACGCGCCCGCAGTTTTGCACCAGCCTCGCCTGGGAGACGCGCGAGCGCAGGTCGCCCACCACCGAGCGCGGGAAAGAAGATGTCTCGGTCAGATTCATCGTTTGAATCATGCCCCCACGGTTTGGCGCAGCAGGTCCACGCGCGTCTGGCGCTGGCCGTCAATGAGGCCGCAGTCCGTCTCCACCACGCAGCCCCCGCGGCTGATTTTCTCATCGGAGACAAACCGCAGGCGCCGCTGGTGCGGGGCCACGGCGAGCAGCTCCGAACTATCTTCCTGCAGAAGGTGCAGGTCGTCGGGATGGACGAACACCGTCACCTCGGTGTGCAGCTCGGCATTGGCCACGGCCTCGCGGATGGCGCCCTCCACCATCGCGGTGTTGATGGGAACGCCGTTCACGAGCCGGATGGCCGCCTCGGTGGAAAACTCGATCAACTCCCCTTCCAGATCGCGCAGACGGCGCGTGATCTGCGACTGCACCGACCGCTCCAGCAAGGTCAGCAGGTTGGTGACGCCGTTGCGCCGGGTGTTGTCCAGATCGGCACGCAGCACCTTGAGTCGCACATGATACTCCTCTTCGGCGTCGTGGCGGCCGCGATCGTATCCCGCCTGCTCGCGCGCCTCCAAAAGCCCTTCGTCGAGAACCGCGGGCGGCGCGGCCACCATCGAAGCCGGGGCGCCCGGATCAGCCAGCGTCACGTCGCGCAGCGGCTGGAAGGTCGTGAGATTGTTGAGTGCTTTTACCATGATGATTACTTGCTGCCCTCGAGGGCGATTTCACCGTTGGATTCAAGCTGGCGCACGATGTCGATGATGGAGTTCTGGCTGGCCTCGATTTCGCGCAGCGACACCTTGCCCATGTTGTTGATTTCCTCGGCCACGGTTTCGGCGGCGCGCTTGGAGAGCGCGCCCAGCATGGCGTTTTTGAGCTGGTCGGTGGCGGCGGAGAGCGCGATGGCCAGTTTGCTCGCGTCCACCTCGCGCATGATTTTTTGCAGCGTCTTCGTGTCCAGCGACGCCATGTCGTCGAAGGTGAACATCTTCATGCGGATGGACCGCACCAGATCGGGTGCGCGCTCGTCCAGGTTGTTGAGGATGGACTGGCGCAGCTCCTTCTGCATGGCGTTGAGGATGGCCGCGGCGGACTTTTCGCCGCCCGTCTGGTTGAGCGCGCGGCTCACGCGCTCGCCAATCTTGCTGGTGAGCACCTCGCCCAGCGTCTCCACCACCTCGATGGGCGTGGACGCCAGCGTGGCCAGCCGTTCCACCACCTGTTCGCGCTGTTTCTCGGGCAGCGCGATGAGCACCTCCGATCCTTTCTGGGCGGAGAGATAGCTCAAGACCAGCGCGATGGTCTGCGGGTCTTCTTCCTTGATCAGATTGCAGATGGAGACGGGGTCCAGGTCGATGACCTGCTGCATGGTGGACACCGAGGTGCGCGCCGTGCCCACGCGCCCGATGATTTCCGCCGCCTTGAAGAGGCCCACGGACTTTTCGAGCACGCGCCGGGTGAAGTCCACCGAGCCGCCCACCGAGGAGCTGGCCGTGATGGCCATCTCGGTGAATTCCTGCAGCACGACGGCCTGCATCTCCGGGCTGAGCATTGGCAGGTTCGCCATTTCGGCGCAGACCAGCTCGCGCTCGTTGTCGTCGAAGGTCTTGACCATGGTGGCGGCCGTGTCCTCGCCCAGGAGCACCATGAGGGCCGCCAGCTTCTGAATGGGCGTCAGCTCTGCGCCGGCAGACTTGCCTTTGGCGGTTCGGGTTGCCTGTGCCATAACCAGTGTCAGGGTTGGTTGCGGTGGCTCTTCTTAGGCGCCGCCCTTCGGGGTTTCGGCATTGTCGGCCTCGGATTCGGCCGAAGCCTGCGCGAGCCAGCGGCGTGCCGCCGAGCCCATCTGCTCGGGGTTGCCCGAGATCATCTCGCGCAGCACCTCGATGTTCACGCGCTCGGGCCGCTTCTTGCCCAGCCCGAAGTCCATGATGAGTTTCTGTTTCTGCTGCTTGATGACCTCGAATTCCTCCTCGGATTCCGAGTCCTCGGACTTGAGCTCCTCGAGCAGACGGACGCGCTCGCGTTCCTCTTCGCGGCGCTTCTTGAGCGCCTGGATCTCGGCCACAGAAAGTTTGGTGGGATCCTTGAGCTTGGCATCGATGTCCTCCAAGCCCATCTTGGCCGCGTCGAGTTGTTCCCCGGCGGCGGGGCCGCTCGGCATGCCCTGCATCGCCGCCACGCCATGTCCGGCCATCATCGGCATCATTCCCGGCATCATCAACTGGCCCACCGGCACGCCCATGGGGATGACCTCCTCGGCACTGCGGCCCACGAGGGTCCAGAACACGTAGAGCGCGGCGATGCCCAGCAGAATGTAAAGCGCGCCCCTGCCGACCTCCCAGTAGAAGGCCTTGGCCTCTTCGCGGTCAAATTCCAGCTTCAGCCGGTCGGCCTTGACGGTGTTAAATGGCATTTCCACCACCGTGATGTCGTCCTTGCGGGCGGCGTCGGCCGCGAGCTGCGCCCCCAGCGCGTTGCGCACGATGTTGGTGAGCTGGCCCATGGCGGCGGCGTCGCGGGTGACCACCTGCCCGTCCACGACGCGCTGGTTGACCAGCACGGAGGCGGTGACGCGCTGCACATTGCCGGCCATCTGCACGACATTGGTCTTGGAGCGGCTGAGCGCAAACTCGGTGGTGGATTCGTTCTTGCTCAAGGTGGCGCCCGCCACGGCGGGGCTGGTCACATTGGTGGTGGTGCTGGCATTGATGGTGGCGCCGGCCACGCCGCCGGGCTTGGGCGAGACGGTGTCGGTGTCCTCCCGGCGGGTCATCGAGGCGCGGGCCACCTGCCCGGTCGGATCAAAGAACTCGCGCTCGCTGGTCACCTGCGAGTGGTCGATGTCGGCATTGAGCGTGACCTTGGCTTCGCCGCTGCCCAGCACCGATTCGAGCAGTCCCTGCACCTTGTGCGACAGGTACAATTCCAGATTGCGCTGCGCCATAAGCCGGTTGCCCGACACGGCGGCGAAGGAACCCTCCTCTTCGTTCGCTGAGAGCGTGTTGCCGTTGTTGTCCACGACCGAGACATTGTTGTACTTGAGGCCCGGCACCGCGTTGGCCACCAGGAACCGCACCGAGTTGACGGCCTGTTCATCGAGCGTGCCCGCCTTGGAAAGCTTCACGAACACGGATGCCGTGGGCTTTTTGGTGGGGTCAACGATGAGCCGGTTTTCCGGCATGACAATCATGACGCGCGCGCTTTCCACGCCGTCAAGCTGGCCGATGGTGCGGGCCAGTTCACCCTGCACGGCGCGCGAGTAGTTGGCGCGCTGCACAAAGTCGGACATGCCAAAGGCGGGCTTGTCGAAGATCTCGTAACCCACGCCCTCGGATTTCGGGATGCCCTTGGCGGCAAGCTGCATCCGGGTCTTGTGCACCGCCTCGCGATGCACGTAGATGGCCCCGCCGCCCTCGCCCACCTTGTAGGGGATGACCTGCTCGTCCAGCGCGGCCACCACCTTGCCCGCCTGTTCCGAATCGAGCCTGCCAAAGAGCAGCGCGAACTCCTTGTGGCTGGAAAAGAACACCACGGCCGCCAGCGCGGCGGCCAGCACCACCGCGGAAAACACCACGGTGATTTTCTGGTTGAGTCCCAGCTCCTTCCAAATGCCGCCAAGCTGCGTCAACAGGGCTTTGAGTGCTTCCACAATCGTTCCTTCGAGTTAGTTTTTGTAGTCCGTTACACCTGCATGCGCATGAGCTCCTGGTAACCTTCCAAGAGCTTGTTGCGCACCTCCACCATCATCTGAAATGCCACGCTGGCTTCCTCCATCGCGATCACGGCGCGATGCAGCGGGATGTCCTGTCCCGCCAGCAGGCCCGCCACCATCTGAGTGGAGACCTGCTGCTTTCCGTTCACTTCCCGGACCATTTCCGAGAGATAGCTTCCAAAGGGGCCCACGGGCGCCTGCGCGCCGCTTGTGGCGCCGGCCGGCATCGGTGCCAGCGCATCCTGCCCCACCTGCTTGGTGGCCTGCTGCACGCGCTCCATCACCTCCTGTTGCTGACGGTACACGTCAGTCAGGTTCATGACCGAGGCGGGATTGAACTGCAGCGGGCTCATCTCAAATCATCATTTGCCGATCGACAGCGTCTGCTGGGCCATGCTGCGAGCCGTGCGGATGATGGCCAGATTGGCCTCCGTGGCCCGTGAGGAGGCGATGAGATCGGCCATTTCCTCGTGCACACGCACGTTGGGATACTTCACGATGCCGTGCGTGTCCGCGTCGGGATGACCGGGCTGGTAAAGCTCCTGCGGGGGCCGGTTGTCCGGAAGAATCTGGCCCACGCGCACCATCTGCACCGCGGCGCCGGCGCCAATGCCGAACTGGTTCTCCAGCATCGTCTCGAACTTCACCACCTGCCGTTGGTAGGGCCCCCCATCGGGAGTGCGCGTGGTGTTGGCATTGGCGATGTTCTGGGCGATCACCTCCATGCGCACCTTCTCCGCCTGCAAGGCCGAGGCCGCACTGTCCACTCCTGGCATGATCTTGATCATGGCTCCTTAATAAGTATTCCTAGGCATTCCCCGCGTTGATGGCACGGCGCAGCTTGTTCAGGCTCGAGGTGACCATCTGCGACTGAAACTGGTGCGACACCATGTTCTGCTGCATGTACACCAGCTCCTTTTCCAACTGCACGGAGTTGCCGTCGCGATTCTGCGCCACGGCACTCACATCCACCCCCACCGTCGGCTGCATCCGCCGCACGGCGTCATGGCTGCCCGTGGAAATCGCCCGGCTGAGCTCAGCGGCGAACGTCGACTGCACGTCCACTCGCTTGTAGTGAGGGGTCTCGACATTGGCCAGGTTGCTGGCGATCGCCTCATGCCGCAACACGGAGGCGTCCAGCATCTTTTTGACGCCCTCGTAGTTTGCGCTGGCGAAAAGCCCATCAATCACGTTTCGCTAGCAGCACGCCCCGTGCCACAAGAGACCCCGCAGAATGCCGAAGAAAAGTTCTCAAACATGGGGTAAATGCCTGACTTGAGGTCTGGAGTGGCTGGCATTTATTGCCGATCCAAATCCCGGGTTTGCGGGGGCACCCTGGTTGGTTTGTTACAAAAACAGCCCCCTGCCCCGCTTATCCCGCCTGCAAAGCCCTTGGCTCAACTCCTGCTTTGCTCACCCCATGGAACAGGACTGGCAGACACCGCTCCACATGAGCTTGCGTCGCCAGAGCAGAATCATGCAGCCCGAACAGCGCCACATCGCCTTGCTCTGTCTGCTCAACTTTTGCGCCATCCCCCATGGCGCAACGGGTGGGGACTCTTCTCCTGTGCCCAGCAGCCCCACCCAGCCGGTGCATTCTCTAGCCAGCACAACAAAGATTGCACCGGCACCTATTTCCCAGCCTCCCGTGATGGCGGGTATGCCAGCAGGAGTGGACTTGGATACCATCAAGGCCGCGCTGCAGGGTCAGGCATGGGCTTGCCATGAACTGGGCCGCGCTTGGGCCGAACACCGCGATCCCCGGCGCGCCGCGCGCTGGTTTCGCCTGGCCGCCGAGCAGGGCTTTGCGCCCTCACAAGGTAACCTCGCCAGCCTGTACGAACATGATCGGGTGGCACCTGATGCAGAACCATGGAGTGGGGCCGTCCTGCTCCTGCCCGATGGCCGCCGTGTGGCCCGTGAAAACGCCAGCTTCTTTGACCTGCATCTGCTCCTGAACACCCAGTGGGCGGACGCCGTCGCCCACGCCCAGCATGGACGGATCGAGGCCATCCAGGCGCAAAGGGTTCGATTGCTGGGGGACTTGAGCGAAGCCATTCATTGGTACACCCTGGCCGCCGCACAAGGCGACGCCTCCTCTCAATATAATCTGGGACGCATTTATATGAAACTGGCGCAGAGCCAGCGACACCTCCCTGTCGTGCCCTCACCGCTGGCACCCACCGACAGCCCATCGGCCGCCCGGCGATTGCCCGCCCTCTCCACTGCCGCCGCACAAGGCGACGCATTGGCCCAATATGAACTGGGCCAGCTTCACTTCTTCGGACTTGGAACCCCACAGGATGACGCCGCTGCCGCACAGAATTGGCATGACGCGGCCCTTCAAGGCCACCGAAGGGCCCAGCACAACCTGGCGTACCTGCTGGGCAGCCGGCGCACGACGGCCCGCCCCACTGGCGGGGCGGCGCACTGGTATCAGGAGCTGGCCTACCACTATCTCAAGCTGGCGGCCGACCAGTTGGTGCGTGACGCGCAACTGGCGCTGGGTCATATGCATCTTGATCTGGCGGCTGATATGGGACGGCAACGTCAATACCTCTCACAGCTTCCTCAGCCCACCAACACCGCCGGACTCCGCCTGTTGCCGCGCGACAACCCCGACTACCTCGCGGCGCGTCATTGGTTCGGTTTGGCAGCGCAACCCTTCCCGCACACCGTGAGCGAGGCTGAGGCACGCTCCCCCGCCGCGAAGCTTTGGAGCGGCATCGCCGCCCGGTATGACATGCCTGAGAGTTGGGTTTATGTGGCAAACCCGGGCCTTGCCCTGCAGCCACTGGCGGCGGGGCGGAACATCCAGATTCCGGGCATCCCGGAGGCGATGCTGGTTCTGGGCAGGTTGAACTATGAGGGTGCGGGCGCGGCGCCCAATCCGGTTGTGGGCGCGCAATGGCTGCGTCAGGCAGAACGATTCGACACAGCGGAGTCGCAGTACAATCTGGCATTTGCCGCACAGCATGGGGAGGGCGTGCCGCAGGATCTTTTCGCGGCATGGCAAGGCTACACTGCCGCCGCCCGCCAGGGCAGTGGGCGCGCGCAGTACAATCTGGGCACGCTCTATTACCAGAGCAAGCGGCTGGGCTTTCGCACGGTGCTGGCCGCAACGCCGCCGCTGCCTCCCGAATCGACCCTGCGACAGGCACTGGAGCAGGCGAATCCGCAGTTGGCAGGCTGCCTTCTGGACTGGGTGCAATGGGCAGGTCAGCCGTTTCTGCAGATTACAACGGCCAAGGATCATCGGCACGCCATCGCGGCGGCACTCCCGGCACTGGAGGGAGCGCGCATGGTGCCTGTGCCCGCTCTCGCCGAGCGGGTGCGGCTGCGCTTTGACCCGGCTCATCGGGTGGAACGCTGGCGCCTGCTGAACGAATTGCAGCTGGTGGATGCACGCCTGCTTCGCGGCAGCATCACTCAGTATGTGGAGGACGGTTTTGGGAAGCAGTGGCTGGAGATTTGCACGGAGGATGGGCTAGCGATCCCCACGGTGGATCGGTTGCAGAAGGCCTTTCCGCACGCGCGATTCGAATGGTTGGGGGGCGTGCAGTATCTTAGGGACCCCTTGGTGGATGACTACCCGCTGGTGGCGTTGCAGCGAAAGGACGCCAACCGGGAGGCGTATCGTTGGTGGTCGGCCGCAAACAAGCGCGGGCAGGCCGACGCCCGCTACGGTCTCGCGCTGCTCGAGAGGGTGATGTCGCCCTCCAGCCGCGATGAGGCCGCTCAAAGGGCGCTGGCGGACGGAGACGCGGCGCAGCAATCCCAGCCCGATCGCGTGAAGACCCGTCTGACGCAGGTGCCGCAGGCGCCCGGCACCAAAGCCTGGGCGGCCGGCTACTTCATCACGAGCGATGGTTATCTCATCACGAGCCAGGACGTGATGGCCATGGGCCGCCAGCTGCGCGTCCAGACGGAAACGGGCACGTTTGCGGCGCGCGTCGTGGACGCCAATGCGTCTCCCAACGGCTACACGCTGTTAAAAGTGGATGGCCACCAGTTTCATCCCCTGCCCCTGGCGTTGTCCGAAAACATCGCCGAGGGCGATGACGCGTTTGTGCTGGGCCACAAGCAGCTGCACGGCTCGCACGGCGTGCCCACGCCCTGCTCCATCCTCACCCAGATTGCCAGCGACCTGGGCAACCAGGCCGACCCGCGCTATTTCACGCTCTCCAGCCCGGTGTTGGGCGACCGGCTCTACCTGCGCTTTAACAAGTATGTGGACAAGGCGCAGACCCCCAACCCTCCCCCGCCGGCCGTGCTGGCCTCGGCGGAGCGCGAGAGCCTTGCACGCGTTCGTCAGGCGCTGATGGATCAGAATGAAAATCTGGCCCGCGCGCCGCATCTGGGCTACCTGCTTCACGCGCCGCTCTGGCTGGATCCGCACTCGGGTGAATGGCATGCGCAGGCCCCGGAGAAGGACACCATGGAGGTCTTCCATCCCGGCCAGTTCATCCAGGTGGACGGGCGGCACATCCTCAAGCCACCGCCGCTGACCCACGTCGATGGCGGCCGGCAAATCCTCTGCCTCGTCACCCCCACCGGCATGGCCGAACCGGCCGAGGCCGCATTGCGCGAACGTTTCTGGCAGGCGGGTTTTGAGCGCCTTCAGTATCAACCGGGCATGCGCGGCATGGCCCTGCTCAACCGGCACGGGCAGGCGGTCGCCCTGCATTTCCCGCCCCTGCACAACGTGAGCACGCATGATTATCCCAACTTTAACACCTACGACCAGTTCACCCTGAAAGCCGACGCGCTGATCAAGGACTTGCGCGCACGCGCCGGCCTGAGGCTGGACGAGACGCGCCCCCAACACGCCCCCTACGCCCTGCGGCTGGCCTCCCGGCGCGACGCCGCACCGGCCGCCTTGTCGGGCCTCCTGGCGCACCGCCCCGACGCCTGGCTGCCGCCCAGCGCGCGATACCTGCACGGCACCCATACGGCGCACGACCCGGTTGTCCGCAGCAGCCTGCACGCGTGCGACATGGCACTGGCGTGCGTGGAGTCACCGATGATTTCCCGCGCCCGCCCCTCGCTGGCGCTGGTGCAAATTGCCCCCTAATCGATTATGCGTTATCTGGTATCCATCGTGGGAATGTTCGGGTTCATGCTGGTGTTGGCGGTGGGGCTGTTGCTGGAGAAGCCGCTTCCCCTGTCGTTGGTGACGGCGCTTGTGGCGGCGGTGGGTTTTGCGCTGCTCTGCCAGTGGTGGACACAGCTGGTTTTAATGAGTTACCGGCAGGCGATCCAGACAGTCCCGGCGCAACCGGTGGCGGCGCCGGCCGTCCCGGCTGTGGCGGAGCCGCGCACTCCGCTTGTCGCGGGCCGACGCGCATCACGTAGGAAATAGCCGACCAAGATCATGGCCGATCCGGCAATCGAATTTGAGCAGCACGACGAGCTCGCGGAGCATGAGGAGCACGCGCTGCCAGCGGGCGTGCCCCCCGTGGCGCGGGCCGCGCGGATGTACCATCGCATGAGCCTCACCGAATCCACCGAGGAGGAGCTGATGGCCAAGCACGCGCCGATGATTCATCAGCTCGTGCACCGGTTTGCCCCGCTGGCGCGGGTGATCGTGGACGTGGACGACTTGCGCAGCATCGCGTGCATGGCACTCTTGCAGGCGGCGCACACGTTTGATCCGCAACTTGGGGTCGCCTTCGAGGTGTATGGCCGGATGCGCGTGCGCGGCGCCATCCTCGACGAGATTCGCAAGGCCCAGCCGCTTTCCCGAACCGTGTATTCGCGACGGCGCGAATTGGAAAAGGCCATCGAGGGCCTGCGCGTGGAGCTGGTGCGCCAGCCGACGGAAGAGGAGATTGCCGCGCGCCTGGGCATCCCCCTGACCGGGTATCACCAGATGCTCGACGATCTGCGGCCGGTGACCTTCGTGCCGATCCACCAGATGCTGGAGGGCGACGAGGATTTCGGCGCGGCGGGCCACATGGTGGAGGATCTGAACCAGCCCGACCCCGCTTCCAAGGCCATCACGCGCGAGCTTTACGTGCTCATCCGCGAGCGGATTTTGCAGCTGCCCAAGCAGCACCAGAAGGTTTTGACATTGTTCTATTACGAGGGATTGCGTATGAAGGACATCGGCGAGTTGCTCGGCGTGAGCGAGTCGCGCGTCTGCCAGATTAACACGGAGGCGGTGCTCTCGCTGCGTTCGTATCTGAGGAGGAAATAGAGGCTCAAGCCAAAGAGGAGGTCACATGCTGGTTATCATTGGATTCGCAGTGTTGTTCGGTGGTGTCGCGGTGGGGTTTGCCATGGCGGCGGGTGGCGGCCATGGCCTGGGCGAAATGCTCGGCAAGATGAACTTTGGCGCGATCATGGCGTTGTTCCACGCCAACGAGTTCATTTCGCTCGGCGGCATGGTCTTTGGCAGCATGATCATCATGGCGCCCATCAAGGTGCTCAAAGGGGTGGTGAGCCAAGCACTGGGCACTCTCAAGGGGTCGCCCTACACCAAGGCCGACTACGAGTCGCTCATGAAGTGCATGTACGAGGTGTTCCAACTGGGCCGCCGCGGCGGCATGATTGCGCTGGAAGAGCACGTGATGAACCCGCACGCCAGCACGGTGTTTTCCAAGTATCCCAAGTTCCACCACGACCATCACGCGCTGGAGTTTTTCTGCGACGCGCTCCGGCCCATCGTGGACGGGCGGCTCAAGCCCGACCAACTGCCGCCGCTGCTGGACAAGACCCTGCACACCATGCACGAGGAGCACCACCAGCCCATCGCCGTGATGGGCAAGGTGGCCGACAGTCTGCCGGCATTCGGCATCGTGGCGGCGGTGCTGGGCATCATCGTGGTGATGATGTTCAAGCTGGGCGGCGACCCCAAGGAGGTCGGCGGCGGCATCGCCACGGCGCTGGCGGGAACGTTCTTCGGGATCTTCGGTTCCTACTGCGTCATCGCCCCCATCGCCACCAACTGCGACTTTGTGGGCAACGCGGAGATGGCCTATCTCAAGTGCATCCGCGAGTCGGTGCTGGCCTTTGCGAACGGCCTGCCGCCCATGGTGGCGTGCGAGGTGGGCCGGCGCACGCTTGAATCGGACATGCGCATGAGCGCTTCGGATCTGGAGGCCCTGCTCAAGAGCTCCAGCTAGCAAAACCCAAAAACCCACGAGGACACGACGATGGCAGCCGGCGGTGGTGGTGCATGGAAGGTGGCGTACGCGGACTTTGTCACCGCGATGATGGCGCTCTTTCTGCTGCTGTGGATCCTCAACCAGGATGAGAAAATCAAGGGTGCGGTGCAGAAGCACTTCCTCACCCGGTTCAACGCCGAGACGCGCGAATCGCCCGGCATCATCCCCGCAGACTTCGCCGAGCTCGTGAAGTCGCGCCGCGACATCTTTGAGAACGCCTCCGTGATCCCGCTCGAACACGTGCGCATCATCAACGAGGATCTGGTGAAGGTCTTCATCGAGAACCCCAGCTACCTCGATCTGAAGACCATGCAGGTCTCCCGCACCGACGACGGACTGCTCATCAACATTCTGAACAATCCCGACAAGCCCATCTTTGCCGAGGGCGAGGAGGACAAGCTGACCGAGTACGGCAAGGTGGTGTTCAACACCATCGCCTGGCAGATCGCGCGCTACGAGGACACCGAGGTGGAAGTGGAGGGGCACACCTCCCGCGACTTCATCTCGCGCGACGCCAACGACAAGTGGATTGTGGCCACCAAGCGCGCCCACCGGGCGCGGCAGGTGCTGGTGGACAAGGGCGTGAAGGACAGCCAGGTGATCAAGGTGTCCGGCTATGGCGACACCCAGCCCCTGGAAGGGCAGCCCAAGAACGCCTCGCAAAACAACCGCGTTTCCATCCGCGTGCGCGCCCGGCAGGAGAAAACCGAGCCGTGATCGACAAGGACACCTTTGTGCCGCTCGTGGCCCAGATGCCCCGAAGCTCACATCTGCATCAGTTTATCAGCCATGAACAGGCGCGCAGCGAGGCGGGCCACGGCGAGGGTGCCCCGCCCCCGGTGCTTCCGGCAGAGTCAACCGATCTCTCGGCCAAAATTCGCGCCATTCTCTGGAGCCTGCCCCAAGCCAACACCTCCAGCCCGGCGCTGGACGCGGCATTGGGCGACATCCAGCAAGCCATCCGAAATTCCCCCACCCAGTTGGCTCTCCCGGAATTTCGCCTCAAGGAAACCACGGCCCCCACGGGCGCCCCCGCACCGGCCGCCGCGCCGCAGATCGCGCTGGACAAGGAAGGCGAGAAGGTCTCGCGCATCCGCGTCACCTGCGCCTGTGGCGAGACGATCGTGTTGGACTGCGCCTACTAAGATTTCTTGGGGCGTCGCCCCTGCCAGGCTTCTTGGCACTCCATCTGCTCTGTATGGGCAAGGTAAGGTGTGCCCTTTGCCCTGCCGATTAGAGCATTAGAGCGTTGGTATGGATCTAAATGTCGCAGGATTGGCCTCCGGTTTCGACTGGAAGAGCATGGTGGACAAGCTCGCCGACATCGAGCGGGGCCCCCAAACCCGCCTGCGCGCCGATCAGACTTCGCAAAATTCCAAGAACAGCCTGCTCTCCACACTGGCGGGCCAGTTGGCGACCCTAGAAACCAAGGCCGAGGCGCTGTCCAAGACGGAACTCTTTGACAGCCGGTCGGTGACCTCGTCGGAAACGCACACCGCCGCGACGGCCAGCGCCGGCACCGCGACGGGCGACTACCGGTTTGAGTTTTATCAGATGGCCAGCGCCAGCAAGGTGCATGGCGGCTCGGACACCGGATCGGATGTGACGGCGGGCAACTCGCTGAGCACCGCCGGATTTAGCACGCCGGTCACCGCCGGCACCATCACGGTGCAGGGCAAGCAGGTGACGGTCAGCCTCTCCGACACCCTGACAGCCACTCTGGCCGCCATCCAGACGGCCGTAGGGGGAACCTTCACCGCAGGCGTGGCCAACGACGTGGTCACCTTCAACACGGGCAATTCAGCCACTCCATTGGTGTTGGGCGCGTCCACCGACACGAGCAATTTTCTGACGGCCATGCACGTCACCAACAATGGCACGCAGCTGGCCAGCAGCACCCACAAGCTGGGCGGCATCAGCCTTTCGGACAAGGTGGTGGAGGCGCGGTTCCGCGACGGCGTGGCCACGGCCGGCAGCTTCAAGGTCAACAACATCACCCTGAGCTACACCTCCACCGACACCATTGCCGACCTCTTGAGCCGCATCAATACCTCCGAGGCGGGCGTGATGGCCACCTACGACCCCATCAACGACCGCTTCGTGCTCTCGAACAAGACCGACGGCGACTACGGCATCGCGCTGGAGGACGTGGCGCCGGGGACGTTCCTGACCAAGGCGCGCATCCTCACCACGCTGGGCTCCAATCCAGGCACGCTCTCGCGGGGAAAGAATCTGATCTACCGGATCAACGAGGGCGCTGTCACCATCAACCAGGGCCGAACCATCACCGATGCCGGCACGGGCATCACGGGCCTCACGATCAAACCCACCAAGGCGGCGGGCGGGGCAGCGCAGTCAGCCGTGGATACCGCCAGTGACATCATCACCACGGCCGAATCGCACAAATTCAAGACCGGCGAGACCATCAAGGTTTTCACACCGGCGACCATCCCGGGCGGATTGAGTTCGAGCACGACGTATTTTGCGCGCGTAACCGGCAGCAACACGTTTTCCCTGCACACCACCGAGACCGACGCAACGGCCGGCACCAATCTGGTCAATCTCACCAGTGCTGGTAGCGGCGACGTGTACTATCTGGGAGGCAGCCCGGTGGCGGCGACCGTGACCATCGCGGCCGATCTCAACAAGATTCGCTCGGCCATCTCGGAATTTGTGGACCAGTACAACCGGGTGCAGTCGGCCATCGCCACGCAAACCAAGGTCACCACCAACGCCGCCGGCAAGGTCACCGCCGGCCCGCTGAGCAATGAGCGCCTGGTGCATGAAATCGGGGCCAACTTGCGCTCCAAGGTAAATGCCGACGTGAGCGGCATGACGGGCACGCTCCTGCGCCTTGAGTCCATCGGCTATCAAGGCAACGGTTACGACAACACGCTCACGCTCAGCAACGGAGGGGCGCTGGACATCGCCTTGCGCGACTCCATTGGCCAAGTGAAGGCGCTCTTCACCACGACCACCACCGGCTTTGGGAACTTCATCGACGACTATCTGGAAACCGTCGTGGGCCAGTCCCAGGATGCAGGGTCGCTGGTGGACCGGCGCAACAACCTCACCAAGACCGCCAATGACATCGACGCCCAGATCGAGGCGCTGGAACGGCGCGTGCAGGACAACCGTCAGCGCATGATCAGCAGCTTTGTTTCGATGGAGCGCGCCCAGGCGCGCATCTCCCAGCAAATGCAGTTCCTCAATCAACGGTTCAACTCCAAGTCCACTGGTTAGCATGACACCCGCATCCTCCCACCAACACCGCACCGCAAATTGGCTGGCGCAAGCCGCGCTTCTGGCGCTTTGCGCCGGGTGCCAGATCACCAGTGATTGGATGGACGGCTCCGTCCAGGGCCCGTTCCATCAGCCCAGCAACTTCCACCTGGCCATGGACGACTGGCCCGCAGACGTGCAGCTCGTGGCCGTCATGCCCTTGGTGGCGAGCGCAGGCAATGAACTGGCAGCGCGCGGCGTGGAGACCATGCAACAGGTGTTCAGCGAGGCGCTGGCCAAGCAGACGGTTTTTGAATCGCTCACCATCACGCCTGAGAAGCTGCAGGGGCTCGTGGGGGTGATAAAGGTGCGGCCTCTGGAGCCCTTGCCGCACCAGTTTCAGAAGGTCATTGCCTCGCTCGACAAGGCCAATCCGGATCGGAAAGTGTGCCACGCGGTGCTCTTCTGCGAGCTGACGCGCTACAACCCCTACCCGCCGCTGACTCTGGGGTGGCGGCTGCGTGCCTTTGACCTCACGAGCGGACAGCTCATCTGGGCCTTCGACGAAGTCTTCGATGCGGGCAACCCGCGCGTGACCAACAGCGCGCGCCAGTTCTTTCGCGAACAGAACCTGACCTCCATGGCGCTCTTCCGCGACACCCTGGTGGTGGATTCGCCACGGGCCTTTGCGGCGTATTCGCTCTCGGAGATCTTTGCCACGATGCAGAAAAAAAAGGCTCAAGTCTCCAGCCAGACTACCGATGGTTCAAGTGAAGAGAGACAGGGCACGCAGGGCAGGTAGAACCAATAATGCGGTTGCCACGGGTGCCCGGTTAAGTCAGGTTTACAACAAGGTCAGGAAAAATGAAGGAAGTTGGGCTCAATCCCGCCAGTTCAGCGCAAGCGTCGGAACGGACGCAGCAGGCGCGAGCCGTTCGCCGTGCCGAAACGCAACTGGTCGCGCCCACCGACACCATCGAAGGCAACCTGACGCGCACCACCGACTTTTCCAGCGTCGAAAAGAACACCGAGGCGCGCTTTGACATGCTCAAGGCCCGCTTGCGCCAGCAGGTCAACCATCCGGATTATCCGCCGCTGGAAACCATCGAAAAGCTTTCCAAACTCTTCGCGTTGCCCTCTGCCGATCAGGCCGAGCGGGAACGCGGCATCTAGGGGTTGCACCCGGGCAATAAGGGGGATTTTGCCCCCCTGCAAGGGGTCGCCCTCCGCAGGAGGCCTGCACGGCATCATTTGTGCTGTGTCTATTGTGCCAGTGAACATCCAACGCCACGTCAACGCCTACAAGGCGGCGGCGGTCACCACCGCCACGCCAACGGCGTTGTTGTTGATGCTCTATGACGGGGCGATCAAGTTTCTCAACATCGCCGACAAGGCATTCGATGCCACCGACCCGCTGGAGTATAACCAGACCATCCACAACAACATCGTCAAGGCCCAGGCCATCCTCCGCGAATTGCGCAGCGCACTGATGCCCCACGACGGAGCGGAGCTCACCCAGTTGGCCAGCACGCTCCTTTCGTTGTACGACTATTTCGACCGTCGCCTCCAGGAAGCCAATGTGCGCAAGAAGCGCGAGGCCCTGAAGGAAGTGCTGACCCGACTTTCAGAACTGCGCAGCGCATGGGGCGAATCGTTTTCCCGACAGAACGCCGCCAAGCCTGCGGGCTATGTCTCCGCGCCAGCGGGCAGCACCGCACCCAGCCTCTCCGTGATGGGGTGACCCCTTTCAGCCATGAAACCCTTGCTCGATCCGCAGCCGCTGCCGCCTGAAATGCCCTTGCTGCGCGAATGGCGCCGCCTGAGCGAAGCGGAAACGCTCGCCATCCAATCCCGTGACTGGGCCGAGTTGGATGAACTACAGGAGGCCAAATGCCTTGTGCAGAGTCGGATGTCCGCCGTGAAGGTGGGGCCACGCACCCTGACACTCACGGTGGCGATAGCTGACCTTCTCTCGCGGGAAGCGCAGAATCAGAATCTCCTGCAATCGCAGATGGCAACGGCTCGCCACGAGCTCGATTCCCAAGCGGGCACCGTCAAGACCATCCACGGAGTCCGCCGCGCCTACGGCAGCCAGCCAATCGCCGGTGGAAGCGCGACGTGCTGGCAGCAGTACAGCTAGACCTGCGGTCAGCAATAGGGCTGCGCCCCTATGGCCCCCCCCCCGCAGGTGGGCTGCGCCCGGCATTTTTCCACCTATTGCCACCCGCAGGGGGGCTGCGCCCCATGCAATACGCCTGCGGCGGGCATTTTTCCACCTATTGCCCTCCGCAGGATCCCGGCGCAGCCGGTATTGCCCTCCGCAGGAGCGGTTTCGTCGGCAAAACTGTTGGTTTTGTCGGTGGAACGACCGGTTTTGTCGGTGGAACGAGGGGTTGCACCCCCGCATGGGGTTGCACCCCTTGCAAGGGGTGGCACATCTGTTGCTATGTCGCAGGCCGATGAATGTGAGTTTGTACCAAGCCGCTTCGGCTTTGGAGGCCAACTTGATGCGCCAGCAGGTGATTTCGGAAAACCTGGCGGCCTCCTCCGTGCCCGGATTCAAGCGTCGGGACATGGCCTTTAATGCCGTCTCCGCGGGGATGTTTCCGGGCGCTCTGGACGAAGCCAACAAGACCCAGTTGCAGTTCCTCATCCCGTCGTTCAATCAAGTCACCAACTTCAAGCAGGGCACCTTGATGCCCACGGGGGTGAATACTGATATGGCGGTGGATGGGCCGGGGTTTTTTGTCGTGCAAGGTGCCCAAGGCCAGTCGATTTACACCCGCGATGGCACCTTCCGCCCAAATGCGGAGGGGGTGCTGAGCACGGCGGACGGTAAACCCATCATGGGAATCAACGGCCCCATCACCGTGAACCCACTCAACGCCGAACCCATCTCCATCGCGCCCACCGGAGAGGTCAGCCAGGGCGGGCTGGCTTTGGGCAAACTGCAGATTGTCACCTTCCCCAATCCCGATCAGTTGCAGCGGCTCAGTGCCGGCTATTTTGGCGCCGGCAGCCAGGCGCCGCAACCGGCCGACCCGAATGTCACCCAGGTTCGTCAGGGATTTTTGGAGGGTGCGAACACCACGCCCATGCACGAGATGAGCCAGCTCATGCAGACCCTGCGTCACTTTGAAGCCAACCAAAAGATGATGACGGTGCAGGACGAGCGGCTGGGCCGCATCATCCAGGAACTGTCCAACACAAACTAAGCAGCCGCCATGTTACGCGCCCTCTATTCCTCGGCCTCCGGCATGGAAGCCCAGCAGATGAACCTGGACACGATTGCCAACAACCTGGCCAACGTGAACACCACCGGCTTCAAGAAGAGCAAGGTGGAATTCCAGGATCTGCTGTATCAAACCAACCGGATGGCCGGCGCCGATGTCGGCGCGGGCAACCAGGTGCCCACCAGCCTGCAGGTGGGGCATGGCTCGCGCCCCGTCGCCACCGCCAAGATTTTCACCACGGGCGAACTTTCGCAGACCGGCGAGAAGTTTGATGTGGCTATCGCCGGCCCCGGTTTCTTCAAGGTGCAACGCCCCAACGGCACCAATGCATGGACTCGCGACGGCGCCTTCAAACTCAGCAGCACCGGCGCCATTGTCACCAGCGACGGCCTGCCGGTGTTGAGCTTTGCCGGCATCACCATCGACCCCACCGTCACCGGCGTCACCGTGGCCCCCACCGGCGAGGTCACCGTCCAGCGGGGGAGCGAGCTGCCCACGCTGGCCGGCACCATCGTGCTGTCGCGGTTTGCCAATCCATCCGGCCTGCAGAGCATCGGCAGCAGCCTCTACCTGGCCACTCCCGCCTCGGGCACCGAGCAGACCGGCGAACCCGGCGACAACGGTTTTGGCGAACTGGCACAGGGTTTCCTGGAGCTTTCCAACGTCAAGGTGGTGGAGGAGATGGTGAACCTCATCCGCGCGCAACGAGCCTACGAAGTGAACTCAAAAGCCATCCAGGCCGCCGATGAGATGATGCAACTGAGCAACCGCCTGAGAGGCTAGCCATGAAAATGTCAAAACTCCTGATGCTCACCCTGGCTCTGGCCGCTGCCCTCGGGGCGCAACCGGCGCCGCCGGTTTCTCCCAAGGCGTCCGAGACCGGAGCGGCGTTCATCCCCGCCGCCCAGCTGCGCGCGATGCTGGAGGCCGAATTGCTGCCGCGCATCCACTCGGGCGACGGCGAACTGGAACTGACGCTCGCACGCGAATTGCCGTCCATCCCCGTGCCCGCCGACAAGGCCGCGCAGGTGAAAATCCTTTATCACCCCACGCCGCTCACCCCGTACTTTCGCGTGCGCTTTGCCATCGTGTCGCCGGGATCCCCGCAATCAGCGGCACCGGTCGAGGCAACCGCCTACTACACCGCCAAGCTCTATCGCCCCGTGTGGGTGCTGCGCTCTCCGGCCAAGCGTGGTGACTCGCTTGATCGCGTGGACATGGAGCAGGAACGCCGCGACGTGCTCGCCCTGGCGACGCCCTTGTGGAAGGAGGGCACCGCCAGCGCCAAGCATTGCCTCAACCAGCCACTGGCCACCGGCACGCTGTTGGCCGAGCGCCATGTCAAGGCCACCCCGGTTGTGTTGCGCGGTCAGATTGTGCAGGCCCAGGTGCAGGTCCGCTCGCTCATGGTGCGAGTCAAGGCCGAGGCGCTGGAGGACGCGGCGCCGGGCGAGCCCGTGCGGCTTCGCAATGTGCAGACCCAACGTGAAATCAAGGGAATCGTCGTTGATGAACACACTGTCAAAATCAATCTCTAGCCTGCGCGCGGCCGTGGCCGCTGCGGGAATGCTGGCGCTGGCAGGAAACGGCGCCGCCGATTCGTTGTGGAAGCCGGCGTCCAGCCGCAATCAGGCGGGCGACAAGAAGGCGCGCGATGTGGGCGACATCCTCAACGTGCTCGTGCAGGAGAGCAACGCCCTCAGCAAGAGCGCGAAGACCGAAACCGCCAAGGAGTCCACCCAAGACATGGGCATCTCGAGCTTCCTCTACGGGACGGCGGCGGCGACCACCACGGGCAGCCAGATGCTCAAGCACAAGGGCAGTTATCCCGCGCTGAAGTTTGGAAGCACGGGCGATTTCAAGGGCGGTGGCAAGGTGGAGAATTCCGACTCAGTCGTGGCGCGCTTTGGTGTGCGCGTGGTGGATGTGCTGCCCAACAACAACCTCATCATCGAGGGCACGCGCACCACGGCGTACTCCGGGGAGACGCAGACCATCATCCTGCGCGGCACGATCCGCTCCGATGACATCGGCGCCGCCAACGCCATCTACAGCTATCAGATCGCCGATATGACCCTGCGCTACATCAACAGCGGCGAACTCACCAACACCCAGCGCAAGGGCTGGTTCACCCGGTTTTGGGACAGCGCCAACCCCTTTTAACGACTCATGAGATTCCCTACCCTCCTCACCCTGTTGTGGCTCGCACCCGGACTGCTCCGGGCGCAACCGGCACCCACGCCGGCCGAACTGCTGCGCCAGCAGGCCTTCCAGCAGCGCGTGGCCACCGGCGTGCGCGTCAAGGACCTGGCCTTCATCCACGGTGCGCGCGACAACCAGCTCATCGGCTACGGGCTGGTGGTGGGCCTCAACAACTCGGGTGACAAGGACACGGTGTACTCCAAGCAGTCCATCGCCAACGTCCTGCAGCGATATGGCATCACGGTGCCGGCCACGGCGATCTCCGCCAAGAACGTGGCGGCGGTGCTGGTGACGGCCGATCTGCCTCCCTTTGTGAAGAACGGCGCGCGCATCGACGTGCTGGTGTCGGCCCTGGGCGACGCCACGACCCTCACGGGAGGGGTGCTGATCCAGACGCCGCTCCTGGGCGCTGACGACAAGGTGTACGCCGTCGCGCAGGGGCCGGTGAGCAACAATTCGCTCATGGCCGCCACGCCCAACGCCGCGGTGACGGTGAACCACCCCACCACCGCGCAGATCATCGGCGGCGCGCTCGTGGAGCGCATCGTGCCGGTGAGCCTGGTTCAGGACAACTCGGTGGACTTTGTGCTGCGCGAGGCGGATTTCTCCAGCACGTCGCGGCTGGCGCTGGCCATCAACGAGCGCTTCCCGCTCTCCTCGCGCGCGCTCGACGGCAACACGGTGCGGGTGGAAATCCCGCAGGACTATCTGGGCGCGCCGGTGGATTTCATCGCGCAGGTTCAACAACTGCGGCTCATGCCCGACACCAAGGCGCGCGTGGTGATCAACGAGCGCACGGGCACCATCGTGGCCACGGCGCCTGTCCGGGTTTCGGCGTGCGCCATCGCGCAGGGCAGTGTGATCATCACCATCGCGCAGAGTGCGGACGTGTCGCAGCCCGCACCGGGCGCAGGAGGGCAGACCGTGGCCGTGCCCGCCGACACCGTGACCATCACCGAGGGCGCCGGACGCCTCCAGAAGCTCGTCCCCTTTGGCGACATGCCCACGGTGGAGGAGGTGGCCACCTCGCTCAACGCGCTGCAGGTCAGCCCGCGCGACATGATGGCCATTTTCCAGGCGCTCAAACAGGCCGGCGCGCTCAATGCCGAGCTCATCATCAAATAGCATGGATGTCACGATGGCCATGAAGTCAGTCATGCCCCGCCCTCTGGAGGTGGAGCAGCTGGCACGCAACCCGCGCCTGACGGAGGGGGAGAAGGTCGCCGAAGTCAGCCGGCATTTTGAGGCCATGCTCCTGCGCCAATTTCTTGGCGAAGCCACCAAGCCCATGATGGGCGGCGAATCGGGGATGAGCAGCACGATGCGCGACATCTATCAGGATCTGGTGGTCAACACTCTGGCCGAGCAGATCAGCACGGGGGGCAAGTTCGGCTTGACCCAGGCGTTTCAACGGCAACTGATGCCCCGAAATCTTGCCGCACAGGCGGCCCAGAAAGGCGGTCCGCAAACCCCATGAAAGAATCCATCGACGCACTGGTGCGGGCTCTGCGCGAGGAACTGACGCAGTACGGCGAGCTGCTGGCGCTGATGCAGGAGCAACAGGAGCTCATCATCGACCGGAAGGCTCAGGACCTGTTGCAGAACCTCAACCAGGTCAACGACCAGATGAAGAAGATCGCCGCCGCTCGCGAGGCACGTGAGGCGGCGCGGCGCGCCCTGCTGGCGCTGGTGGGGGGCGACAACCTCACCACCTTCCGCGAGATGACAGCCAAGCTGCCGGCGGAATATCAGCCGCTCATTTCGGCGCTGGTGGAGGAGATCAACCAGCTCTTGCAGCGGGTGCACCAGTGGCTGCGGCAAAACCACCTGCTCCTGCGCCGCTCGCTGGATCTGATGCAGAGCATCCTCCAGAACATTTTCCCCACGACGGCCGCCACGCGAACCTACGGTCGTCTGGGCGCGGTGACACCGGTGTCGCCGCCGCCCAGCACGCTCTACGAGGGCATCATTTAACGCGCACGCACGATGTCCGGCCTGGGTTTATTCGGCACGATGGAGATGGCGCGGAACTCGCTGAACGCACAGCGAACCGCGGCGGAAGTCATCGGGCACAACCTCGCCAACGCCTCCAACCCGGCCTTCGCACGGCAGCGCGTCAAGATCGAGTCCGCCAGCACGCTGCCCTCGCCGCAGGGCCACCAGGGGCTGGGCGCGCAGGTCACGTCGTTTGAGCAAATCCGCGACAAGACCCTGGACCGCTACCTCATCACTGAGTCCAGCACGACCAGCTACTACGAATCCAAGCTGCAGTCGCTCAATCAGGCGCAGGTGCGGCTGGGCCAGATTCTGGAGCGGCAGACGGTGGATGAGAAGTCCGGCAATTCGGAGCAGACCGGGCTTTCAGAGCGGTTCACCGACTTCTTCAACACGCTGCAGTCGATGAGCATCGCGCCCACCTCGTCCACCGAGCGGCAGCTGGCGGTGTTCAGCGGGCAGGAACTGGCCGACCGTTTCAACCGCGCCTACAGCCGGCTGGAAAGCCTGCGCACCGACATCAACAACGAGGTGACCGACACGGCCGCGGAGGTCAACCGGCTTCTGGAATCCATCTCGGTCATCAGCCAGCGCATCGGCGCGACGGAGGCCAGTGAGACGGGGATGAACAACGAGCTGCGCGACCAGCGCCAGGCGTGGCTTGAGGAGCTGGCCGGCTACACCAACTTCACCCACGTGGAGACCAGCGAGGGCCGGCTCAACCTGCACGTGGCGGGCATCGACTTCATCAAGGATGACACGCTGGTGGATCGCTTTGTGCCCATCACGCACCCCTCGCCCTCCACCGGGCAGGAGGGCATGATCTACATCAAGGCCCAGAACACCGGCAACCTCCTCAACGTCACCGGCGGCAAGATTCGCGGGCTGATTGATGCGCGCGACAAGACCATCTACACGCTGCGCGATGAGGTGGACAAGGTGGCGGCCAGCCTCATCACCGAGATCAACACCCTGCACAAGACCGGTTACAACCTCTCGGGCACCCGCGACGCGACACTGTCGTTCTTTACGGGCACGGGCGCGGGCAACATTGGGGTCAATTCAGCGCTGGCGGATGACCCTCACAAGATCCAGGCCTCGGGCTTTGCCGACGCGCCGGGCGACAACACCGTGATTACCTCGATGGCGCAGCTGGCCGACAAGTCCATCACGGCGCTCAAGGGCCTGACCCTGAGCGAGAGCTACCACACTGGCGTGGCCAAGTTTGGACAGGACATCTCCAATACCGAGACCCAGCTCCAGGCGCAGGAGAGCGTGCAGCGGCTCCTTGAGAAACAGCGCGATTCCATCAGCGGCGTGTCCATCGACGAGGAAGTTGCCGGGCTCATGATCTACCAGCGCGGGTTTCAGGCCTCGGCCCGGCTGCTCACGGTGATCGACTCGCTGATCGAAGACGTGCTGAGCCTGCAACGATGATTTGACCGCGACCCCCACCCCCACCCCACCCCATGCGCGTCACCAGCAATAGTTTCCCGATCGACCTGCGCCAGCAGCTCTCGGAGCTGATGGACAAGCAGGCCACCCTGCAGATGCGCGCCACCACCGGCCAGCGCATCGAGACCGCCAGCGACGACCCGCGCGGCATGCACAAGGTGCTGGGCCTGCAGAACGAACTGCGCACCCTCTACCAGTATCAGAAGAACGCCAGCCTGGTGCGCGAGGGCGTGGACGTGACCTACTCGGCCATTTCGTCGCTCAAGAAGACCTTTGACCGCGCCTCCGAACTGGCGGCCGCGGCCGACGGCGCCAAGTCTCCCGATGTCATCCGCACCTACCAGCACGAGGTCAACCAGCTCATCGAGCAGGCGCTGCAGGTGGCCAACACCAAGCACCGCCACGTGTTTCTCTTCGCCGGCACCAAGAACACCACGCAGCCCTTCACGGCAACCCGCGATGGCGAAGGCAAGATCTCGGCCGTGACTTACAATGGCAACGAGAGCGTGTCGGTCGTGGACGTCGCCGAGAACAGCACCGTCAAGGCCAATTTCACCGGCCATGGCGCCACCGGGGTGCTCAAGAACAACAAGGGCGCGGACTTCATGGCGCACCTCATCCAGCTGCGCGATCACCTGGCGGCCGCCGACTCCAAGGCCGTCAATTCCACCGACGCCGTCAACCTGCTGAAGGATGAGGATAATTTCATCGACCACTTCAGCGCCGTGGGCGCTTTGCAGTCGCGGCTGGAAACGGCCGAGGCCATCGCCCAGAAACGCGCCTCCTCGCTCAACCCGCTGATCTCGAAGGAGGCCGACGTGGATTTGTCCGAGACGCTCGTGCGGCTCAACGAAATCCAGAACGCCTACGTCGCCGCGCTGCAAACCGGTGGAACCTTGCTCAGCACCTCGCTGTTGGATTACATTCGGTAAATGGAGGCCATCATGAATCACCCGCCTCGCGCCACTCCCTGCTCCCAACGCCGCACCGCCCTGCCCAGCCTGCTGGGCCTGCTGGCGGCCAGCGCACTCGTGGCCGCGCCCCTCCCGCCCGCGCCTCGCGCCACCGGCTATCTCGCACGCGGCGGCGGCTTGATTTCGCTGGTGGAAAGCCCCGAGGCCAAGCGCCCCGTGGCCGTGCTGCCTCCCCTGCCGCTGGTCTACAATCCGCAGCCGCTGGTCTCGGGCCTGGCCGCCGTGCCCTTGGTCGAGGCCGCCGCCGCGCCCAGCATGCGCGCCGAGTCCCACACCTTCACCCTGCCCGCCGTCTTGCCGCCGATCCCCGGTGCGGGCGCAATGGGGCCGGCCATTCCCGGCGGTGCGTTTTCTCCGCAGCCCAGCACATTAAGTCCCCTGGCGGTCATTCGCATGTTCCAAACCCAGGTGGGCGGCGACCGCAATACCACGGGCATCCTGCTCAACGATGTGCCCTCGCTTTATCAGACTCCCACCCACCGCGGCAGCAGCGCGGCCTATGAACTAAAGCGGTAAAGAACGCGATGGATCGCACACTTGCCACGATGCTCATGCGGGGGCTGGCCCTCACCGCCAGCCTCGGACTGGTTGCCGCCCTGATGGGGGCAGCACCGGCTCCCCAGCCCGTGCCGGGCCCGGGCCGCGATCCCCTGCACATCGAGCACGCGCTCACGGTGGGGCGGCTGCCCGCCTATCGCGGTGCGGAATTTCGAGGCACCTTCCTGCCTCCCAGTGTGGTGTTCAAGGCGCGCCCGGATTATCTGCGCGAACAAGACCGACAGGCGTTTGTTCACACCGCCATTCTCGGCGGCGCGCGGCAAGGCAGGCCCGATTACGCCAAGGATCTCATCCGAACGGCCAAGCCGCACGGGCTGCGCACCGGAGACCGCGTGGAGGTGCTGGCCACCGGCCCCGCACCGGCGGGTCTGGCGGTGCGCGATGAAACCTCCAACGAGCGCACCTTTCTGTTCATCCGCCGGCTGGATGAGCAGGCCTTCTTCCTGCACCACAACGAAGCCGACGCGCATTCGGGGCGTGACCCCATCGATCTGGCGGCACCTTACACCGGCGCCGATCCCGGCCCGCTCTACATTGCCGCGGCCGACCTGGAGCAGCGGGTGCCGCCGGATTTCCCCGGCACGCCTGCGTGGGAGGGCGTGCTGCGCCAGCTGCGGGAAATCCTTGATTCGGACGCCACCGCGCGCGTGAAGCAGGATGCGCAGGGTGTGGCCATGATCAGCCTGGCGCAGCGAGCCGAGCGTGATCTGGCCTTTGCCCAGGCCCAGCGGCTCTACGACATCTACAACCAGACGAACCTTTACCTGCCCAACCCACCCGTGACGCTGCCGGAGGTGCTGCTGCGCCAGGCTGATCTGCACCGGCTGGCCGGCGCGCCTTCTCTGGCGGTAGACAAGTACTACGACGCGCAGAAGGCACTGCTGGCCAGGCCCGTCTCCGACGATGGCCTGTGGCGCTGGCTGGGGTTGCGCGCGCGGCGCGGTGTGGCCGACACGCTCTTTGAGGACAATTTAAGCGGCGACACCGAGGACGCCCGCCAATGGGCGCGGCGCGGCGGGGCGCTCGAGATTGCAAAAATGTCGGCCACGGCCACCGACGCGGCACAACAGACTTTTCAGAACGTCGTGGACACGCTCGTCGCGCACGGACTGACCAACGGCACGCCCGTGCGGGTGCTTCCCGTGGGTACCTCCTTCCGCGATCTGGGCGTGGACACCAACGCCCTCTTTCATGTGCGCGTGGTGGGCGAGAAACAACTGATGCTACGCAAGCCCTCGCAGCCCACGGCCCGTGAAGGCGTCTATCTGCTGCTGCCCGATCAGGGCAAGGTCTATCTGCTGCCCGGAACGGCGCCGCTGCATCCGCTGGTGGAGGCCGCCATTCCCGCCGCGCCGCTGAAATCAGACTGGGGCGGCGCGGTGTACCCACGGCTTTTCCGGCTCTTTGGCGCGGCGCACATGTACCGGCAGTTGCAGCGCGACACCGATGCCGCGCTGCCCGACAACAGCGCGTTCACCGGCCCGCGCGCGCAGGACATCGCGCAATGGCGGGCGCAATGGGCCCAGCGCGCCGACCTGGAGTTGCTGGCTGGATCACTGCCGGCGCTGCTGACGCGCGGCCAGCCCCCTCAGGCCCGCGAGCCCGACCCCACCTGGGAGGTGCTCTTCGACCATCTGGACGACATCTTCATCCGCAGCCTCGTGCCCGTCTCCTCCATTCACCTGGACCGGCTCACCGACGTGTTCACCAAGCCGCGCCACGGCCTCAAGACCGGCGATCCGGTGCGCTTTAGCGGCACGATCCCCACGGCCGCCAATGTGCGCGAGCTCGACGCCAACAGCGTCCTCTACGTGCGCACCCAGACGCTGGACAATTTCACCCTGCACCCCTCCTCGGCCGAAGCCGCGGCGAGTCTGAACAAGATTGATTTCAACAGCACCGTGCCCTTTGCCACACTCATCGGCGTGCCGTTCCACGAGGACGCCGTGAGCCAGGTGCTGCTCAGCCTCTCCCGCCAGCGCGAGGAGGAGCACGACTACCCCAACGCCCAGCAGTATCTGGCCGAGTACCGGCAGCGTTATCCCGACAGCCCGACGCTGCCGGAGGTGCTGCTGCGACAGGGCCACCTCTTCCGCCTCATGGGCCAGCCGGAGATGGCGATCGCCAAGTATTATCAAACGATGACCGACGCCACACGGCTGCGCGCGCGCAACCTGCTCAAGTACCGCCGCACCACGCTGCTGGCCCAGTCGGAGATCGCCGACACCTACTACGCCGATCTGGGATACACCGACCCCGGCCACTACGACGAGGCCATCAAGTTCTACCGCCAGATGCTCTCCGAGCCCGACGAGGAGCTGGATGCGGAGAACACCCGCTACAAGCTCATCTGCTGCCTGGTGCAGCGCAGTCTGGAATGGGCCCGGCGCGCCCAGGACGCCGCGCTGCTGGCGGCCGAACCCACCCTGCCCCGGCGGCGCGATCAATCGATGCGCGAACTCACGGTGGAGACGACACGCTTTCTCATCGACCATCCCAAGAGCCATTACCGGGCGCAGATCCGCTACCTGCGCGCGCTGGGCCACGAGCAGCTGGGCGACGAGAAGAACGCCGACCGCGACCTGCAGACGCTCATCGAAACGCCCCGCAGCAGCGCCGCCGACGAGCAGGCGCAATGGGATTTCTGGAAGGCCCGCGCCGGGCTTGACCTCGCCAACCGCTTCTTCGACCAGCGCCAGTACGCCGTGGCCGCCAGTCTTTATCAACTGCTGCTCTCGCTCAACGGTTCGCTCGAATCGCAGGTGAAGCTGCACCAGCAGATCGCCCGCTGCCACGCGTTTCTGGACAATCTCTCCGAGGAACAACTGGCGTGGGATCGCGTCGAGCAGGCGTGGCGCCACCAGCAGGCGGCCGTGCTGGCACAGGCCAACTCCGTGGCGGCGCTGGAGGAATCGGGCACGAACCTCTCCGGCAAGGCCCGTGAGGAGCACCTCTCCCAACTGGCGGCGCAGCGGCGCGTGTTGCAGCAGGCGCAAGCCATCATGACGCCTGAGCTGCAACTGGCCGTCCACATGGCGGCAGCCCGGCGCGACATGGCGGCTTTTCGCAACCAGCTTCGACAGGACGGGCCCGGCACACCCGCCGCGCCGCAAGCCCCCATCAGCGCCGCGCCCCGGCCCGCCACGCCGTGAACGACACTCCTTCCATCCCCGCACTGGAGCGCGACCTGGGCGCGCATCTGGAATTGTGCCGCGACATCCTGACGCGGGTGCAGCATGAGCATCAGCAGCTCAAGACGGCGCGGGTGGATAATCTCGAGGACTTCTTCCGGGGCCGCGAGGGAATGCTCGGCGCGCTGGCTGCGGCGCAGAAACAGATGTTCACCCACAAGTCGGTGTGGATGCAGCTCGACCAGGCCGAGCGCGCGCGCCATCCCTCGGTGGGCGCGTTGATCCGTCAGAATCTGGATCTCATCATGAAGGTGGTGCTGCTCGACCGCGAGAATGAAAAGCTCCTGCTGCACCACCGGCTGGTGCCGCCCAAGCACCTGCCCTCGCCCGAACGCCAAAACCCCAGCCTCATCGCCCAGCGCTACCGCGCGAACGGTTGACGCCGCCCATGTCTGTTGAACGCGTCATCGTCGTCACGGCCGAGGAGTTTCTTCGCAAGAGCGTCGGCCAATACCTGCGCCGCCTGCGCATCGACTGCGCCGAGGCCGGCAGCATCCAGGACGCCCACGACTATCTGGGCAAGGGCAATTTCGACCTGATGCTGCTGGATGAAAAGCTGCCCGACGGCGACGGGCTTGAGTTTCTTGCGGAGATCGTCCTGCGCCCCTCCAAGCCCTTGGTGGTGCTCATGGGCGGCTCGGTGGAGACAGCGCTCTCCGGCATCAAGGAGGGTGCGCACGACTATCTGCTCAAGCCCTTTTCCAACGAACAGATCCAGCTTCTGGTCAAGAAGGCCGAGCAGTTTGCGCAGGTCATCAACGTCAATCAATTCCTCACGCAGGCCGGCGGCGAGGAGGGCGAAATCCTGGGCCAATGCCCCGCGGCCGAGCAGTTGCGCAAGCTCATCCGGCGCGTGGCGCAGACCAACGCCACGGTGCTCATCCAGGGCGAGAACGGCACCGGCAAGGAGCTGGTGGCGCGCGGTCTCCACCGCCTCTCGCCCCGCAAGGACGGCCCCTTCATCAAGCTCAACTGCGCCTCGCTGCCCGAGCACCTTGTGGAGAGCGAGCTTTTTGGCCATGAGAAAGGCTCGTTCACCGGCGCCACCAACAAGCGCGAGGGGCGCTTTGAGCTGGCCCACGGCGGCACCATCTTTTTGGACGAGATCAGCGAGATGCCCCCGCCCCTGCAGGCCAAGCTGCAACCGCGTGGAAGTGCGCCCGTGCGAGGAAGCGAAGTCATGATCCTCGCGGCGGTGCTCACGCTCGTCGCCTTCCTGCTCGTGATGATCGAGACTCTCATCCCGAGCTTCGGGCTCCTCGGGCTGCTCGC
>SXGR01191528.1_pt1 | contig 29746 bp, 26 predicted proteins | sample 3174711 | NCBI WGS metagenome assembly SXGR01 (sample SAMN11356860, study PRJNA531348) | freshwater metagenome | isolation source: freshwater sample F1-60 | place: China: Fuxian Lake, Yuxi | collected 2017-12-25 | reverse complement strand
GATATAGCCATTCGCGCGTTTCAATTCCGGCTGCGCGATGACGTTCGCCTCGCGCGACGGAATTTCCCGGGGAAGCGCGTGCGCCGCGCGAACCATTTCAAGGTCGCCGTTGAACAGTACACCGTCTTCCACGGAGAGGACGGGCGTCTTCACGCTTCCGCTCACCACTGCCGGGTCGCGGAGTTTTACGCGTTCTGTGCCCACGATATCGCCGGTGATTTTTCCTTTGCAGATGACCGTTCCTGCCGTGATTTTGGCTTGGATGACGGCATTTTCCCCCACCAGCAGTATGCCGTCTGTGTGGATTTCTCCGTTGAGATAGCCGTCAATTCTGACCGTGCCGCTATAGGTGATGGTGCCGTTAACTTCGACGCCTTTTTCGACGAAGGCAATAATGCCCCCGGCATCTGTGATCGCCGGGTTGGTCGTGAGATCCGTGATGTCGTCCCGTTCCTGTTCGGCCGAATCCTGCACGTCTTGTTTCACGTCCCACATAATGAGTGGGCCTCCTCAAGTTAGTGCCAGTGGTTCACTGTGACTGCGACCCCGTGTCTTGCTAGACAGTCCGGACGAGCTCAATCATGAGTGCGAGAGCAATAAATATGCCCTGGCCAGCAGGAGTGTTAATGGGCACGAATGGGTGTGAATTAGCTTAGAAGGGTTTCAAGAATTCCGTCGAGCTCCGGGGCTGAGAAGTAGTGAATGACGATTTTTCCGCCGCGTCGTCCTTTTTGGATCGAGACCTTGGTGCCCAATCGTTTTTGCAGCCGCTCCTCGACGTCGGACCAGGGGGTCCTGCGTAGCTCCTTGGTCTTGCGATTTTTCGCAACTGGCGAGGCCTCTACGAGTTTTTCCGTTTCTCTCACGGATAATGTTTTGGCGACTACGAGCTGGGCGACCCGCAGTTGCTCACTTGTGTTCGGAAGACCAAGAATAACCTTCGCATGGCCTATGGAAAGCTGATTCGTTTCGATCAACGCTTGAACCTCTGAGGGAAGATGGGTGAGCCGCACAATGTTGGCGATCGAGGATCTTTCACAACCGACTCGTTGCGCAATTATGTCCTGTGTGAGCCCAAATTCGTTCATCATCCGGTGATAGGCCCTGGCCGTTTCCATGGGGTTCAGGTCTTCCCGTTGAAGATTTTCCACCAGCGCCAGGACGACAGATTCTTCATCGCCGCAATTGCGAATGACCGCTTGAATTGTGTCGAGTCCCGCATCTTTCGTCGCGCGCCAGCGTCGTTCACCGGAAATGAGCTCATAGATTCCGTCGCCCTTGCGGCGCACCAAAATTGGCTGCAGCAATCCACTTTGCTTCAGTGAGGCTGTGAGCTCCGCAAGCTCTTGAGGGGCAAACGTTTGTCTCGGCTGATAACGATTGGGCACGATCGCATCGACCCGCAGATACCGAACCTCCGGCATGTCCGTCGTGGACGCAGGTTTGGCGGCAGGCAACAACGCGTCGAGCCCTCTACCGAGCGCTTTTTTCTCCATGACTCACAAACTCCTTGGCTAAAGACAAATAGGCCTGCGCCCCTGCCGACGCGACGTTATATAGCATGGCCGGGCGACCGTAACTTGGAGCCTCGGCGAGCGTCACATTACGAGGGATTACGGTGCTGTAGACAACGTCTTTGAAATGCGCGCGAACTTGCTCAACTACTTGACGAGCCAACGTATTCCTCGCATCAAACATTGTCAAGACGATCCCCTCCAGCTGGAGATCCTGGTTGAACGATTGGCGGACTCGTTCGATGCTGCCGACCAATCGGCTGAGCCCTTCCATCGCGTAATACTCACATTGAACCGGGACTAAAATCGTACGGGCTGCGACGAGGGCGTTTACCGTCAGGATTCCCAACGTCGGTGGACAGTCGAGGAAGATGACGTCGAATAATGGCTCGATGTCCTGCAGGAAGCGCTGAAGCAGTTTTTCTCGATTTTCAACGTTCACCAGCTCTATTTCTGCCCCGGACAGATCAGCATTTGCCGGCAAGAGCGATAGACCATTTACCTCCGTGGTAAGCACGGCGTCCTGGAACTTCACGTCATTGACCAGGCAATTATAGATCGTGGCTTGCAGGGACCGTGGGTCGACTCCCAATCCGCTGGTGGCATTTCCTTGCGGATCCATATCGATGAGAAGGACTCGTTTCCCCAGCAGTGCAATACCAGCGGCAAGGTTTACAGCCGTGGTCGTTTTGCCAACGCCACCTTTTTGATTTGCGATTGCAATAATTTTTGTCATTATGAGATTAGATTAATTCTGTTCCACGTGGAACATAGATATACATGCTTGATTATATTACTAATTATTCTTTCCAATTACTGCAATAACTCTTTTGCCAGATTCCTGCGGTAAAAGAAAAGTTGCTTCTTTAACGAGATGAAATTCGTCGCCAAGTTCATGATTTTGGACTGTTTCTGCTCGGTATAGGGTGACTTTTCCATTTGGTGCTAATAAGGCTGGAACATGCTTTCTTACGTCTTCAAATTTCAATGCTCGTAGGACAATCATGTCAACAGTCGGATGAAGAGGTTTCTTAGTATATTGCTCGATAGTACCATTAAATGTGGATATTCCACGAAGTTTCAAGAGGCCGATTACCGAATTAAGAAAGGAACATTTTTTTTGAACCGGCTCAATGAGAACCAGCTGGAGATCTGGCCTCATGATTTTCAGTGGAATGCCCGGGAATCCCCCGCCGGATCCTACGTCAAGCACTAGAGCCTGTCCCAGGAAATTTATTGCAACGAGCGCAGCAAGTGAGTCAATGAAGTGTTTGATGATAATTTCACGGGGCTCGATAATCGCGGTGAGATTGATTGTCTTATTCCACTCAATGAGCTGAGTCAGATAGCGGATGAATTGTTCGACCTGGGCATCCTCTATAGTCAGTCCAATTTCTTTTGCTGAGTCAACTATGAGGATATGTAATTCTTGTTTATGTTCCACGTGGAACAATTACGTGAATCAACAGATGAGGTCAAGATATTCCGACACTGGCCGAAAAATTTCAGAATTTCTGAGATTAAGATGAAAGTCGTAAAAGATTATCTCGGCCGGATTCCCCTTTGTGTCTTTCGAGTGCCACAAGGAGAAGGGAAATTGCTGCTGGCGTGATTCCTGAAATTCTCGATGCTTGGCCAATGGATGCCGGGCGAACTTTCTTTAACTTTTCGCGAACTTCTCGTGAGAATCCAGTTGTTTTATCGTAGTCAAAGTTGATTGGAATGGGCTTGGACTCAAGCTTTTTAAACCGCCCTATCTGTTGAAGCTGTCGCTTAATGTAACCTGAATATTTGACCTGAAGCTCTATTTCCTCATATGTTTCAATATCTTGCACAGAGTCAATTTCAAGCGCTTCCAGGAGAGTCTTATAGCTGACACCTTGCCGCCGCAATAGTTGTGCAGCGGTGCAGGGTCCGGAGATCTCGTCGATCTGAGCCTTCAGTAAACGTTCGCGAACGACCTCCGTGAGCCTGGGTCGAAACTCTTCGAGCCGCACCAATTCTGATTCAATGGCTTCTTGTTTGATCTGAAATTTGGCGTAGACCTTATCGGAGATCAAGCCGGCCTTTTGTCCAATGTCAGTTAATCGAAGGTCCGCATTCCCGTGGCGCAACAAAAGGCGATATTCTGCCCGAGAGGTGAACATGCGATAGGGCTCACGAGCGTCCTTTGTTATGAGATCATCAATTAAAACGCCAATATAGGCCTGCGACCGGTCCAGCACCAAATGGGGCTCTTCGCGCAGTTTCAAGACTGCATTGATTCCGGCCATTAGGCCTTGAGCCGCCGCCTCTTCATAGCCTGATGTCCCGTTGATCTGTCCCGCATGGTAAAGGCCAGCCAGTAGTTTGGTCTCCAGAGTCTGGTGCAATTGCCTGGGAGGAAAATAATCATACTCGATCGCATAGCCAGGCTTGAGCATGGTGGCCTGCTCCAACCCCGGAATCGTTTTGAGCATGGCGGCCTGCACATCGACTGGGAGACTGGTGGAAATTCCGTTGGGGTAATACTCCCGGCTTTCCAGCCCTTCCGGTTCGATAAAGATCTGGTGCCGCTCTTTGTCGGCGAAACGGACGACCTTATCTTCGATCGAGGGGCAATAGCGGGGCCCTATCGACTCAATGATGCCGCTATAGAGCGGCGACCGGTCCAGGTTGCGTTGGATTAACTCATGGGTCGCGCGACTCGTATGGGTCAAATGGCAGGGAAGCTGCCGGTTCACAATCCAGTCGGTCCGATACGAGAAGGGTGGCGGCGGATCGTCGCCCGGCTGCGGCGCCATGACGGAAAAATCGATGGTGGCCCCGTCCAGGCGAGGAGGCGTGCCGGTTTTGAGCCGCCCCACTTCGAACCCCAGGTCGCGCATGCAATCGGACAGGTGTTCGGCGGATGCTTCTCCGGCTCGTCCCGCGGGAAAATGATTCAGGCCGATATGGATAAGTCCCTTAAGGAATGTTCCTGATGTCAGAATGACGGCCTTTGCCGAGATGCGCTCGCCGCGTCCGGTCACGACGCCGGCAATCGCGCCGGCATGCGTCAGCAGGCGATCGACCGTGCCTTCGCCGATCGTAAGTCCCGGCTGGAGGCGCAACGTTTGTTGCATGGCCTCCCGGTACAGCTTCTTGTCGCATTGGACGCGGAGGGCCCGCACCGCCGGGCCTTTGCTCGTGTTGATGAAGCGGAACTGGATGCCGGCCTGATCCGTGTTCCGCGCCATCTCCCCGCCCAGCGCATCGATTTCCTTGACGAGGTGGCCTTTGGCGATGCCCCCGATCGCCGGGTTGCAGGACATCTGCGCGATGCGGTCGTGATTCATCGTGAGGAGCAGAGTGTTCGCACCCATGCGCGCCGCCGCCAAGGCGGCTTCGCAGCCTGCATGGCCTCCCCCGACGACAATGACGTCAACCGCCTGTTCCACGCTCACACGCTCCTACTTGCCGATACAAAATTCTGAAAAGATTTGCGACAAAATTTCATCCGTCGTAATGGCCCCAGTAATTTCTCCGAGCGCATCGGCAGCAGCGCGCACATCAATCGAAACGAGCTCGCCGGCCATTCCGCCTTGCACGGACTCAAGGGCCTGTCCCAAGGATTCACCGGCCCGGCGCAATGCATCCCGATGCCGCACGTTCGTGACAGTGACGCTTTCCGCTGCCTCAAAGTCTCCGGAGACCAGTTGCGCACGAAGAGCCGATTTCATCGCCTCCACTCCCAGGCCGGTCTTTGCCGAAATGGGATAGGTCGGATGGCCTGTCAGCGCGGCGTCGGTCGCCAGGGCCTGGGCAAGATCCGCTTTATTCAGCGCCACGACATGTTTGCGATCGCGGACCGACTGCAAGAGCTCACGATCGTCGCTCGTGAGGGGCGCGCTCCCATCCAGCACCACTAACAGAAGATCGGCTTCCTCTTGCGCGGCGCGCGTCCGTTTGATTCCTTCCCGTTCGACGAAGTCGTCCGTGTTCCGCAGCCCCGCCGTATCCATCACTCGAATCACCACTCCGTGAAGGTCGAGGGATTCCTCGATCACATCCCTCGTCGTTCCGGCAATGGCCGTCACAATGGCGCGCTCTTCTCTCAATAGACGGTTCAGCAAGCTGGATTTTCCGACATTCGGGCGTCCCAGAATGACGACGCGCGCCCCCTCCCGCAAGATCCGCCCCTCCTGCGCCGTGGCTTCGAGTTTCTGAACCAGGGCATGGGCATCCCGTACGATGTGTATCAGCTCCTCCCGTTGCAGAAAGGCGATATCTTCATCCGAAAAATCGATTCCCGCCTCCACATGGGCCAACACCGTGAGAAGTGAGGATCTGGCCTGCTCCACCTCGCGGGCAAGGTCGCCCCGCAGATGGCGCTGGGCAACGAGGAGTCCGGCGGCCGATGTGGCTTTGATGGTATCGAGGACCGCCTCCGCCTGGGAAAGCTCCAGCCGCCCGTTGAGGAACGCCCGCTTCGTAAACTCTCCCGGCTCCGCCATCCGTGCGCCTGATTCGACGCAGACCCTGCAGATCAGTTCCAGCACCAAGGTTCCGCCATGCGACTGAATCTCGACCACATCTTCCGCGGTAAATGAGCGAGGCGCTTTCATATAGACCACGAGCGCTTCGTCGAGCAGGCCGGCAGCCGGCGTGTGATCGAGCGCACGATCGTTCGGCTTGTCCGCTGCGGGCATCACCAGGTCGGCGAGATAGAGCCTATGTGAGGAAATCGATGTCAGGGGGCGGCTGGAACGTAAGCGAACGACCCGGGAGGCGACCGTGAGCGATTGGGAGCCGCTCAGACGAACGATCCCGATGCCGCCCTCCCCCATGGGGGTGGCAATGGCGCAGATCGTATCCTCAAGTCCTCCCTGCATGACGACTCTTTCGCTCGGCGCTACGCCCCCAGCGAGGCCTTGGCTCCTGGGGGCGGTTATGATTTCGCGCTGCTCTGCTCAGGCCCTGCCGAGATGAGGGGCTTGTTGCGAAACAGAAACCGGTCCGTAAAGACTTGTTGGGAGATGGTCAGGACGTTGTTCGTCAGCCAATACAAGACCAGGCCCGCAGGGAAATTGACGAACAGGAAGGTCATGAACACCGGGAGCACCAACATGATCTTCGCTTGCGTCGGGTCCATCGTGGTGGGGGTGATCTTCTGCTGGATCACCATGGTCGCTCCCATGATCACCGGCAACACATAGTAGGGATCCTGCACCGACAAGTCGGTAATCCAGAGCATGAAGGGCGCCTGGCGCAAATCGATCGTCATATAAAGGATGTTGAACAGGGCCACGAACACCGGCATCTGGAGAATCATCGGGAGGCAGCCGCCCACCGGATTCACTTTCTGGTCGCGATAGAGCTTGATCAATTCCTTGTTCAGCCGGTCCCGGTCGTCCTTGTATTTTTCCTGTACGGCGGCGACCTTGGGCTGGATCAGCTGCATCATCTTCATCGACTTGTAGCTCTTGTACTGTAGCGGCACAAACAAGAGTTTGATCGCCAAGGTCAGGAGGATGATGGTGACGCCGTAGTTGTAGGTATAGTTGTGGATGAATCGCAGCACGTAGAAAATAGGCTTGGCCACCGACTTCACCACCGTCCAGCTGCCGAAGATGAACCAGCCGAAATCGATCGTATCTTCCAGGCCCACGTTCAAGGAGCGGAGCGTGTCATATTCCTTCGGGCCGGCATAGAGCTGGAGCGCGACCGACGTCCCCGCGACAGGCACGGGCATGCGCACGCCGGACGAGACCACCTTGTCGCCTTCTTTTTTGGCCAGCGCGGATGTCGCCTGTTTCGGCATCAAGACCGACAGAAAGTACTTGTCTTGCAACGCGACCCACTGAACCGAGCCCTTTCGCTCAAGCTCCGTGTCCGGGGTTTCTTTTTCCGCCTTGTCGTCAACCAGCGAAGCCGATCCGATCAGGCCGATGAACCCTTCGCCCCATTCCACGATCCCAAAGTTCGTGCCCAGGCCGACATCGTAGGGCTCGGTTACGCCTTCCAGCGCGATGGCGATATCCACCACATAACTATCGTGATGGAAGGTCAGCCGTTTCTCCACGCCGAGATGGGTGGCGGGATCGTGAAACTGCATCGTGACATGCCCGACGGGGTGCGCGGCGTCCAGGATCGTGAAGTCTTGTTCAATATGGTAGAGGCCTTCCCGAATCGTCTTTTCGATCTCGGCGTTCGCCACCGTAATCGAGAGAGGGCCTCTGAACTTTCCCCCCGAATAGACGAGTTGCACCGGTTTTTCTTCAGGGGGCGCCGTATGGTATCGCTTCAGCTCCCAGCTCTTAATTACTCCGCCACGATTTGAGAACCCGACCCGCACCAGATCCGTTTCAACCGTCACTGTCTGTTCCGCCGTTGTCGAGGGCGCAACGGGCGAGGTCATGTCGGACTGTTGTCCCGATTGGGCGGTGAGGCCCGCGCCGGGCGCACTGCTGTTTTGCCCTGCCGCACCCGCATGAATCGATTCCGGTTCAGCGGAGGAGGAGCCACGGGTCGACGAGTCTTGGACAGGAGCTGGCTCTGGGAGCCAGCCCATCTGTTTGAGGAGCAGGTCGTAGCCCAGGATGATGGCTAATGAGAGGACGAGAAAAATAACGACGCGTTTTTCCATGACCACATGTTATCCGAGGTGAACAACCAAGAGCCCTGTTACTTCACAGGGTCCATTCCTCCGGGATGAAACGGATGGCACTTCAGCAGGCGGCAGGCCGCAAGCTTCAGCCCGCGGAGCACCCCATACTGACCGATTGCAGCACTCGCATATTCGGAGCAGGTCGGCTCGAAGCGGCAGGCCGGTCCGAGGAACGGCGAGATCCAGTAGCGGTAACCGGCAAGCAGAGCGAGACACCAGTGGCGCATGCTAGGCCTCAGGGGGACGTAAGAGCCGTTGGCGTTGAAGCGATGACAGCCAGGCCTCTTTCAGGACGGCAAAGGGCCGTAGAATCGACTCCCGTTTGGGAAAGACAACAAGGGCTTGTCCCGGAATCAATTGATCTTGCACCTGTCGCGTGAGCTCCCGAAACAGACGCTTCACGCGATTCCGGCTGACGGCGCCTCCGAATCGCTTGCCGACGACAATGCCGACACGGGAGCCGGTCACTTCAGTTTCGCAAATCATCATGTTAAAGAAGGCGGTCGAAATGCGGCGTCCGTGCTTCTTGGCATGCTCGATATCACGGCTACGTTTCAGGAACAGATCCCTGTCAGTTCCACCCTGCGACATGACGATCATCCTGGGTGAGAACCAGTTCGCACAGGAACTCCCTTCGAGTCCAGATCTCCGGATCTCGAGCATGACCACATGCCGTCATTCTTGGAGGGAACGTTCTTGTTTGGGACACGTACCGGGGGCAAGATTCCTTGCGAAGCCTGCGGAGGTACCGCTCACTACTATACGGTCAAGCGAGCCCGACCCTTCGCGCGGCGACGAGCCAGGACCTTGCGGCCGTTCTTCGTGCTCATCCGTTTACGAAATCCATGCTCACGCTTTTTCTTGAGGTTCGATGGCTGCGCAGATGTAAACGACATAACAATCACTCCTTGCTAAGAATACCCACGGATGAACGGGGCATTATAGGGGCGGGGTTGCACCCTGTCAAATTGTTGTTCCTTCACGCCTGGCGATTTGTGCCTCGATTAGCGCGCGAAACATGAGCTGGGGGCTCTAGCCCATTGAAAACCTTCCCCCTCTCTATGGACTATAATTGAGGCGCTTTTGTCGGTAACGGGCTAGACCGCCCCATCATTTTCGCAAAAATCCCAGGACATTCAATGTAAAGCACTGTAATATAAAGACTTCGAGCTGATTGCCAGGGTGGATCCATTGGCACCACCCTTGCGAATCAGTTTTCATTCGACGCATCCTGTATGCGAAGAACGGGCAAGTAAACGAAGATAAACAGGAGCGTTGACCCTTAGTCGGCTTTTTAACAAGGAGAGAAACGATGAATACACGAGCAGCAATGTTGCCAGTCCTGTGCGCCCTCTTGATGCTTACGGCCTGCGCGAAGGCGCCGACGGAGCAGGTCGCAGCGGCGGAGAAGGCCGTGACCGAGGCGCAGCAGAGCGGCGCTGCAACCTATGTCGCGGACGAATATGCCAAAATCGAAGGCACCATGGCAGCCCTTAAGAAGGAAGTGAGCGAGCAGGACGGCAAATTCGCATTGCTCCGAGATTACGGGAAGGCCGAACAGCTGGCCGCCGCCGCCAAGAGCGATGCTGAGCGGGTGAAAGTCGAGGCCGCGACGAAGAAGGAAGAAGCGAAGGCCGCCGCGCTCCAGGCTCAACAGGTTGCGCAAGAAGCCGTGGCCTCCACGCTCGCCCTCGTCGCCAAGGCGCCGACCGGAAAAGATCGCGCCGCATTAGAGTCGATCAAGGCCGATGCCGATGCGCTCAAGGAATCGCTCAATCAGGTACAGACGGCGATCGATGCCGCAGACTACCCAGCTGCACAAACCAAGGCGAAGGCCATTCACGAGAAGAGTCAGGCCGTGTCCCGGGAAATCGAGGCAGCGCTTGCCAAGATCGGAAAGGGAAAACCCTCTGCAGCGAAGAAGAAGTAAGATAGACTGATCCTATGTCTGGTCACTGTTCGCGCGTTACATTGATCGTCTTGGGGTGGGGAGCCTTGGCGTTGGCCGGGCTGTTCAGCGGCTGCGTGGAGGCCGTGCCTCAAGACGCGATTGAAGCGGTTGAAAACATTGATCGGGACCTCATGGAGTTGCGGGCGGCCGAGTTTTCCCCGGTCGATTATGCTCGGTTCGCCCACCAGTGGATGGCGCTGAAAAGCCGTGTGCAGGCCGACGAAGACCTGATTCGCTGGCCTTGGGAGCCTAACGATTTGGAGCTCGCTCTGCGGCGGCTCCAGGAAGAAGGCTCTCAGACCGTTGCCCGCCTCACGAAAGAGCGCGAAGCGTTGCGCCATTCAGCGGAAAGCAAGATTGCCCAGGTCGAGGACCGACTCCGGGTGATGGCGGTGCAAGTCAGCGCCATCGATAGCCGGCTCGTGCTGGGGCAGAAACCAGTTGAAACCGATTTGCTCATGAAACAGGCCCATGCCTTCTACGAGCAGGGGCAGTACGACCGTTCGCTCGACGCGTCGGATCGGGCCGCACAGAATCTGGCCATGCAAGCGGTCTTGTTGGGTAATGAGTTCAGGCGGTATGCGGATCGCGGGCGAATCAGCCGCTGGCAACAGATGGCCAAGGACACGATCGCCTGGTCCCGCACTCACCAAACTTCGGCGATCGTGGTCAATAAGGCCGATCGCCTGCTGACCCTCTACCAGAACGGACAGAAGGTCCTCTCCTATCCTGTCCGCCTCGGCTTCAACGGCATTCGCGAGAAACGTTACCAGGGCGATGGTGCCACTCCGGAGGGCCGCTACCGGATCAGCCGCAAACGCGGACAGGGGCAGACGCAATTTTATCGCGCGTTGGTTCTCGATTATCCCAACGAAGAGGATCGACGGCGCTATCGGCTGGAACGAAAGGCCGGGCAGATTCCGGCCTCGCGTGCTATCGGGGGGCAAATCGAAATCCACGGAGTCGAGAATGAATTGATGGCCCAAACATTGGGGTGCGTCATGCTCGAAAATCCACAGATGACCCTGCTATTCGATCGAGTCGAGAAAGGCACGCCAGTGACCATCGTTGGCGCGCTGCATGAGCAGAACTCCGTCGCACAGACGTTAGTGCTGCTGGGTGTTCAACGGGAAGAAACCTAACGGAGGATTCATGAAGCGAGTCCTCCTATTTGTGTGGTCAGGCGTGATGGGCCTTTTCCTGGTCACCCTGGTGCAGAGCAGCGGGCTGCCGCTTTCAAACGCCTCAACCGTCCGTCCCGCCACAGTCGATGCCGTTTCGTTACGCGTCCTTCAAGCGCGCTATAAAACGCTCGCCAAGCAACTGACCCAGTTGATGCCGACGCAGCTCTATATTCTGGTCGATACGGCCCACAACCACCTCTATATCAAGCGGCAGGACCAGGTGATGCTGGATGCGCTGGCCTCCACCGGCAGCGGTACGATCCTGGACAAGCCAGGCGAGTCGAAGGGGCAGTGGATCTTCGATACCCCTCGGGGCGAATTTACCGTACAATCCCGGTTGACCAATCCCGTCTGGGTCAAGCCGGACTGGGCTTTTATTGAAGAGGGGCTCGCGGTCCCCAAAAGCCAGGCAGACCGTCTCGAGCCGGGAGTACTCGGTGAATATGCGCTCGGATTCGGGAAGGGGTACTTTATTCACGGGACGCTCTATACCCGTCTCCTCGGGAAGAATGTGACGCACGGCTGTATCAGACTGAACGACGACGATCTGAAGAGTGTGTATTGGCTTGCCAAAGTCGGCACCCCGATCATGATTTTCTAACCTGCCTCGCACTGGCGCAGCCCCTATGACTTTTCTCTGCGCAACGTTTTCCATTCTTCTGTCGCTGATTTCGGCAAGCTGGGCTGCCGAGCCGGAGGTCATCCCGCCAGGGGGCTTCACCGATTCCGCCGCGCTGCAAGAAGCCACCAGAGTGTTGGAAGAAGAAATCAAGCTCGCCGCCAAACCACAGACCTATGTGCTCATCGATCTCGCGACCAACGTGATCCAGATCAAGGGGCGGGGCGTCGAGCTCCATCGTAGTCCGATCGAAAGCTGGTCGGCGTCCGACCTCTCCCGGCTTGCGGCCCTGCACCGCCTCCGTGAACGGCCGCAAGTCACTCGCCGCAAAATCGATCCGACGGCCGTGGCGGAACAAGATCCCATTTCCCTGGTCGACATGCCGACCACGTTTACGCTCAAATTCTCCCCCCCCCTGGCGATCCTCGTTCTCTCCAATACGGATGGCAATCCCTGGCAATGGACCTTGCAGCGAGGGCGAGTATGGTGGCGTCGGTTCACGGCATGGGGGCAGATTCTTCGGACCGGAGATACGTCTCCGCCTCCTCCCTCCCTCGATCTCACCGTTTCGCCCGGTGACGCGCAGTCGCTCGCCTGGACGGTCACGGAAGGCATGCCCTTTCTCATCCGCCGCCCTACGCCATAGGGAGGCCTTATGTTTGTCTTGCGCTCGTCCGATATCTCTATGTTGAGGAACGATCGATGACCCGGAGCCGGACGAGAGTCGCAGACGGCATAGACGATCCCAGTGGACCGCGCGCCATGAAGCTCAAAACAGCCCGATCATTTTCTTTAGAACTGCACGCGCGGGTGACAGCGGCTCACGCGCGACTCACGGCATCCCATGCGGTCGAGCGGCTGTGGGCCCGCGATCATCGGTTGTGGAAAGAAGATCCGACAGACATTGCTAACCGCCTGGGCTGGCTGACCATTGTCGGCGAGATGAATCTTCGAGTCGAAGAGTTGCAGTCGTTCGCACAGACGGTGAGAGATCGCAGCATCCGCGACGTGGTCTTGCTTGGTATGGGCGGCAGCAGTTTGGGTCCTGAAGTGTTGCGCGCCTCGTTTGGATCGAGCCGTGGTTTCCCGCGCTTGTGGGTTCTCGATTCCACGATCCCCGGCCGGGTTCGACAGGTCACAGAGGCGATCGATCCGGCTCGCAGCCTGTTCATCCTTGCCAGCAAGTCCGGCGGGACCATCGAGGTCCTGTCCCTCTTCGCCTATTTCTGGAAGCTCGTGCATCAGACCCCGGGCCATCAAGGCGGCGAGCAGTTTATTGCCATTACCGATCCCGGCACCGGGCTGGAAAAGCTGGCAGCGGAACATCGGTTCGGCCGAGTCTTTGCCAGCCCCGCCGACATCGGCGGACGGTATTCGGTGCTCTCGTATTTTGGCCTGGTCCCGGCGGCGTTGATGGGGATCGATGTGGCGCAGTTGCTGGCGCGGGCCGCCATGATGGTTCGCATTTGCCAGGTCCAGACCCCCCTCGCCCACAATCCCGGCGCAGACCTTGGCGCGACGATGGCAGCCTTGGCGCAAGTGGGGCGTAACAAGGTCACCATTATTGCTTCACCCCAGATTGCGGCTTTTGGCCTCTGGGCGGAGCAACTGCTCGCGGAAAGCACGGGTAAGGAAGGCACCGGTCTGATTCCCGTCGCGAACGAACCGAGCCTGCCCTCGAAGGTCTATGGCCAAGACCGGCTGTTCGTGTATCTCCGGTTGAAGAACGATCAGAATAGACCCCTCGACCAGCAAGTCGCCAAACTTGCCAGAGCGGGCCATCCCGTTCTGACCGTCACGCTCCAAGACCGGTACGATCTCGCGGCAGAATTTTTCCGGTGGGAAGTGGCCACGGCCGTCGCAGGCCATCTCCTGGGGATTCAGCCCTTCGACCAGCCGAATGTTCAGGAAAGCAAAGACAATACGGCCCGCGTGTTGAAAACCGTTCAGTCCACCGGCACGTTGCCGAAGCAGACCACCGTCACTCCGGCTCAAGCCGCGGCGCAGCTTAAGCGGCATTGTCGCCCCGGCATCTATGTCGCCATCCTGGCCTACACGACGCCTTCGCCAAAGATGGAGCAGGCCCTTCGCGCGCTCCGGCGAACGCTCCTCTCCCATCACCATGTGACGACCACGGCCGGCTATGGCCCTCGCTATCTCCATTCGACGGGCCAGCTTCATAAGGGAGGTCCGGACAGCGGACTCTTTTTGCAGCTTATCGATCAGATGAGCCCCGATCTCGCGATTTCCGGAGCAGTCTTTACCTTTGCCACGCTCGCGCGGGCCCAGGCAGCCGGCGATATACAGGCGTTGCACGCGCATGGTCGGGAGGCCATCGTGATGCCGCTGGGCAAGAACCCGCTTACGGCGATTCAGGCTTTGACGAAATCTCTCGCGCCCCGTATGAAAGCCCGGCCTTCAATTGGCACGCGCAGCAAGAGCAGGGGCGCCAGCAAAAAATAAGATGGCAGGCATTCCCGAGATCCGTCTCTCTTCCGATCGTCAGACCTGGGCCGCGACCGCCGCTGAGTTCGTGCAGTCGGTGGGCCGTGAGGCCGTTCGCGAAAAGGGACAATTCCTCATCGCCCTCTCCGGCGGCGCGACGCCGGCGCTCCTCTACGAAGCCCTGACCTCTCCCGCGTTTGCCGGCCGTTTCGATTGGTCGCGCACCACGTTTTTTTTCGGCGACGAACGGTGCGTTCCTCCGGACGACTCCCGGAGCAATTACGCCTTGGCCAACAAGGCCCTCTTCATGCCTCTACACATTGCGCCGTCGCAGGTCTGCCGTATGGCGGGGGAATCCCGCGATCAACAGGCGGCGGCGGCTGACTATGAACAGCACTTGCGCCGCGCAACGAAGACTCTCGCGCCGGCCTTGCCGCAGCTCGATCTCATTCTCCTGGGTCTGGGAGAGGATGGCCATACCGCGTCTCTCTTCCCCGGGTCGCCAATCTTGCGGGACCGCCGGAGCGTGATCGCGGTCACCCACTCGCCGAAGGATCCCCCGACCAGGCTGACGATGACTCTAGGTGTGATCAACCGGGCGAGTGTGGTACTGTTTCTCGTTGCGGGAGCCGGCAAGGCCGGAGTCGTGAGCGCTATTCTCGATCCGAAGACCGAGGCGGACCGGCAGCTCCCGGCATCGCTGGTCGCGCCGGACGAGGGCCGCCTGGTCTGGCTGCTCGACCCGGCGGCTGCCGCAGGGCTGTCCAGAGATCGATTGAGCAGGATCGCACATGAGGACTAGATGATTGTTGCCGGTGATATCGGGGGCACGAAAACTTACTTAGCCCTGTTCGATTGGAAGAAAGACCGCGTCGACCCCGTCCGGCTGGAGTCTTTTCATAGCGCCGACTATACCTGCCTCGAGGACATGCTCGAGGAGTTTCTTGTCCCGCCGAAACCTCCGACGCCCATCGACGAATACGAAGCGGAAAAAAACAGTATCGAGGAACCGGAGGAGAAGCGTCCGGCGGAAGAGCCGCTGAAGATCGACGCAGCCTGTTTTGGCATCGCCGGCCCCGTCATTCAGAACCATTGCCAGACGACCAACCTCCCCTGGGTGGTGGATGGCGCGGCCTTGGCCAAACATTTCGACATTCCAAACGTGCGGCTCCTCAACGATCTCGAAGCCATGGCCCACGGCATTTTGCTGCTGCGATCCGACGAAGTCGAAGTCCTCAACGCCGGCACGCCCCCGCCCCATAATCAGGCGCTCGCGCTGATCGCAGCGGGAACAGGACTGGGTGAGTCCATCCTCTGTTGGAACGGGTCGCGCTATCAGCCCATGCCGTCGGAAGGCGGCCATGCGGACTTCGCGCCGAACAATGACAATGAGATCGAGCTCCTGCGCCATCTGCGAGGCCATTACCTGCACGTCAGTTACGAACGGGTCCTGTCGGGCCCGGGCCTGCAGGCGATTTACGACTATGTCCGCGACAGTAAAAAGAACGAGCCGACCTGGCTCTCAGAGCAAATCAAGGCGGGAGACCCGGCGGCGGTGATTGCCGAAGCGGGCCTCAAGGGGCAGGCGGAGATCGCCAAGTTGACGCTCGACCTGTTTGCGTCGATCTATGGAGCAGAAGCCGGGAATCTTGCGCTGAAGGCTCTGGCGCTCAACGGCGTGTATCTGGGCGGAGGCATGGCGCCCAAGCTGCTCGCCAAACTGAAGGACGGGACCTTTATGAAGTCGTTTACCAGCAAGGGCCGTTACAAACGGTTGATGAGTTCGATTCCGGTTAAAGTCGTGATGAACGAACAGACGGCCTTGCTCGGTGCCGCGTCGTTCGCCGCCCACCTCGCCAGGCAGGGGGCATGATGGCGACGGATCTCGATGCGTTGAAACGGGCGGCGGCGTTAAAAGCCGTCGAGTATGTGCGCGACGGAATGGTCGTAGGACTGGGGACAGGCTCCACGGCCAAACACATGGTCATGGCGCTGGGGGAGAAGGTCCGTTCCGGCATGAAGCTCCGCGGAGTGCCCACGTCCAAAGAAACGGCAACGCTGGCGAGAGAGCAGGGCATTACCCTCATCGATGCGGACAATGCCTGGGTGATCGATGTCGCGATCGACGGAGCGGACCAGGTCGATCCGGCCTTCAACCTTATTAAGGGCGGCGGCGGCGCATTGCTGAAAGAAAAGATTGTCGCAGCCTCGGCCAAGCAGTTCATCGTGTTGGTGGACCAGACCAAGCGCGTATCGGTATTGGGGGGCTCCTTCCCCCTCCCGATCGAAGTGATTCCCTTCGGCTGGGGCAGCACGGCCAGAGAAATCGAAGCCCTCACGAAGAGTCCCGTTGCGTTGCGGGAACGGAACGGATCTCCCTTTCATACTGAAGCAGGCCATGTGGTTCTGGATGTCCATCTGGCACGGATCGACAACCCGCGCGAACTGGAGATCGCCCTGAACTTGATTCCCGGAGTCGTCGAGACCGGCCTCTTTGTCGGACGAACGGATCTGCTCATCGTGGGCGCCGCCGGCGGAGTTGAGACCTATCCCGCGACGAGGACATGAGCCAGCACCAGCCCCCGGTCACACTCGATCCCTACAGGCTTCCAAGGCAGGCAGTCCCGACTCGCTACGATCTGCGGTTGGAGCCGGACCTGATCCAGGCGGCCTTTGCCGGACAGGAAACTATCACTCTCATGGTTTCTCAGCCGACGTCCGATATCTGCCTCAATGCGATCGAGCTTGACATTGTTTCGGCGACGATCGCAGGAGCCTCCGGTCAAGCGCAAGAGGCCACGATTGCCTTGGACGAACCGCTCCAACGGTGCCGTTTCATATTCGCCACATCTCTTTCGCCTGGCATCTGGAAGCTGACGATCGCATTCCGCGGCAGGCTCAACGACAAGCTGCGCGGTTTTTATCGCAGCACCTACAAAGACGAGCAGGGCGCGGCGCACAATATGGCCGCGACGCAATTCGAAGCGACCGATGCCAGGCGGGCCTTCCCCTGCTGGGACGAACCGGACTTCAAGGCGGTTTTTGCCACCACCCTGGTCATCGATCCGGCCCTGACCGCTGTCTCCAACAGTAAGATCACATCAGAAACGGTGGAGGGGGGGAAGAAGGTGCTGCGCTTTGCCGATACCATGAAGATGTCCACCTATCTGGTGGCCTTCATCGTCGGCAAGATCGAGCCGACCGAACCGACGATGGTTGGCCGGACTCCTTTGCGCCTTTGGGCCGTCCCGGGGAAAAAGCATCTCGCCACATTCGGCCAAGACATTGCGGCTGCGTCGCTCGCATTTTTTGAAACCTACTACGGCATTCTCTATCCGGGCGACAAGCTGGACCTGCTCGCCATTCCTGACTTTGCCTCGGGAGCCATGGAAAATCTCGGCGCCATCACCTATCGGGAAACGGCCCTGCTGGTCGATCGGCAGAGCGCCACGCATGGAGAGCTGGAGCGAGTGGCCGATGTGGTGGCTCATGAAAACGCCCATATGTGGTTCGGCGATCTGGTCACGATGTCCTGGTGGAACGGGCTCTGGCTGAACGAAGCCTTTGCGACCTTCATGGAAATGATGGCCGTGGATGTGTGGAAGCCGGAATGGAAACGGTGGGACAGTTTCGGCGTCTCGCGCGCCGCGGCCTTTTCCGTGGACGGACTCCGGAGCACCAGGCCGATCGAATATCCGGTGCAGGCACCCAAGGATGCCGATGCGATGTTCGACGTCCTGACCTATGAAAAAGGCGCGTCGGTTCTGCGTATGTTGGAGCAACATATCGGTCCGACGGTCTTCCGCGACGGAGTCCGCGACTATTTGCAGGCCCATGCCTATGGGAATGCGGACACGAACGACCTCTGGCTGTCGCTGGGGAAGATCGCCAAGCAGCCGGTGCCGGAGTTGATGAACGGCTGGATTTTTCAGCCTGGCTTTCCCCTCCTGACCGCCAAGGTGAGCGGGCCATCCGAAGTGACCATTACGCAACAGCGGTTCAGCTACTTGAGCGGGACTCAAGCCGGCTCATCGCAAGACCAACAGTGGCAGGTTCCGCTCCAGATGAGGGTCATGGTGAAGGGCAAGGCCAGCACCTCCCGGCTCTTGTTGACGGAGCGGGAGACGACCGTTGCGCTCCCGCAAGGCTGGGAATCCCTGCTCCTCAATGAAGGGGGCCACGGATTTTATCGCGTGAGGTATGAGCCGGATTTACTCCGTCGATTGCTGGACGGAGGGCTCGATCGCCTCGCTGTCACGGAACGGTTTAACCTCGTCAACGATGCCTGGGCCGCGACTGTGGCAGGCCTCATGGCCCTCACGGACTATCTCGACATGACGGCCCGCTTCACAACGGAGCGGGACAAGAATGTGTGGGCCGTTCTGCTAGAGTCATGGTCGCTCCTCAACAAGATCGTGGCAGCGGAGGATCGCCCGTCGCTGGAAGCCTTCGTGCGCGCGCGCGTCGGTCCGGCTGTTGCCTCGTTAGGCTGGGCGCCTCAGAGCGGCGAGAGCGAAGGGACGAAACAGCTGCGGGGAGACCTGATCGGCGCCATGGGAAAGCTGGGCAATGATCCGGCTATTCACGCTCGCGCAGCAGAGTTGTATCGGGCCTATCGAAAGGACGTCGCGGCGGTCGATCCCAATATCGTGCCGGCGCTGGTGGCGACCCTCGCCCATCGGGGCGACGAGGCCCGGTACGATGAGTTCGACGCAGGGTTTCACGCAGCCGCCACGCCACAGGAAGAACGCCGCTATCTCTTTTCGCTCGCGACATTCCAACAGAAGCCCCTGGTCGAACGGACTCTCGCCCGCACGATCAGCGGAGAGGTCCGCACCCAGGATGCGCCGTTCCTCGTGAGCGCCGTCCTGGGTAATGTGTCCGGCAGAGAGCTGGCCTGGGATTTCGTTAAGGCGAATTGGGAGAAGATGGACCAACTCTTTCCCAAGCAAGGGCTGCGGCGCATGTGCGGCGGCATCGTCAACCTGGCCACGCCGGAACTCGAACGGGATGTGCGGGATTTTTTCACGACGCGCCAGATCGACCTGGGCGGGAAAACATTGGAACAGTATCTGGAGCAGCTCAGGATCATGGTGACGGTGCGGGAGCGGGACGGGGCAGTACTGCGCCGCTATCTTCAGGATGTCCGCTGACGAGCTGCTTATTCGTGACGCAGGATGGCCAGAGGCCTCTGGCCTAGAATCCTGTAGGTGCTGGCAAATCCGACGAAGAGCGTGAGCCCCATCGTCAGGAGCAGGCCGCATCCCAGCACAAGGGGATGCAGGCTCCAGGGCAGATCGAAGACATAGCGCAGCACCGCCCAGGACAAGGCGGTGCCGAGCATCAAGCCGATCGATCCCGCTACCAGACCCACCAAGAGATATTCGAGCGCGAAGACCCGGGCGATCAGACCCCTGGTCGCGCCGAGCGCTTTCAGAATGACCGATTCGTAGAGCCGCCTGTAACGTGTCGCAGCGAGGGCCGCCGCCATGACCAGGCAGCCGGTCAGGAGGCAGAAGAGCGCCATCGCGCTGATCGCCGTTGCCAGACGGTCCAGCACACGCGAGAATCCGTCGAGCACGTCGCCGATATGGATCGCGCTGACGTTCGGGAAGGAGGCGACGACCGCTTGCTGCAACGGCACCTCCTCGTCCTGCGAGACCCGCACCGTCGCCACATAGGTGAAGGGCGCTCCGTCGAGCGAGCCGGGCGACAGGATCATGTAGAAGTTCGTCGAGAAATTTCCCCATTCCACTTTGCGGATACTGCTCACCTCCGCCGAGATCATGGCTCCCTGAATGTCGAGTTCCACGAGCGAGCCGATCGTGAGACCCAAGCGGGTTGCGGCCTCCTCTTCGACTGACAGTTGCGGCCTCGAAAAGACCTGCCCCGGTTGCCACCAGGCTCCCTTGACCAGTTGATTATCTTTCGGCAGCTGGTCGAGGAAGGTCAGCACATATTCCCTGGTGAGATACCATTGTGTGCCCCGCTCGTCTTTTCCTTCCGCGCGCGCGCGGTTCTTGTCGTTCCCTTCTTCTGCCGCGACGATCTTCCCATTGATGGCATGGAGCCGCGAGCGGACCAGCGGGGTGAGCTCAGGATTCGGCCGACCAGTCTGCCGGTGCAACAGGGCCATGAACTCCTGCGTCTGATCCGGCTGGATATCGATGAAGAAGAAGGTCGGTGCATCGGTCGGCCGATTTTCCTGGACATGCCGGAGCAGGGCCTGTTCGACCAGCGAGACCGTGGCGATCAACATGACGCCGATGCCGATGGCGACCATGATCCCGGTGGCCTGGCTTCCAGGCCGCAGCACATTGCCCAGAGCGAAGCGAAGGCTCAGGATGTTGGGCCTGGGCAGCCAGGCCAGCAGCCGTAGGAAGAGGCGCGCGGAGACAAAGAGGAGCGCGAGGGCGAGAGCCAGAGCCCCGAGAAACAGCAGTCCGATCGACCAGGAGCCAGCCTGCCAGATCGCGAGGGCAGAGAGTCCGAGGATGATCCCTCCCGCCGTGCCGACATTGACCCGATCGGCCAGGCCCCACCTTACCCACCAGCGTGACGGAGCCATTCCCTGCCAGACCGTCGCCTGTTCCGTTTCGCGCTGGAAGATCGCTCCCGGTTGCACCTCGCGAATCTTCAAGAGGGGCCAGAGGGTAAAGAGCAATGTTGAGAGAAGTCCCAGTGCCGCTCCCTTCAGCAAGGGCCAGAGGGAGGAGCGTGACAATTCCGAGGAGACGCCCAATTGTTCGAGGAGGTTCGAGGCGAAGAGGTCTGCCATGAGGGGCGGTAGTCCCTGCTGGAGCGCGATCCCCAGGAGGATTCCCGCCAGGCTCCCGATGGAGCCCAGGAAGATCGCCTGCACCACATAGGTGGATATCACCGTGGCCGAGTCGGCTCCGACCGCTTTGAGGATCGCGATCGTGTGCAGTTTGTCCCGCAGGAAGGCATGGATCGAGGTGCCGACTCCCAGTCCCCCGATGAAGAGGGCCGTGAGCCCGATCAGGCCGAGATAGCGGGAGAGCTGGTCGAGAAATTGTTTCAACTGCGGCTGGGCCGTGCGATAGCTGGAGAGACGCGCGGAGTCCGATGCCAGCCTGCTCCGCAGTTCCGAGAGGAGCGGTTCAACCGGCAGGCCTGGCGGCAGCTTGACGAGATACCGTTCTCGCACTCTGCTGCCAGGTTTGATGAGTTCCGCTTCCCGCAACCCCTCCTGCGCAATTATGACTCGCGGGCCCAAGCTGAAGGCGTTGGCCATGCGATCCGGTTCGGTCCTGACGATCCCGGAGATCAGGAACGTGGCCTGGCCGATCTTCAATCGATCCCCGACCGAGAGGCCCATGCGAATCAGCAGCGACTCCTGCACCACTGCGCCCAAACAGACTTGGCCGCCACAGCGATGCGTAGGGGGATGGAGCAGGGCCTCGAGTGGTTGCGCCGGGTCCAGCGCGATGGCTCCGTACAGGGGATAGGCTGAGTCGACGGCTTTGAGTTCAATGATCTGGGTCGCCTGGGGCGTAGCAGATGCCTGAGTCTGGCGCGAGGCCATGGCGATGAGCTCGCTCGCATGGGCGAGGGTCAGACCCCTGGTCGTCAGCGATTTCACGAGGGCCTGGCCTTCTGAACTGAGGGGATGGGTCAGGCGAATTTCGAGATCGCCGCCTAGCAGGCCCCGCGCTTCTTTCGTGACGGCGCGATCCACGTTCGCGCTAAAGAGCGAGACCCCGACCAAGGATCCGACGCCGATGGCGATGCAGGCGAAGAAATAGAGGAAGTGCCGCCAGGCCCCTCTGGTTTCCCGCCAGGCCATCTTGAAGATGAAGCGGTTCACCGGGGCGCCGCTGCCGGCAGAGGGTCCGAGCCAATGAGGCTGTCGGATTCGACGTGGCCGTCGCGCAACGTAATCACCCGCTCCATCGATGCGGCCATGGCGCGATCGTGGGTGACGAGGACCAGGGTGGTGCCGTATTCGCGATGGAGCGAGAGGAGGAGGTTCATGATCTGTTGTCCTGTGGCCGAGTCCAGGTTGCCGGTCGGTTCGTCGGCCAGGAGAATCGGCGGGCGACAGGCGAAGGATCTGGCTACCGCGACCCGCTGCTGCTCGCCCCCCGACAGTTGAACCGGATAATGATGCAGCCGTTGTTCCAGGCCGACGGATCTCAAAAGATCTACCGCGCGATCCCGCGCCCCGCTCGCTCCCGACAGCTCCAGCGGCACCAGGACATTTTCCAGGGCGGTGAGGGTGGGGATGAGATGAAAGGATTGAAAGATGTAGCCGATGTGATCGCGGCGGTACCGGGCCAAATCGCTCTCGCGCATCCCGGAGATGTCCGTTCCGCCCAGCGTGATGGAGCCGGAGGTCGGACGGTCCAGCCCCGCGATGAGACCCAGCAGGGTGGATTTGCCGCTGCCGGAGGGGCCGACGATGGCCAGGCGCTGCCGGTCGGGGATCACGAGGGTGACATCATCGAGGATCGTGATCTGATAGCCTCCGCCGGCCAGGCGCATCGTCAGGTGAGAAAGGGTGATCATCTTTGTCAGGCTCCACAGTATCGTCCGTGCGAAAGCCTATATTATACTGAACCTCTATGCGCCGCTCATGGATTCTCGCACCAGTCGTTTGCTGCCTTTACGCAGTCGTTTTCTATGGCTGCGACCGAGGCAACGCGCCTTCCTCGTCTCCTCCGCCTCGCGACGGGTTCGGGCAACGGCTGGGCACCGATGTCACGGCGCGGCCTGGGCGAGCGACCGCATCGGTCGCAGCGGAACGTCCGCGCATCGTCGCCTTCGGCAACAGCCTGACCGCAGGGCTCGGCGTGGCGCAGGGGGAATCCTATCCGGCTCAACTTCAGCGGAAGCTGGAGGAAACAGGCTATGCCTACCGGGTCGTGAATGCGGGGGTCAGCGGCGAGACGACAGCCGGCGGTTTGCGGCGGGTGGCCTGGGTCCTGAACGGCAAACCCTCGATCGTCATTCTGGAGCTCGGCGGCAACGACGGGTTGCGTGGCCTGAGCCTGCCGGAGACAAAAGCCAATCTCGAGCGGATCATCCAGCAACTCCAGCAGGCTTCCGTCACGGTCCTCTTAGCGGGGATGAAGCTTCCGCCCAATTATGGCAAGGACTATACGGAGGGGTTCGAGGCGCTCTATCGTTCGCTGGCGAAGCAGTATCACCTGACGTTGATCCCGTTTTTTCTCGATGGGGTGGCAGGCTCGCCCTCGCTGAATCAGGCAGACGGGATCCATCCGACTGGAGAGGGCTATCGTCTGATTGTCGAGCAGGTCTTTGTGGCGCTGAAGCCGTTATTGAAGCCAGAGAGATGACGGCTGGTCATGAAGGGAGCAACTGGGCAGGGATGGCCCAGCCCGATAGAGAAAGACATCGGGCCGGGACCAGTCCACCGGTATACGGAACAAGCGACTAGGACTTCTTGAGGAAGGAGTCGTAGCAGCCGTAGGCCAGAATCAATCCGATCAAGGTGTAATAGATGCTGGTGACGCCGCTATAGTCGGGGGCTCCTTCGCCCTTCGGTTCGTTCGCTAGCACGTAGGACACACCGGTCAGGAGGACCGAGAACGCCACTGTGACAACCCCTGCACCCATCTTCTTCATCATAGAACCCTCCCTTGGTCAGTTGGACAAAACGAGGGCCGCATTATACTGAAATCGCCGTACGGTCTGCAACGGCCCGTAACGTGAAAACGCCGCTGGCGAGCGTTTTGAGCGTCCTGCTAAATCCGCGAGTGGGTCCCGTCGCAGTAGGGAGGCCTCTCTGTCCGCTTGCAGCCGCAGAGGGCGACCCGTTTCTTTTCTTCAAAATGGACTGCCAGCGGCGAAAAATTCGTCCCGGTATGGGCGCCGTCGCAAAAGGGTTGTGTCTTCGAGCGGCCGCATTGGCACCAATAGATGGTGCCGGGACCGACTTCCACCATGCAGGGAGTACGTTGGGCAATCACCGGTTTCTCTGACATCGGTTTCTCCTTCTATTCGTGAGCAAGATTGCGTCACGATCCATATTGTTAGCGGCACCGGCGCGGGAGCCCCTGCTCACTGACCGGAGTCAGCCAGAGGTAATCCGCGACTTTCTCCCTTACCAAGTCTTGCAGTTCTTCACTCCTTCCCACGTCGAAAGAAGTCAGGTAGACGCTTATCTGATGGACCCCCTCGGGCAGGCGGCGGATCACTCGCTTGGGAACGGGAAGGTTATACTGAATATGGCCGCCCCCTGTATAGCTGACCAGGGGGCCAGCCATCGGATCGGCGCCCCGGCGGATGAGGGAGAGGCGCGCGACCAGGGTCTTGGCCATGCCTTCATCGCGGACCATGGAGGCCTCATACATCGTCCGGTAGAGGTCGTCGTTGCCGCCTCCGTGACAGGCCTGGAGTTGCTGAAGAATGCGCGCGCGATAGGCCGGGTCGTCGACGATGGTTTCGTCTTGCATACCCCACTGCGCCATGACCGGGTCGGATTGAGCCTGAGCCAATCCCTGCTTCGCGACGGTTCGGATCAGGGCCTTGGGAGGATTCAGCGCTATGACCGGCAGGCGCTGTTCTTTCGCGAAGAGGACCAGCGGCTCATAGTCCTCGTAGGCCCCGCCCCAATTTTGTTGCCAGCGGACGGACTCCAGGAATGTCTGGCGGCTCTGATCGGGACCGGACAGGTACCGGTCCAGCGCAGCCTGGCCGTCCCAGCCGAACATTTCCATGGCCAAGACCGGCGCGCGGCCTCCCCTTGTCAGTTTCCGCAACACCGTGAGCGCCGCCTCGACATGCAACCGGTTGTGATGCTCCTCGCCGAGATAGACGATGTCCTGTTGCAGCAGCAGTGCGGCCCATTGGTCGGGAGGGATCGGTTGCCCTGTCGCCGTCTCGATGATCTGTCCTGCCTGAAAGGGCGTAGGCAGTCCCTCCGGCGAGTCGGACAACTTCGTCGGCGTTCCGCTGGCACAGGCCAGCGCGAGCCAGGCCAGGCACAGGACCAGCAGCAGTCTGGCGCGGGAGCCTGCCGCTTGCGCGGCAACAAATGCCGTAGTCATAGTCTCTCACTAACATAGGTTCTCCGGGACGGCAAGACAACAACCTTGACGCTTCAAGGCCCCGGTCGTTATGCTGCAAGGCATCAACCGACAGCGATAGATCGATCATCACAGGCCACGCACCACCCGATTCATGAATTCCAACGCACAGGTCCTTGCAGATTTCCGCTCACAGGTCACGCAGCTGTTACAGGAACGAGACAAGGAGTGGGAAGCCTCCCGCAAACTGGTTGAGGGGGCCAGGCTTCCGACGACCTTGAAACGGTTGATCGAAGAAGCCGGGCTCGCCGACCTTCCCGTCAGCATCCGTGAGGCCATTGCCTTGGCGCTGGGCCATGCGGAAGCCGTTAAAATTCAGGATCTCCCAGGCCCCCGGCTGAAAGAACTTACCGGGCTTCCTCCGACAAAGGCCGTGCGGGCTCTCTGCGTCTGGCTGGGTGTCGTGGAGGGGCCTGCGGCTCAGTGGCCTCTGACATCTCTACAGAGCGATGCGATTGCAACCTTCGTCCAATCCCACGCCAATCCTTTCGACTTGTTGCTCGATGCGGACGTGGCGTCGCTGCTCGACTTGGGAGCTGGCGACCTGTCCTTTGCCACGGAGCTGGTCGAGCAATATGTCGCGCCCCTTCACCAGCGTCAGCGGGAGTTGATTCTCCATGCGCTGGACCGGCTGCAGCCAGGCTCGAAGCTGGGAGGCCCGCTCCATCCGGAACGGGAGAGGCTCAACGGTCTGCGGTCTCGGACCGGCCTCTCGTTTCAATTCTACGGCAACCACGACATGTTCGACCTGGGTGACCTCGACCGGGCAGGGAAGCTTGCTCCTCGCTATACCATCGCAACCTGCTGGGCTCCCGCGACCCCTACGTTCGCGTACGAACCGACCAGATTGTCCGGGCTGATCATCACGCAAGAACTCCGGCACACCAAAGGCCAGTTCCGGCAGACTATTTTTTCGGGAGAGCCGGCATTGGAAGTCCTGCATGGGGACCGGTCCCTGCTGTTCCCCTCCTGGAAGTTCGAGATTCGAGGTCCCCTCGCCTTGCTCGATGTGATGGCGCGGCGAGGCCGCCTCTGTGTTCTTGGGGCCGTCGATACCCAGGTCTTCTGGGAAATCCTTTCCCAGCTGCTCGATGAGCCCCGCTATCGGCCGGTGGATCAACCCTTTACGACGGGCAACCTCCCGACCCTGTTCGGCGAAACCTTCGAGCGGCTTTCGCGCTTGGCGATCGGCGAAACGGTGAACCTGGCTGACTGGGCTTCGCTACGGGGGCAGATTCCGCGAGTCCTTCCTCTGCTGCTGGGACAGGCCCCCACCTATCGTTTCCGTTCCGTGCAGATTCGCAGGGGAGGCGTTTTCCCCGGCATGCCAGCCAGCAGTACCGCTAGACGGTTCGCGAATATGGTTGAAGAGACCACGCCCTGGATGCTCATTCTCGTTCCGGAATAGCAGGAGGCTGAAACAGCGCGTTGGCTCCGTTCTCGCATCGTTCAGACCTTCAACCTACCCGCCGGGCACGTGGGCCTTCACTTGCGGCGGCCTTGTTAGCGAATTGTTTCAGCCTCCTGCCTGAGCATTGTCCCTTCATCTGCTCGAGACGAGCTTGCATCGGATCATCCCGGCAAACCATTGCCAATAGCCATATACGGACCAGTCGATGCGAAAACTCACGTGAAAATTGACCGTCTCGAAACCCGTTGCTAGACTTCGAGCGTGTCCGATCACCACCTATTCCTGAACCACCAGGACGACTAATCCCGCATGAGTGCAACCCCCATGCGAGATCTCCGGCTAAGATAGCTACGGGCACTGTCGTATCGCGCCATTTTCCGCGAGCAAGATTTTGGGATCGTCGTGGCCGGTCGAGGGGGGTCGGATTATATACGAGAGAAAGGTTGGTGTGGTCAAGCCGACGAACTGTGAGTTGGAGCGGGAAACGAGATTTGAACTCGCGACCCTCGCCTTGGCAAGGCGATGCTCTACCACTGAGCTATTCCCGCTCACTCACAGTCAGCACGAGGGGTGAGATTTTACTGGGCGGGAACGTGACTGTCAAGCCGCCGCATTATTCTCCGTAAATATCCGACAGTCGGTCCTCCAGTGCGGATGGAGCGGTGAGCGGTGGTCGCAGGGACACCAATCCTAAGTGCGGCCGGTGGTAATGATAGCGGTCAAGAAACGTGTGGACCTCCGGAATCAGGCGTGGCCGATCCTCGACGCGATAGGTCCCCCACCCTACGCACTCCTTGCGTAGGGTGCGATTGAAACTTTCGATATAGGCTTGCTCATGCTTCTTGTAGGGACGGGCCATGCGATGTCGGTCGCAATACGCTCGCACCTGTTGGGCAAATGCCCCTTTGAACTCCGGTCCCCCGTCAGTCTGCAACCCCTCAACGTGTCTCGTACAGCGCCGCGCCATCTTCACTGGTCAACGTGGGCCGGAGTACCACCTCGGCTTCTTTGGTGTACATGTCGATGCCCGTGAAGGCAAACACGCTACCAAAGGCCACGGTATCCATTTGAATGACAGCCCGGGCTCCGTCCGCGTGGGGGCCGGCCCCCCCCCCCCGTTTCTGATTCTTGCGCCATTTCGAGCGGATCACGTACTTCTCGGCTAGAATCTCATAGATCTTGGGGACTGAGAGCTGAACCTGATACTCCCGTTCCAGGAAATAGGCGATCTTCTGGCCACAGCACTCGTGCTCCCGCATCCGTCACTCCCAGATTAGCCGTTTGATCGTCGCCGAAACCTGCCGGGCTCGTCGGGGCTCCTTTTTCATAAATACTAGACAGTTTTAGGAGCTTTTTTTGCTCTCGTTACTTCGTTACAACTATATAAAATTGTTACCAAAAGGTAGCGCAAGGATAAATGAATTAAAGCATTGATTTACTTGATTTTTTTGCGCATCAATCGTTTAAGCATTGCCGGTGATACGTTAGGTACCCATGACAATTTAATCGTGATAATGAAAGTGAATGCAAGACGATAATTTTAATATTATTATTCAATTGGTTATACGCTCTGACTAGAATCCAATGGCTCTATAGATCCTGGCGCGTATATTGCGTACATAAGCGCCCATGATGCCAGGAATACAAGATGAACCAATGCAGGTAGCCATGACTAACCAGCTGGTAGCCTGTTCGGTGCTCCTGTTTTCGGGCAGTTTTTTGAAGGAAGGGGGGTGGTCTGAATATTCCGTTGTGCGTCAGTAGAAGTCGCGTGGGCTTATTGAAGCCCTCAACTCTTAGGAGGTGTCACCAATGTTTTTGTCACGTAGGCAGTTTTTAAAAGTCTCCGTGGGAACCGTCGCCGCCGTTGCGGTCGCGGACAAGGTCCTGGCGTTGACCGCGCTTCAGCCGGTCATCGAAGTGGGCAATCCCTTGGGAGATTATCCGGATCGGTCGTGGGAGCGTGTCTATCACGATCAATATCGTTACGATTCGTCGTTTACCTGGTGTTGTTCGCCGAACGACACGCACGCCTGCCGCATCCGGGCCTTCGTCCGGAACGGTGTGGTCATGCGGGTTGAGCAGAACTACGATCACCAGACGTACGAAGATCTCTACGGCAACCGCGGAACGTTCGCGCACAATCCGCGCATGTGCTTGAAGGGATTTACCTTCCATCGCCGCGTCTATGGCCCCTATCGCTTGAAGGGTCCGTTGATGCGGAAGGGCTGGAAGGAATGGATGGATGCCGGCTCACCGGAGCTGACGCCAGAAGCGAAGCGGAAGTACAAGTTCGACAGCCGCTTCCTGGACGATATGCTGCGCGTGTCCTGGGACACGGCCTTTACCTATGCCGCCAAGGCGATGATCATCATTGCCACGCGCTACAGCGGTGAAGCCGGTGCCCGTCGTCTTCGCGAGCAGGGGTATGCGCCGGAAATGATTGAAATGATGAAGGGCGCGGGAACGCGCTGCTTCAAGCATCGCGCTGGTATGCCGGTCCTCGGCATCATCGGCAAGATGGGCAACACCAGAATGAACGGCGGCGTTAACGCGTTGCTGGACACCTGGATTCGCAAGGTCAGTCCGGATCAGGCACAGGGCGGCCGGTATTGGTCGAACTACACCTGGCACGGCGACCAGAACCCCGCCCACCCCTGGTGGTGCGGCGCCCAGGGTTCCGACATCGACTTGTCCGACATGCGCTTCTCCAAACTGAACACCAGTTGGGGTAAGAACTTCGTCGAAAACAAGATGCCGGAAGCGCACTGGAAGTTGGAATGTATCGAACGGGGCGCCCGGGTCGTGGTCATCACGCCTGAGTATAACCCCACCGCCTACCGCGCCGACTACTGGATGCCGTTGCGACCCGCGTCGGACGGCGCCATTTTCTTGGGCGCCATGAAGATCATCGTCGATGAG
>SXGR01436828.1_pt1 | contig 29752 bp, 28 predicted proteins | sample 3174711 | NCBI WGS metagenome assembly SXGR01 (sample SAMN11356860, study PRJNA531348) | freshwater metagenome | isolation source: freshwater sample F1-60 | place: China: Fuxian Lake, Yuxi | collected 2017-12-25 | reverse complement strand
GATCACCGACGGTCGCTTCTCCGGCGGCAGCCACGGCTTCGTCGTCGGCCACGTCTCCCCCGAAGCCGCCGTCGGCGGCCCGCTCGCCATCGTGAAGAACGGCGACCGCATCCATATCGACGCGGTGAAGAACGAGCTCAACCTGGACCTGTCGGACGAGGAGATCGCCCGTCGGCTCAAGGATTGGCGGCCCGCCCCGTGCAAGGAGAAGCGCGGCGTGCTGGCCAAATACGCCAAACAGGTGAGGTCCGCCTCCGAAGGCGCCATCACCGACGGCGACTGAGGCCTTCCTGAGCGGAAATGAAAGGGCGGACGCTCCGGCGGTCCGCCCTTTTTGTTGCAAGCCTCTCGGCGCCGGGAGAGCATCAGGACATCGTGGCCTCCTCCTTCGACCTCTACCGCCGGCAGCTCCTCAATTTCCCTGAACTCGGCGTCTCGCTCGACTTCAGCCGCGCGCCCGCGCCGGCGGGCTTCGCCGAGAAGATGGCCCCGGCCATGGCGAAGGCCTTCGCCGACATGGCCGCCTTGGAGAAGGGCGCCGTCGCCAATCCCGATGAGAAACGCATGGTCGGCCACTACTGGCTGCGCGCGCCGGAACTCGCGCCCGACGCGAAGATCGCCGCCGAGGTGAAGGCCGCCGTCGAAGCCATCGTGAAGTTCGCCGCGCAGGTCCACGCCGGTCAGGTCAAAGGCTCCGCCGGCAGGTTCACCGACCTCCTCTGCGTCGGCATCGGGGGCTCGGCCCTCGGGCCGCAGTTCGTGGCCGACGCGCTCGGCGGCAAGACGGACAAGCTCCGCGTGCATTTCATCGACAACACCGACCCCGACGGCATCGACCGCGTCTTCGACGGTCTCGTCGGCCGCCTCGGGACCACCCTCGCGATCGTGACCTCGAAATCCGGCAGCACGCCCGAGCCGCGCAACGGCCAGCTCGAGGCCGCGCTCCGCTGGAAGCAGGCCGGCCTCTCCTTCGCGGCTCATGCCGTCGCCGTCACCGGTGTCGGCAGCCAGCTCGACCAGGTCGCCGTCGCCGAGAAGTGGCTCGCCCGTTTCCCGATGTGGGACTGGGTCGGCGGCCGCACGAGCGAGCTCGGCCCCGTCGGCCTTCTGCCGGCCGCGCTGCAGGGCATCGATATCCGCGGCCTGCTCGAGGGCGCGAAGGCCATGGATGCGCTCACGCGCGTCCCCGACGCCGCCCGGAATCCCGCCGCGGCGATGGCGCTGGCCTGGCATCACCTCACCGACGGGCGGGGCTCCAAGGCGATGGTCGTGCTTCCCTACAAGGACCGGCTGCTCCTCTTCTCCCGTTACCTCCAGCAGCTCGTCATGGAGTCGCTCGGCAAGGAACACGACCTGGAGGGGCGCCAGGTGCTCCAAGGACTCACGGTCTACGGCAACAAGGGGTCGACCGATCAGCATGCCTACGTCCAGCAATTGCGCGACGGGGTGAACAATTTCTTCGCCGTCTTCATCGAGGTCCTCAAGGATCGCGAAGGGTCTTCCCTGGAGGTCGAACCCGGGGTCACCTCCGGGGACTACCTCCAAGCCTTCCTCCTGGGCACCCGCGAGGCGCTTTCCGGCAGCGGCCGGGCCAACATCACGATCACCATCGATCAGGTGGACGCCCGCTCGGTCGGCATGCTGATCGCGCTCTTCGAACGAGCCGTCGGACTGTACGCCAACCTCCTCGGCATCAACGCCTACCACCAGCCGGGCGTCGAAGCGGGCAAGAAGGCGGCCACCGAGACCTTGAAAATCCGGGCGGCCGCCCTCGCCGCCCTCGCCAAGGCCGGAGGCAAACCGCTCACGGCAGCCCAAGTCTGTGAGGAAATTGCTCTTGAGGGGAGGGAAGAATTGGTGTTCAAGGTCCTTCTGCACGTTTCGTCGAACCCCGGTCCTGTCTCCCGCCAGGAAAACCCCGACCCCGGGCTCACCTTCTTCCGTCATTCTTAACCCCTTTATCACCCCATGAACAAGAAGCTCAACGCCTTCCTCCGCATCCTGACCGTGATCGCCGCCGTCGCCGCGGTCGTCTTCGCGTTCCTACTGAAAGGCAAGATGGACGCCGCCCTCACCAAGACCCTCTGGGCCGTCAACGACGCCGAAGTGAAGGCCGGCAAGGATTACGACGCTCGCATGACCTCCCTCGCCTCGTTGCCGGGCCTCTTGGACGCCAAGCGCAAGGCCATCGCCGACCTCGAGCTCGCCAAGAAGGACCTGACCGCCGACGTCGCCGACAAGAAGACGAAGATCGAAGGTCTCACCGCCGCGAACGCCACCCTCGAAGGCGAGCGCGCCGAACTGACCCGCAAACGCGACGAGCTCTCCGCCCAGCTCACCGATGCCAACAGCAAGAAGGACGGGGCCGTCGCCGAACTCACCGCCGTCAAGGAAGACCTGGTCCGCGCCACCGAGAAGGTGAACAACATGTACACCAAGGAGCAGCTGGCTGAAATCGAAGCCAAGGCCACCAAGGCCGAGGAGCTCTCCACCGCCCTGCGCAGCAAGTATGCGGCGCTGCATAATTGGGCCTCCCGCGCCTCCGAGTCCCCCGCCCCCGGCGGCTTCCAACGCGACCCCTTCGCCGAGCCCGTGAAAGAAGGGACCGCCGCTCCCGCATCTTCGTTGGCCGTCGCCGTCGAGGCCGCGACCGACACGATCCCGACCAACATCCTGGCCCTGGACGCCCGTTCCGGCATCGTCGCTTTTTCGGTGGGCGAAGCCAATGGCATCAAGGAAAGCGCCCTCTTCTCCGTCAAGGTCGACGGCAGGGAAGTCGGCAAGGTGAAGATCTCCTCGGTCAAGGGAGCCCTTTCCTTCGGCCAGCTCCAGCCCGGCAAGGAACTCGATCTCAGCGCCATCGCCAAGGCCGGTACCGTGTCGCTGACCCCCTCCACCAAGCTGGCCAGCAACTGAGATGTCCGCCCGCCTCTTCATCGTCTCCGCCCTGCTGACCGCCCTGGCCGGGCTCACCGGTTGCGAGACCGTCGAGAAGCCGTCGGATTCCATGCTCCCGCAGGCCCAGCCGGCCAGCTGGCAGGGCGGCCTTCCGGGCGTCTCGACGCCCGGTTCGGGCTATCGTCGCTGATGCCTCCGGCTGACGCAGGCGCCGCCGGCCGAACGCAAGGTTCCGCCGGGCGGCTCTGGGTCGTGGCCACGCCGCTGGGCAATCTCGGCGACATCACCGCGCGCGCCAAGGAGGCGATCGCGGAGTCCGATTGGGTGGCCTGCGAGGACACCCGCGTCACCGGCGGGCTCCTGCGCCACCTGGCCGTCTCGAAGCCGATGCTCGCCTACCACGAGCATAACGAGAAGGACGCCGCGGTCGTCATCGCCGACAAGGTCGCCGCCGGGGCCAAGGTCGCCCTGATCACCGACGCGGGCACGCCCGGCATCAGCGACCCGGGCTTCCGCGTGACGCGCGAGTGCCGCCGCCGCGGCCTCACGGTCACCCCCCTGCCCGGTCCGTGCGCCATCGTCGCCCTGCTCTCCGCCTCGGGCCTGCCGACCAACGCTTTCCGCTTCGTCGGCTTCCTCGCGCCCAAGTCCGCCGCCCGCCGGCGCTTCCTCGAAGGCCTGGCGACGGCCGACGAGACCGTGGTGCTGCATGAATCCTGCCACCGCATCGGGGACTTCCTGGAGGAGATGCTCGAGATCCTCGGCCCGGCGCGCGTCGTTTGCGTCGGCCGCGAAATCACCAAGCTGCACGAGACGATCCGCACGGCGCCCCTGGCCGAACTGGTCCCCGGCCTGAAAGCCGGTTCGCTGAAAGGCGAGTTCACCGTGGCGATCGCCCCGGCCGACTTCGTCCTCTGACGCTCATCGCGGGTTGACCCGGAGGGCCGGTCGCCCGCATCCTTGCCGACAATGGCGGGTTTCGACGACAGCCTGGTCCGCGAATATTTCGAGATGAACGGCTTCTTCGTGCGCCAGTCGCGCAAATACGCCGTCCAGTCCCGCCGGAAGCGCGCCGACGAAGAGGGCGACCTCCTGGTGATCAACCCTTCCCCGCGGCGCGGCGGCGAGACGCCCTTCCAGCTGTTCGGCTCGGACCTGCCCGGACTGAGCGCCGCCGTCGTCGCGGTGAAGGCCTGGCACACGACCAAGGCCATCACGCCGACGATGATCAGGAAAGGCGACCTGCTGGAGTTCGTGCGCAAAGAGGCCGTCGAAGCCGCGAAGGAGGCCTTCGCCGACCTCACGCCGCCCGAAGGCCAGCCCTTGGCGAAGATCCTCGTCCTGCCGGGCATCCCGGCCACGGAGCCGCAACGCTCGGAAAGCATCACGCTGCTGCGCGAGAGCGGCGTCGACCACGTGCTGACTTTCCGGACGATCCTCGAGAATCTCGTCCAAGCGGTCGAATCGAACCAGAGTTATGCGAAATCCGACACCTTGCAGTTGCTCCGCCTGCTCCGGGTCTACGATATGGTGAAGGCCGCCCAGCTCGAACTGTTCGGTTCCGCCAACCCACCGAAGTGATCCACCCTACCGCCCAGGTCCATCCGTCCGCCCGGCTCGCCCCCGACGTCGAGGTCGGCGCCTTCGCGGTCGTCGAAGCGGACGCCTCGCTCGGCCCCGGCTGCCGGGTGGCGGCCCACGCCGTCGTCAAGGCCCGCGCCGAACTCGGCGCCGGCGTGCGCGTCGACCACTTCGCCGTCGTCGGCGGCGATCCGCAGGACCTCGCTTTCGACCCTGCCACGGAGTCGGGCGCGCGCGTCGGCGACCGCACGGTCATCCGCGAGCACGTCACCGTCCACCGGGCCACCCGGGCCGGCGACCATACGGTCGTCGGCCCGGATTGCCTGCTCATGGCCGGCAGCCACGTCGCCCACGACTGCGTCGTCGGCGCGCACGTCATCCTCGCCAACGGCTGCATGCTCGGCGGACACGTCGCCATAGGGGACAAGGCCTTCGTGAGCGGCGGGGTCGCCGTGCATCAATTCTGCCGCATCGGCGGGGGCGCGCTTGTCTCGGGCAACGCGGTCATCACGGAGGACGTCCCGCCGAACGCGCTCGCCCACGGCCGCAACGTCGTCGCCGGACTCAACCTCGTCGGCCTGCGCCGCCGCGCCGTGTCCGCGGCGGCGGTCGCCGAGATCAAACGCGCCTATCATGCCGTCTACGCCGCGCAAGGGGACTGCGCCGCGCTCGCCCGCCAGGCCCTCGCCGAGGGGCGCTACCAGACGCCGGAGGCACGCGAGTTCCTGGGCTTCTTCCTCGGCGGCAAACGCGGCCGCTTCGTCTCGCCGGCATGAACCCTTTGCCCGTCGCCGTGACTTGCGGAGATCCGGCCGGAGTGGGCCCGGAGCTCGTCGCGAGCTGGCTGGAGGCTCATCCGGACCAGGCCACCGGGGTCGTGCCCATCGGACCGGCGGACTGGATCGCGCGGTTCGGACGAGGGATCGCCGTCGGACCGAAGGATTTCCTGAGCCGTCCCGGCAAGCCCGACGAAGCCGGTCAGCTCATCGCGATCGAAGCGATGGAACTCGCCGCGCGGGGCGCGACGGACGGACGCTTCGCGGCCGTCGTGACCGGCCCGGTGAACAAACAGGGCCTCGCCGGCGTGGGCTACGCCTTTCCCGGGCAGACCGAGTTCTTCGCCGCGCGCTGGGGCGGCGAACCTGTGATGGCCTTCGCCGGAGGCAGGCTGACCGTCGGCCTCGTCACCTGGCACATCCCGCTCGCCGAAGTCCCCCGCGCCGTCGCCGCCGCGGACATCCGCCGCACGGTGCGCGCGCTGGTCTCGCTCCGGACGAAGCTCGGCGACCACGCGCCGCGCATCGCCGTCTGCGGCCTTAATCCGCACGCCGGCGAAGGCGGCCTGCTCGGCGCGGAAGACGCCGCCGTGATCCGTCCGGCCGTCGAGGCCCTGCGCGCCGAGGGCCATGACGTGAGCGGACCGCTCCCGGGCGACACGGTCTTCCATCGCCACCTCCAAGGCGAATTCGACGCCGTCGCCGCCATCTACCACGACCAAGGCCTCGCGCCGCTGAAGGCGGTCGACTTCTCGACCTCGGCCAACCTTAGCCTCGGCCTGAGGTACGTCCGCACGAGCCCCGACCACGGCACCGCCTACGCGATCGCCGGCCAAGGCAAGGCGGACCGCGGCAGCTTCGACGCGGCGATGCGTCTCGCCCGCTCGCTCTCGGCCTGATGCGCGCGATACTGCTCTGGCTCGCGACCTGTCTCGCGCTCGGCGCCGAAGAGCGACGGCTCGCGAGCTACAACCCCGGCGCCACGCGGACGCTGGTCGACCTCGGCGCCGCCGCCGACATCGTCATGGCCACGCGTTGGTGTCCGTTGCCGAAGGAACACCCCGCCGCACGCGACGCCGACGTCTTCCTCCCCGACCTCGAACGCCTGCTGAACACCCGGCCCGGGCTCGTCATCCTGCCCCGCATGACGAATCCGCTCTGGGCGGAGAAGTGCGCCAAAGCCGGGCTGCGCACGCTCGTGCTGAGTCCCGAATCGGCCGATTCCGTCCGCACGGACATCCTCGCGCTCGGCGCAGCGACCGGACGGAGCGAAACCGCTCGGCGGCTGGCGGACCAACTCGGCGCGCGGCCGGATGGGCCGACGCGTTCGCTGCTCGTGGTCTGGGAAGGCGTCATGGCCGGGCCGGAAAGCTACCTGGCAGGACCGATGGCGGCGGCCGGATGGCACTCCGCCCTTCCGGCGGGGGCGTGGCCGAAGTTCGACTGGGAGAGACTGTCGGCAGCCAAGCCCGACGCGGTTCTCTGGATCAGCAACGCGCCCGCGGACGGCGTCATCGTCGAGAGTCAGGAAAAAAACCGGGAGATGAGCCGGCGCCCCCTCGTCCGCGACTTGCCGTGCATTCGGAACGGGCGTGTTTTCCAGGTGGAAAACCGAAGCAACTACCTTCCCGGCAGCGGGTTATGCAACGCCATCGCCGAGCTAACCCGGCTACGTAAGGTTCTCGGCATGTAGGGTGAAACCGGTCCGGCCGTTTGGTCAGGTCGGTTGACAACCCTAGCAAACAAGCGATGATGTATCTCCACACCATGAACTCCAAGTTCCTCAAGCTCCTCACCCTCGCCGTCGGCATCCTCGCCCTCTCGGCCGCTTTCGTCAGCGCCGAAGAAAAGAAGAAGTGCGACGACTGCCCGTGCGAGAAGGAAAAGCCCAAGGCCGTCGTCTCCGAAGAAGAAAAGAAGGACGGCAAGTGCCCTTGCGAAAAAGAGAAGCCCAAGGCCGCCGACGAAGAGAAGAAGGACGGCAAGTGCCCCTGCGAGAAGGAAAAGCCCAAGGCCTGATTTCCGCTCCCAACGCGAACCAAGGACGAACCCGCCGGTTCGTCCTTTTTTTTTGGCTAAAACGCCAGCTTCAATTCGGCGCGGACGAAAGCGGGGAAATCATCGTGCACCGCGAACCCTCGGCCCTCGGCCGCCGCGAGTTCCTCGGGCTTGGCCGCGCCGCTGCGCATCGCGCAGGAGCGGATCCCGGCGTTCGCGCCGGCTTCCCAGTCCGTCACCCGGTCACCGGTCATCCAGCATCGGGTCGGATCGAGTCCGTGCTCCGCTATTTTCTCCAGGATGAAACGAGGGCTCGGCTTGCGGTAAAGCGACGGTTCGTCCGGGCGTTCCGGCGCGGCCTTGATCTCGAGGATCCCCGGCGCCGGCAGAGCGAGCAGCTCGAGCATGCGGCGATTGCAGGCATGGTATTGCTCCCAGCTGAAGATGCCCCGATTGATGCCGCTCTGGTTCGTCAGGACGAAAAGCCGGTACCCGGCGGCCAGGCAGGCCACCAAGGCCGGCCGGACCCCGGGAATCAGCTCGATCTGGTCCTCCCGGCAGGTATGATGATGGTCTCGGATCAGATTACCGTCGCGATCGAGGAAAAGAGCGGGATGGCCGGACATCCCCCCACCCAATCGATTCGGGCCGCAATCGCAAGGAATGGAAAGGGGGCTTGACCGAGGGGGCGGGAGGGGTAGAACCGACCCTCATCCAAGCGTCGAACCATGGCCAATCCGAAACGTAAACAGTCCAAACGCCGCAGCCGACTCCGTCGTGGCGCCAACCAGTTCCGCGCTCCGAAACTCGTCAAGGACGCCGAATCCGGCGCCCTTCGTCGCTCCCACCGCGTCGACCCGACCACGGGCAAGTATCGCGGTCGTCAGGTGCTGGACACCGGAGCTTAAGCTCTTACCGGGCTTCAGCCCGTCCTCATGAGCGAAGCCACCCCGAAACCAGGCCATCGTATCGCCCTTGACTGCATGGGCGGCGACCTAGGCCCATCGGAAGCCGTGGCCGCCGCCGCCCTGGCCTTCAAGGAAGGCATCATCGGGCCGGAAGACTCCTTGGTGCTCGTCGGCCACGAGGACAACCTGCGCTTGCTGGCCATCGAACATCGCGTCCTGCGCAACCCGCGGGTGACCTATCGTCACGCGCCCACCATCGTGGGATCGGATGACGCCCCGATGGCGGTGCTTAAATCGAAGCGCGACTCCTCGATGGTCATCGCCCTCGAAATGCTCAAGGCGGGCGAGGTCGCGGCGGTCGTCTCCACGGGCAACACCAAGGCCCTCGTGGCCGCCGGCACGATCAGGGTACGTCCGATGGAAGGAGCCGAGCGGCCCGCGCTGGCGGCGATCATGCCGCGCCGGGAGGGCCATTTCATCATGCTGGACGTGGGCGCCAACCCCGAAGCGACGCCCGCGCAGCTCCTGCACAACGCGGTGCTCGGCTCGATCTACGCGCAGAGCGCGCTAGGCATCGCGCGACCCCGCGTCGGCCTGCTGACCGTGGGCACCGAGGAAGGCAAGGGGGGGCCGCGGATCAACCGGACCCACGCCCTGCTCAAGGCCATGGGCGACCGCATCAACTATGTCGGGCCGGTGGAGGGCTTCGACGTCTTCGGCGACGCCTGTGACGTCGTCGTCACCGACGGCTTCACCGGCAACGTCATCCTGAAGACCCTCGAAGGCCTGGTCTACATGGTCCGCGACATGGTCGGCAGCAAGGTGAAGAGCAACCCCGTCTACCTTGCCGGCGGCATCGCCATGTTCCCGCTCCTGCGCGACCTCAAAGGCAAGCTGAAGCCGGAACGTTACGGCGGCGCCCCCTTGCTGGGACTCAACGGGCTCGTCATGAAGGCCCACGGCTCGAGCAACCGACAGGGCATCGCCAGCGCCATCCGGCTCGGGTTGGAAGCCCTCGGACACGGCGCCGGGCACCGGATGATGGCGGCCCTGGCCGAGGCCAACGCCGTCGTCGCGGCCACCCCGGAGGACGCCTGAGGTTTTAGTGTTCCCTTCCCCGCCCAAGGGGTCTTTTCTCACGCATCGATGAGCAGCGCTGAGCTTTCCGTCTTTATCCGGGCCATCGGGGTCCACGCCCCCGCGCGGACGCTCACCAACGCCGAACTGTCCGGGATGGTCGACACCTCCGACGAGTGGATCAAGACGCGCTCCGGCATCGCCGAGAGACGCATCGCGGCCGCCGGCGAAGCCCCTTCCGACATGGGCGCGAAGGCCTCGGCGCAGGCCTTGAGCCGGGCCGGACTCACCCCGGCCGACGTCGACCTGCTCATCGTGGCCACGATGACGCCCGACGTCCCTTTCCCTTCCACCGCGTGCCTCCTGCAGGCCAAGCTAGGCCTCCGGCGGGACATCCCCTGCTTCGACGTCTCGGCCGCCTGCTCCGGCTTCGTCTACGCCCTCCAAGTGGCCAAGGACATGATGCGCTCCGGCGCCTACCGCCGGGCCTTGGTCATCGGCGCGGAGAAGCTCTCGAGCGTCGTCGATTGGTCGGACCGCACCACCTGCGTGCTTTTCGGGGACGGAGCCGGCGCCGCGCTGCTTGAGACGAGCCCCGAGCCCGGCGTCGGCCTGCTGGCCAACCTCCTCGGCGCCGACGGCAACAACGCGGAGCTGCTGCATTGCGCCGGCGGCGGTTCCGCCTCGCCGCACACGGGGGATTCCCTGCGGGAGGGCAGGCAGTTCCTCCGCATGAACGGAAAGGAAGTCTTCCGGCACGCCGTGCGCGTCATGGCCGAGTCTTGCGAACGCGTCCTCGCGCAGGCGGGCCTGACCTCCGAGCAGGTGGCGTGGTTCATCCCGCACCAGGCCAACATCCGCATCCTCGAGGCCGTGGCCGGACAGCTGAACGTCGGCATGGACCGCTTCCCTTCGAATCTCGCCCGTTACGGCAATACTTCCGCCGCCTCGATCCCGCTGGCGCTTGAAGAGGCCTGGCAAGACGGCAAGATCAAGCATGGCGACCTCATCATGATCGTCGCCTTCGGCGCCGGCCTGACCTGGGGCGCGACCCTTCTCCGCTGGCATGAACCTCCCCGCTAAACTCCTTGTCGCCGTCGCGCTCCTGCTCGGCCCCCTCGCCCCGGCCGAGTTCGTCCGTGCCAACGGCGCCTGGGGCGTCCGCGCCGGCTCCGCGCCGACGACCTCCGCGGACCGCCTTCCCGTCGTCCTGCTCGCCATGGACCATGCCACCCGCCTCGCCCTCGACGACGACGTCGGCGGCGCGATCGACGCCTGGGAGACCATCGCCGAAGCCAACGCCGGCGAAGAAGCCGAGGCCGTCGCGATCCTCGAACGCGCCCGGCTGCACGCAGGCCGCGGCGAGTTCGAGAAAGCCACCGGGCTGATCGATGACCTCTACGCGCGTCATTCGGGGTTCGCCGGCTTCGGCGAAGCCGTGGCGTTGCAGTTCGGGATCGCCAACCGGCTCGCGGCCGGAGAACGCCGCAAGCTGGGCGGATGGTTCCCTTGGTTCAGCGACCGCGACAGCGCGGTCGCGGCATGGGAAAAGACCATCCGGCTCGCTCCCAACGGCCCCTTGGCCGACGAATGCCTGATCCGGATCGCCCGACTGGGCGTCGAGCGCGACCTCGCCGCCAAGACCAACGACGCCTTGGAACGCATCATCAGCGACTACCCGGCCTCCAAGCACGCCCCGGAGGCCTTGGCGCTCCTCGCCACGCTCCGGGCCCAGGAATCGCTCGGGCCGGCCTGGGATCAGGCCACGACGATCGAAGCCGCCGACCACTGGCGCACGCTCGCCGACCAGTTCCCGGACGACCCTCGCGCGAAGCAAGCCGTCGAGCAGATCGCCGTCCTGCGCGACCGCGCCGCCCGCGCGCGCCTGAACCTGGCGCGCTTCTACTTCCTCAGCCGCAACAACCCCGAGGCCGCCAAGCTGATGGCCAACGCCTGCCGGAACATCGCCCCCGACTCAGCGGCCGCGAAGGAGGCCGAACAACTGCTGGCCGACATCGCCAAGGACCCGAACCCTCCGAAGAGCCTGGCCGACCGCCTTCTTGGAACTTACCCGCGGCCGCGCATGGGCACCGACGTCAGGCCGCAAGCCGTGGGCGAAGACCTCGACGGCCTCGGCTTCAAGAAGGAAGCCCCCAAGGCCGGCGTCGGCCCCGACAACCGATGAACGCCCGGCTCCTCCTGCTCGCGCTGACGATCGGACTGGGCGGCTGCTCGGCCTATCAGATGGGCGGACCCAAGCCCGCGTTCGTCACGCTCGCGATCACCCCGGTGCGCAACCGCACCGCCCGCACCGGCACGCATGCCGTGCTCCACTCGAAGCTGGTCGACGCCTTCGCCGGCGATCCGCGGGTCCGCCTGGGCGGCGGCGGCGCCGTCCTCGCGGCGGAGGTCACGGGCTACGACCGCGTCGGCTTCACGACGAAGCCCAACGACGCCTTCGCCTTCGACAGTTTCCGCGTGACCTTCGAAGTGCGCGCCACCCTGACCGGCGGGCCTGACGGCCGCGTGCTCTTCAAGGACCGCGTCTTCCGCTCCACCGCGACGCTGCAGAACGCCGGGGACCCGGCCGCCGAAGAACTGAGCGTCGCCCCGACGCTCTTCGCCGACATCGCCGCGCAGATCCGGCAGGCCGCGACCACCGCCTGGTGACATGAACGCCGCCGTCGTCGCCCCTTCGCTGCTCGCCGCCGACCACGGGGCCTTCGCCCAAGGCGTGCGGGACGTCGAGGCGGCCGGCCTGACCTGGCTGCACGTCGACATCATGGACGGGCATTTCGTGCCCAACATCAGTTTCGGCCCGCAGGTCGTCGCCGACCTTCGTCCGCTGACGAAGCTGCACTTCGACGTGCACCTGATGCTGAGCCACCCCGACCGTTACGTCGCGGCCTTCGCCAAGGCGGGCGCCGAACGCCTGACCGTCCACGTCGAGGCCGACCACGACGTGGCCGGGACCATCGCGGCGATCAAGGCCGCCGGCCTCGCCGCCGGCATCGCGATGAACCCCGACGCCGACCCGCGCCGGGTGCTGCCCTATCTCGACGACGTCGACCTCGTGCTCTGCATGACGGTCTTCCCGGGGTTCGGCGGACAGTCTTTCATGCCCTCGGTCCTCGAGAGCATCCGCTTCATCGCCGCCGAACGCGCGAGGCGCGGGGCGCGCTTCCGCCTCGAGGTCGACGGCGGCATCAACGTCGAGACGGGCCGTCTCTGCCGCGAAGCCGGCGCCGACACCCTCGTGGCCGGCACGGCCTTCTTCAAATCGGCCGACCGCCGGGCCTTCGCGCGCGCGCTGACGGCCTAGGCGGCCGCGGGCGGCGGATCGAGGCGCAGCTCCTTCTCCTTCTGGAGGCGGAGCTGGCCGCAGGCGGCGTCGATGTCATGCCCCTTCTCCCGACGCAAGGTGGCCGTCACGCCGAGGGCGCGGAGCTCCTTCACGAAGCGGTCCTGGCGCGTCAGGGAAGGGCGGACCCACGGCAGGCCTTCGACCTTGTTGTAGGGGATGAGATTGACATGCGCGTGCAGCTCGCGGGCGATCGCCGCGAGGCGCCTGGCCTGGTCGAGCGAGTCGTTGATGTCCTCGATGAGGATGAACTCCAGCGTGAGCATGCGGCCGTGCTTGCGGGCGAACGCCTTGGCCGCCGGGATCAGCTCCTCCAGCGGGAATTTCCGGTTCACCGGCATGATCTGCTGACGGACCTCGTTGGTCGCGCCGTGCAGGCTGATCGCGAGGCGGAAGCCCAGCGGCTCCTCGGCCAGCTTGAGGATCTTGGGGACGACGCCCGAGGTGGAGATGGTCACCCTGCGGGCGCCGAACCCGAAACCCCAGGCGGCGTTGACGATGCGCAGCGCCGCGAGGAGGTTGTCGTAGTTGGCGAGCGGCTCGCCCAGGCCCATCACCACGATATTGTCGAAGGAGGCCAGCCCTTCGGCCGCGCGGCCCGGGTCGGCCTTGTCCTCGATGCGGCAGACCTGGACCAGCTGGGAGACGATCTCGCCGACCGAGAGGTCTCGCTTCCAGCCTTCGAGTCCCGAGGCGCAGAACTTGCACCCGTAGGCGCAGCCGACCTGGGTCGAGATGCAGATGGTGCGGCGGGACTTCTCCTGTCCGACCCCCTCCATCGGAGCCCGGATGATGACGGTCTCGATCAGGGAACCGTCCCGCAACCGTTGGAGGATCTTCTGGGTGACGTCCGAGGAGGCCTTGCGTTGGACCAAGGAGGTCGCTTCGAAGTCGTATTGCTCGCCCAGCCAGGCGCGAAGTCCGGCAGGCAGATCGGTCATGACCTCGGCGGATTCCGCTCGGCGAGGATACAGCCAGGCGAACACCTGCCCCGCCCGGTAGCGTGGATGTCCGGCCGCGACGAGACGCTCGCCGAGGGTATCGGGGGTTTCGCCGTGGATTGAGGGTTTTTCGGGCTTAAAGGCCATGGGGGAGGCAGGTCCGGCGGAGCGCGGAGGCCGGGACTCCTGAGCCGGCCGCCTTCCTGCTTGCAAGTGAGAATCGTTATCCCCAAAACCCACTTTTGCAATGAGCAACAAGGCCCTGACCCCACAAGGTGGTAAAACGAACTCCCTCCAAGCCGCCCTTGACTTGGTGGCGACGGGCCAGCCCGCCTTCTGCCTGCATCAAGCCTGGGGCATCGGCGTGATCCGTTCCTACGACGAAGCCGCCAAACGCCTGCTCATCGACTTCCCGGAACAGAACAAGAAGAGCCACGCCATGGACGTCGCCTTCTTCCTGGGCAAGATCGAGTTCATCAACCCCAACGGCGTGGTCGCCAAGGCCTACGCCGAGGCCACCAAAGCCGAGATCGCCAACCTCGTCGCCAACGACCCCGCCGGCCTCGTCAAGGCCCTCCTCGCCGAGTATCCCACCGGCGAATGCACCTCCTACGCCCTCGAGGCCAACCTCGATCGCATCTATTTCGCCTCCCTGGCCGCCGGCAAGGAACGCGGAGCCGCCTTCAAGGCCTGGTGGACCAAGGCCCGCGCCGCCCTCCGCAAGGACCGCGCCATCCTGGTGCCTGAACGCAAAGGCGGTCTCTACGCCCTCCTCGAAGCCCCGCAGGACCTCGGCGAAGATCTCTTCGCCCAGTACGAGACCGCGCCGAACTTCGAACGGAAACTGCTGCTGCTCGAGGAGCTCGCCTCCAGTTCCGCCGCCGAGACCCGCTCCGCCGCCACGCCGGCCAATCTCGAGAAGGTCTCCGCCGACCTCCTGAAGGAGATCCGCAAGCTCGAGACCGCGCGACGCCGCGACAACCTGCCCGCGATCCTCGGCGCCATCTGGAACCGCGACAAATTCTTCCGCTCCGCCGTGGAGAACGTCGAGACCGTCAGTCCGACCGCCTCGGAGATCATCGCCCTCTGCACCGAGGCCGACCTGGCCTTCGTCGCCCTCAACATTCCGCACACCACCGAGAAGATCCGCAGCCTGCTGGACCTGGTGCGCGCCCACCACGGCGACAACTGGGCCGACCGGGCCTTCGACCTGCTCCGCAACCGCGACATCGGAGGCACCAAGAGCGGCTCCGCCAAGCTCGTCTCCGAGTGCATCGCCTACCTCTGCGACCAGGAGCTCGCCGAGGCCGTCGCGACGCGCTTCGCCCAATGGCTCGACACCCGCGAGCTCCGCGCCCCGGTCATCATCTGGGTCATCAAGAACCGCGACTCCAAGAAGTACGCGGACATCGTCGGGCGCCTGATCACTCCGTCGCTCCTCGGCGCGATCCTCGGCTCGATCGACACCGAATCGCTTGAATCCAACTCCACCGCCCGCATCCCGCTGGCCAACGAGCTCATCAAGGACAAGGAGCTCATCGCGCACATCCTCGCCCCCGCCGGCGGCCGGAAGGCCGACAGCGAGACCATCTTCGACCTCACCCGCACGATGATGAGCAGCCAGGGCTTCGATGAGATGACCAAGAAGGCCCTGCTCTCGCGCCTCGCCAAGATCGAGCCGCACGTCCAGCGCCTCGCCAAGTCCAAGCACTCCGGCTCCGAAGCCGAGGAGAAGGAACTGCTTGTCTCGAAGTCCTCCAAGGAGGAGAAGGAGCGCGAACTCGAGGATATCGTCAAGGTCCGCCTCCCCGCCGTCAAGGAAGCCATCCAGGTCGCCAAGGAGCATGGCGACCTTCGTGAGAATTCCGAATACAAGATGGCCCGGCAGGACCACGACACCCTCTCCGCCCGCCGCGCCGAGCTGGACGGGCTCCTCAAGAAGGCCCGCGTGACCGACTTCAGCGAGGCCAAGAGCGACGCCATCAGCGTCGGCTCCAGCATCGTGCTCCGCCGCGCCTCCGACGACGCCGAGGTCTCCTACGACATCCTTGGCGCCTGGGACGGCAAGCCCGAGCAGAACGTGCTCTCCTACATCTCCCCGCTGGCCAAGCAGTTCCTCAACCACAAGGCCGGCGAGACGTTCACGACGAACATCAACGGCAAGGCCGAATCCTGGACGGTGGTGCGCATCGGCCGCTGGGCCGACAAGCGCTGAGCCGGGCGCGGCGGTTCACCTTGGGAAGCCCCGGCGACGGGGCTTCCTCTTTTGACATCCCGGCCGACGTCCCCACCATCGCCCCCATGCCCGACCCTTGGGAATCCCTGCGCCTTCTGGCGGACCCGACGCGCTCCCGCATCCTGCTCCTGCTGCAGCGCGGCGAGCTCTCGGTCGGCGAACTTCAGGAAATCGTCGGCCTCCCCCAGTCGCGGATCTCCACCCACCTGTCGCTGCTGCGCAAGGCGGGCCTCGTCCACGACCGCCGGGACGGCAAGAAATCCTTCTACTCCATCCCGAGGGAACTCCCCGGGGCCGACGGCATCGTCGACGCGGCCCTCGCCGCCTGCGCGCGCGAACCGAAGACGGCCGCCGACCAGCGCGCCCTGCAACGCATCGTCGAGAAACGCCGGCAGAAAGCCGAACAGCACTTCAACCTGGTGGCCGACCGGCTGGGGCGCAATTATTGCCCGGGCAGGTCCTGGGAGGCCATCGGCCAGATGCTCTTCCTCCTGACGCCCCGCGTGCGCATCGCTGACCTCGGCGCCGGCGACGGCACGCTTTCCCGCCTGCTGGCCCGCCAGGCCGAAAGCGTGCACTGCGTCGACAGCTCGCCGCGCATGGTCCAAGTCGGCCGGGCGTTGGCCAAAAAAGAGCATCTGCGGAACCTGACCTACGTGCTCGGCAACATCGAGAAAGTCCCGCTGGCCGACCGGAGCATCGACCTGGCCCTGCTGAGCCAGGCGCTGCACCACGCCGAAAACCCTCGTCAGGCCTTGGCCGAGGCTTTCCGCATCCTGCGACCGGGCGGACGGCTGCTCATCCTCGACCTACGCGCCCATCGATTCGAGAAGGCGCGGGAGCTTTACGCCGACCGCTGGCTGGGCTTCAAGGAAAACGACCTGCACGACTGGATCGAGGAGGCCGGTTTCGCCCATTCCGAAGTCAGGGTGGTGGCCAAGGAGTCCAAGGAGCCCTGCTTTGAGACGCTCCTCGCCACCGGCCTCAAGCCTTCGGCCTGAGTTATTCACAGCCCGGCGCAGACCCCCGGGGATCGCCCTCCCAGGGGGCTTATTGCTTGGCAATCCTCCGGCGGTTGGGCTATTGCAAGACACCCCCGACGCGGAGCGACCGCCCCCCTCACCCGATGCTTATCCAAGAGTCCCGCACCTACCAACTGGCCAAGGCAGCCCTGCTTGCCGTGCTCCTCGCCGTGACCCCCGTCACCGGCGTCCTCAAGGCGCAGAACAAGCCCCTGCCCACCGCGGAAAAGCAGGAAGACCCTTTGTCCGTCCTTTATAAGTCCGCCGACAAGGCCTTTGACGACAAGAAGTACAAGGAAGCCTTGGCCATGTTCGAAGAGCTCGAAGGCATGGCCACCGACGTCGAACTCAAGCTCCGCGCCGTCCTGACTTTCCGCAAGGCGGCCTGCCTGTTCTTCATGAAGGACTGGCCGCGCGCCCAGACCGAGCTGAGCGCCTTCCTCGACAAATACCCCAAGGGCACCGAAGACTTCTTCGACAATGACAACCGGCGCGGGACCGCCGAACTGCTCCTGATCGAGGCCTTCTCCAAGCAGGGCAAGTGGGACCTCGCCCTCGCCCGCCTCGAGAAGATCCGCACCAACACGCTCGCGCGCCCCGAGGAACGCGTGAACGCCTTCACCCTTTCCGCCCAGATCATCGTCGACCGCGCGAAAAGCTCCCCGGACGACGTGAAGAAGGCCGCTTATGCCCAGGCCGTCGGCCTGCTCAAGCAGGCCACCGCCGACGGCATCGGCACCCCGGAACGCCGGGAGGCCGCCTATCGGCTCGTCGACCTCTACACCAAGCTCGGTCTCAACAAGGAAGCCACCCAGCTCAAGAGCGAGATCGACGCCAAGAGCAGCGGCTCACCCGTCGAGGTCGTGCGCTCCAACTTCCAGCGACTCGAGATCGGCGACGCCCGGTTCGCCGCCGCGGAATCCGCCGCGGACGAGGCCTTCCGCGCCGACTTCTACCGTCAGGCGCTGAACAACTACCAAGGCACGCTGCGCCGCGTGAACCTCACGCGCTCCTTCGGCCGCGCCATCGAAACCAAGCAGAACGAGCTCGAGGCCATGGCCAAGTCGGCCCCGAAGCCCAATCCCGAGCAGGCCGAAGCCATCCGCCGCGCCCAGGCCGAGCTCGACCAGTTCAAGAAGATCGAGGCCGAATTCAAGGCCAACAAGGACTACGACGCCTTCATCTCCTACCGCATCGGCCTCTGCCTCCTGGAGCTCAAGCGCCCCTGGGAGGCCTACGTCGCCTTCCTCGACATCTTCGAGAACAGCCCGGGCTTCAGCCGCATCTCCGGCGCTTACTACTACCACATCATCGCCCTGCGCCGCATCGGCCGCAACAGCGAGGCGCAGGCCAAATGCAAGGAATTCATCCAGAAGTTCCCCAAGGACGAGATGGTCTCCCAGATCGCGCTGATCCTCGGCGAGATCTCCCAGGAACGCGAGGAGTTCCCGGAAGCCATCGCGCATTACAAGTGGGTCCAGGCCAACGTCGCCGAGCTGACGCCCGAGATCGCCGAAGAAATCGACTTCCGCATCGCCGCCTGCCTTTTCTCCCAGGTCGACTGGGCGCCCGCCCAGAAGGCCTTCGAGTCGTTCCTCAAGAAGTACGAACGCTCGCCCGTCCGCCAGCAGGTCCTGTACATGACCGCGCTGTGCTCGTTCTTCCAAGGCAAGTACAAGGAGACCAAGGCCGATTTCGACAAATACGAGGCCGAATATCCCAAGGGGCAATTCATCCCCGACGTGCGCTACCGTCAGGCCATCGTCAGGTTCGGCGTCCAGCCGCCCGACATCGCCGGGACGATCAAGCTCTGCGAAGACTGGCTCAAGGACTTCGGCAAGGACACCAACGACGACGTCGTCGCGCAGGTCCCCGAAGTCCACACCCTCGTCGGCGACGCCAACATGCGCCTCGCCGAGGAGCTCGACAAGAAGATCAAAGCCGCGGACCTCGACGTGCGCGTCAACCTGAAGTCGCCCGACAAGGCCAAGTTCGTCGAGATCCGCTCCAAGCTCGAGCAGGAGAAGGAAGCCGTGACGGGCAAGGCCATCGACGCCTATGAGGCCGCCGCCAAGAGCGCCCGCAAGAACCCGCAGGCGCTGGAGTTCGTCCTCGGCGAACTGCGCAAGCTGCTCCCCGGCCGCGGCGAGCACAAGCGCATGCGCGACCTCTTCAAGGAGATCTTCGACTGGGACCATAACGACCCGAAGGCCATGACCTACCTCTACGAGGTGATCCGCTCCACCGAACGCATGGGCGACATGCCCGAGTTCGCCCAGCAGGCCGAGAAGGTCCGCAAGGATTTCAGCGCCAAGCTCGCCGACGCCCGCAAGGCCGTCGACCAGCTCGAGCGCAAGCCGGGCGTGACGAAGCCCGAGATCGACGCGGGCAAGGAAGCCGTCAAGAAGCTCTCCGCCGACCTCGAGGCCGAACTCGCCAAGGTCGAGGTCAAGCGCCAGGCCTCCATCGCCGAACAGAAGAAGCGCGCCCTCAAGATCCTCTCCGACGCCGTCGCCGAGTCCATCAACGACCGCAAGCAGGAAGGCACCGAGAAGCTCATCGTGTTCCTCGCCGAGAAGCTCGCCCGCAAGATCAAGCGCGTGAAGGCCGGCGCGACCCCCGAACCCGGCGCCTACACGAGCGCCGACGCCGAGAAGGAACTCACCAAGCTCCTCCGGCTCGAGGAGAACCGCTCTTCCCTGGTCGCCCAGGCCCGCGGCTTCTTCGCCCTCGGCCAGCTGGCCGTCTTCACCCGCGAACCCGAGAAGACCACGGCCAACTTCGCCAAGATCGCCGCCAACTTCAAGGCGGAGGAGCTGAACCCGACGATCCTCGCCCTCGTCGGCGAATCCCTCCTCGCCAAGGGCGACACCAAGAAGGCCGGCGAGTTCTTCGCCTACATCCTCGAACACGCCCGCTCCTCCGAATACGCCGACTACGGCTTCGCCGGCCTGGCGGAAATCCGCCTGGCCGAGAAGAAGTACAAGGAGGCCCTCGCCCTCTGCGACGAGGCCATCGAGAACAACATCCTGATGTCCAAGGAGCTCGACCTGCGCTTCGTCCGGGCCCGCGCCCTCGCCGAGACGGCCGACTACGCGAAGGCCAAGAAGGAGTTCGAAGAGATCGCCGGCACCAAGGAGTGGCGCGGCGAGAAGACCGCCGCCTCCCTCTACTGGCTCGGCCTCATCGCCGAACGCCAGGCCGCCGACGAGAAAGGCTACAACGAGGCCGTCGCCTACTACCGCCGCTGCTACATGACCTGGAAGAAATACGAGGTCTGGGCCGCCCGTTCCTACTTCTCCGCCGCCAAGCTCTTCGGCTCCAAGCTCAACCAGAAGGACGCCGCCAAGCAGCTCCTGAAGGAGATGCTCGAGAAAGACCGCATCAAGGACACCCGCGAAGCGGAAGAAGCCAAAGCCTACCTCCTCGGACTCTGAACACCATGCGTCGCACCCTCCTCCCCGCCTTCGCCCTCCTGGCCGCGGCCGCCGCGTCGGCCCAGACGTTCGTCTTCAAGAGCGAACGCTGGGAAGTGAACGATCCCTTCAAGCTGGACAATTCCATCCCGCCCAAGCCCGTCGTCGACCCGAAGAAAGGCGTCATCAACGTCATCAAGGGCACCGTGGACCGCACGACCAACCAGGGCGGCTTCGAGGTGACCGACACGCGCAAGTTCTCCGAGGTGACCGAGATCATCTGGCCGATGCCCGCGCGCCTCCAGGAGGCCCAGAACAACGTCACCCGCGGCGAACCCGCCAGGGCCCTCGACAACGCCGAAGCCGTGCTGAAGTTCTTCGCCCCCTTCAAGACCATCAAAGGCTCCTGGTGGACCAAGGCGGCCCTCGTGAAGCTCGACGCCCTCGACCGTCTCGAGAACGACGCCGCCACCGCCGCTTTCCTCGATTCCTTCGAAAGGGAAGAAGCCGCGAAGGAACCCGAAGTCGCCACGCAGATCCAGCTCGCCCGCCTGATGCAGCGCGCCCGCAAGGGGGAACACGACGCCGTCATCCGCGAAGCCGGCGACCTGCTCGGCAAGGTCGACAGCCCCGAACTCCAGGCCCGCCTCCACATCGTCAAGGGCAACTCCCTGCTGGCCAACCGCAAGTACGAGGCCGCGATGACCACCTACCTCCGCGTGCCGGTCTTCTTCGGCTCGGAGACCGAGCTCATCCCCAAGGCCCTCCTCGGCGCCGCCCGCGCGTTCCGCGGCATGGACAGCCCCGCCATGCGCGACCAGAAGCTCGAAGCCGTCTCCCATCGCTACCTTTACGACATCATCGTCTCGTTCCCGGTCTCCAAGGAAGCCGAGGAGGCCAAGAAGATGCTGCCGCCCGAAGAACGCGCCAAGGCCGAGGCCGACCAGAAGAAGATCGCCGCCGGCGGACCCCTGCCGGAAGGCGTCATGCTGGCCAAGCCCAAGCTCGCCGCCGAAGAGAAGGTCGAAGCCAACCGCTGAGTCCTTGCCCTTTTCCAAAACCTCACCTATCAACCCACACCACCCCATCATCATGAAGATGAACCTCCGTTCCGCCCTCCTCGGCACCGCCCTCCTGGGCTTGCTGACCCTCACCGCCTCGGCCCAGGAAGCCGCGGCCGCCGGGGTCCACCACAAGACCCTCGCCGACCTCTTCATCGAAGGCGGCTGGGTCATGTACCCGATCACCCTCTGCTCCGTGGCCATGATGTGGTTCATGGTCGACGGCTTCATCAAGACCAGCGCCGGCAAGATGTACCCCGCCGAGCACGTCACCCAGCTCCGCGAGCTCTTCAAGAAAGGCGACTACGTCGGCGCCTATAACTTCGCCAAGGCCGCCGGCTCCCCGGTCGCCGACGTCGTCCGCGCGGGCGTCGCCTTCACCCCGGATGGCAAGACCATGACCGAAGAAGCCATCCTCGCCGAGATCGTCCGCGTCCAAGGCGAGCTGAAGGGCCGTTCCTCCTACCTCTCGGTGATCGGCGTCTGCACCCCGATGATCGGCCTGACCGGCACCGTGACGGGCATGATGAGCGCGTTCGAGACCCTCGGCACCTCCGGCGTGGGCGACCCCTCCAAGCTCTCCGGCGCGATCGGTGAAGTGCTCGTGGCGACCGCCTCCGGCCTCTTCATCGCCATCCCGGCGTTCATCGCCTACTACCTCCTCGCCAACCGCATCAACAAGGGCATCCACGACATCACGGAGATCGTGACGGGCCTCTTCCGCGCCTTCCCCTACGAGGATGTCGCGGGCCGTAAGGTCGGCGACGAGGAGATCTACGCCGCGAAGCCCGACTGGAACGCGTCCTCCGGCGTCCGGTCGTAAGCCTCCCCCACCCCTAACCACACCCCAAGACCATGGCAGGCGGAGGCGGAGGCGGAGAAGGCGAACCGGAGTTCCAGGTCGCGCCGATGATCGACGTGCTCCTGGTGCTGCTGATCTTCTTCATGTCGATCACCTCGTCCCAGGTGCTCAAGGTCGACAAGAACATCTCGCTCCCGGTCGCCTCGCACGGCGTGAAGCGGGACGACAAGGCCGCCGCCGGGCTGATCAACATCTCCTGGGACAAGACCACGGGGCAGGCCAAGTACAAGCTCGACGACCGCGAACTCGACCCCAACGACAAGGACGGCATCGCGAAGGAGCTGGCCGACCGCAAGGGAAGCAACGAGAAGTACCGCCTGCTCGTCCGCGCCGACAAGGAGTGCCACGCCAAGTACGTCTCGAAGGCCCTCGAATGGGGCGCCGAGGCGGGCATCGACAACATCGCCTTCTCGGGCCTGAACCACGAAGAATAAGCCATGAAGCAACGCGAACAAATGCCCGACGCCGCGCCGGGCTTCCAGATCGCCCCGATGATCGACGTGGTCTTCGTGATCATGCTCTTCTTCATGGTCATGGCCGGAGCGGTCAAGGTGGAGCATGAGCTCAAGACCACCCTCCCCGGCAACGCCGAGACCGCCAAGGAGACCGAACTGCCCGACGAAGTCACCATCGGCGTGAGCGAGACCGGCGAGATCACCCTCAACGAAGACCCGGTCGGCGCCCCCGGCGACAAGCTCCTCGAGAACCTCTACAACCAGATGAAACAGCTGGGCCAGGCGGCCGAACAGTCCAAGACGAAGCTGCTCATCACCGTTCAGGCCGAGGAAAACGCCCGCTACGAGCGCGTGATCAACGTCCTCGACATCCTGGCCAAGGCCAACATCACGAACGTCACGTTCGCGGTGTCCGACACGGAATAAGCCGGGCGGACAGCCGCCGAAGACAGCCGCCTTCCGGCGGCTTTTTCATGTCCTGGCTCAGCGGCCGAAGCCGGCTTCGGATTCGAGGACCTTGCGGACGGCCTCGAAGTCGTTGCCGATCCTGAGCGGCGCCGGCGCCGGCAGGTCGCCGGGGAAGCACGAGGCATGGGGGTCGCCGAAGGCCTGCTGCAGGACGTCGGGGAACTTGGCAGGGTGCGCGGTGCCGAAGACGATGACGTCGTCGAGCTTGGCGCCATCCCGGGCCAGAAGATCCTCCGCGGCCTTCCAGCCGACGGCGGAGTGCGGGCAGAGGACGTAGCCGCCGGCGGCGCGGACGCGACGCATGGCGTCCAAGGTGGCATGGTCGTCCACGGTGACGGCCTCCACCGCGGGACCGCCCTCGCGCCAGGCCAGCAGGCGGGCGAGATTGTTCGGGTCGCCGATGTCCATGGCGTTGGAGGCCGTGGGGACGGCGCGCCGCGGACGATACTCGCCGGTGGCGAAGAGGTCAGGCAGCGGCGAGTTGGTGTTGGTCGCGGCGACGAGGGCGTCGACGTCGAGGCCCATGCGGCGGGCGAGCTGGACGGCGCCGACATTGCCGAGGTTACCGGAGGGCACCACGATGCCCATGCGACGGCCAGAGGCCAGCAGGCGCTTGGCATGGAAGGCGAAGGGCACCTGCGCGATCAGCCGCACGGGGTTGATGGAATTGGCCGTCAGCAAAGGCCGGCGTCGGCGCAGGGATTCGTCGGCGAGCGCGCGCTTCACCATCGCCTGGCAGTCGTCGAACGTGCCGTCGACGGAAAGGGCGACCACGCCGGGCCGGGGCCGCGCGATCTGGGATTCCTGCACGCCGCTGACGCCGATGCGGGGATAAAGCACGACGGCGCGGACGCCGGGGACGCCCGCGCAGGCTTCGGTGACGGCGGCCCCGGTGTCGCCGGAAGTCGCCGCAAGCACGGTCAGCTGCGGGAATTCGTCGCCGAGCACGCGCGCGGTGACGCGGACGAGCGTCCGGACGGCGAAATCCTTGAACGCCGCCGAGGGCCCGTGGAAAAGCTCGAGCACGCCGATGCGGCCGGCGGCAGTCCCACGGAAACCCTCGGGGCGCACGAGCGGGACGGGGAAGTCATAAGCCTCCTGGCAGAGGCGACGCAGCTCGGCGGCGCCGAGGACATCCGCGAAGTAAGGAGCGATGACGGCCTCGGCGAGGTCGGCGTAGGAGGCGTCGCGATGGCGCTCCACGAAGTCGGGCGCGACCTGCGGGATACGCGTCGGGACCCAGAGTCCGCCCTTGGCCGGCATGGCCGAAAGGAGGACGTCGCGGAGGGAGCCGCGGCAGGTCGGGTCGACGGTGGAGACGAATTCCAGCTCAGGCTTCGGAGAGGACATGGACACCCTTGGGATTGATGCGCGAGACGTAAGGCGTGGCTTTGACCGGCACGGCAGCGAACACTTCGGAGACCGCGGCGGCGACCTTGCGGGCGGTCTCTTCGCCCTCGCACAGGGCGAAGACGCTCGGTCCGGCCCCGGAGATCGAGAAGCCCAGCGCGCCGGCGCCCATGGCGGCGGCCTTGGCCCGGTAGAACCCGGGGATGAGGCGGTGGCGGTGGGGCTCGGCGATGAGGTCGTGGAGCGAGCGGCCGATGAGCGCGTAGTCGCCCTTGAAGAAACCGCACAACAGGCCGCCGAGGTTGCCGCTCTGCTGGGTGGAGGTCTCGAGCTGGATCTGCCGCGGCATGATCTCGCGGGCGACCTTGGTCAGCACCACGATGTCGGGGTGCACCACCGCGGCCCAGAGACGCTCCGGGATCGGCACGTCCATGACGTCGAGTTCGGCGTTGGAACGGATGAGGGTGATGCCGCCGAGCAGGCACGGGCCGACGTTGTCGGCATGCCAGGCGCCGTCGGCCGCGGCTTCGCCCGCGACCACGAAGGGCAGGAGCTGCCGGCGCGACAGGGGCTCGCCGAGCAGGCGGTTGACGACGAAGGCGCCCCCGACGGCGCTCGCGGCGCTCGAGCCGAGGCCGCTGCCGAAGGGCATCTTCTTGTGGATCTCCATCTCGATGCCGAGGTCGCTCTTGCCCAGGTGGCGGAGCAGCGCATGGGCGGAGACGCCGGCGGTGTTCTTCTTGGAGTCGAGGGGCAGGCGGCCGTCGTCGCCGGTGATCTTGGTGATGCGCAGGCCCGGAGTCGGCGAGAAGCGGGCCACGATCTCATCGCCGGGGGCGTCGATGCAGAAGCCAAGCACGTCGAAACCGCAGGCCACGTTGGCCACGGTGGCAGGCGAAAAGATACGGACTTCTTTGAGCGGCTGAGCGGACATAGGACCCCTTTTGACGGGGGTGGGCAGACCTTTCGGGTTGCCTCCCCTTCGGTCAACGGTGAACATGACGGATACCAGTCCTTTGATGTCCAACCGCATCCACCAGAACGGTTTTGTGACCGTGGCGGCCGCCTCGCCGGCCCTCCGTCTGGGGGACCCTGCGGCCAACGCCGCCCTGATCATCCAGGCGCTGGAAAAAGCCGCCCAAGAGGGGGTGGAAATCGTCGTCCTGCCCGAACTTTGCCTGACCGGCTACAGCTGCGGCGACCTCTTCGGCCAGCGGACCCTTCTCAATGGCGCCCTGAAGGCCCTTGGGCAGGTTTGCGAGGCCACGGCCAGGCTTGGCCTCACCGCCCTCGTCGGCGCCCCCCTGGAGGTCAACGGAAGGCTCTTCAACGTGGCCGTGGCGCTCTCCCGCGGCAAGGTCCTCGGCGTCGTCCCGAAGACCCACCTCCCCAACACCGGGGAGTTCTACGAGCAGCGCTGGTTCGCCTCCGCCCGGGTCGCCCCGGTCGCCGAAGTCGAACTCCTCGGCCAGAAGGTCCCCTTCGGCACCGACCTCCTCTTCCAGGCGACCGACATGCCGGACTGCGTGCTCGGCATCGAAATCTGCGAAGACCTCTGGTCCGTCGAACCCCCCAGCGGCCCGCTGGCCCTCGCCGGCGCCACCCTGCTCTGCAACCTCTCGGCCAGCGACGAACTCCTCACCAAGGCCGCCTACCGCCGCGACCTGGTGAAGGCCCAGTCCGCCCGCTGCCTCGCCGCCTACGTCGTCGCGGCCGCCGGCGCCGGCGAATCGAGCACCGACATCGTCTACAGCGGCCACGGCCTCATCGCCGAGAACGGCGTCGTCCTCGGCGAGTCCGAACGCTTCCGCTTCGACCTGGCCCTCATCGTCTCGCAGATCGACCTCGACCGCCTCGCGGCCGAACGTCGCCGCAACAGCACCTTCTTCGGCGCCCCCGTCGCGGTCCGCCCGCGCCACGTCGGCTTCACCCTCGGCGTCCCGACCGGCCAGACCCCGAAGCTCCGTCGCCGCTTCAGCCAGCATCCTTTCGTCCCGTCCGACCCGCACCGCCGCGACGAGAACTGCCAGGAGATCTTCGCGATCCAGTCCACCGGCCTCGCCCGCCGCATCCGTCACACGGGCCTCAAGCACGTCGTCATCGGCGTCTCGGGCGGCCTCGACTCCACGCTCGCCCTGCTCGTCACGCTCGAGGCGTTCAACCGTCTCGGCCTCGACCGCAAGGGGATCGTCGGCCTCACCTTGCCGGGCCCGGGCACGTCCGCCCGCACGCGCGTCAACGCGATGCGCCTGATGGAGACGCTCGGCATCACCGCCCGCGAGATCCCGATCGACGAAGCCGTCGAACGCCACCTGCGCGACATCCAGCACCCGGCCGGCAAGCACGACGTCACCTTCGAGAACGCCCAGGCCCGCGAACGCACGCAGATCCTGATGGACGTCGCCAACCAGAGCCACGGCTTCGTCGTCGGCACGGGCGACCTGTCCGAAGCCGCGCTCGGCTGGTGCACGTTCAACGCCGACCACATGTCGATGTATCACGTGAACATCGGCGTGCCGAAGACCTTGGTGAAGCACCTCGTCGCCTGGGCCGCCCACGCCCGCCACGTCGGGACCGAGCGCGCCATCCTCGAGGACATCGTGGCCACCCCGGTCAGCCCCGAGCTGCTGCCGCCCGGCGCGGACGGCGAGATCTCCCAGCAGACGGAGATGCTGGTCGGACCCTACGAGCTGCACGACTTCTTCCTGTATCACGTCATCCGCAACGGGTTCCGCCCCTCGAAGGTGCTCTGGATCGCCGAGCACGCGTTCGCCGGGAAATATGACCAGGCGGAGATCCGCCACTGGCTCCGCTCGTTCCTGAACCGCTTCTTCAGCCAGCAGTTCAAACGTTCCGTGATGCCCGACGGCCCCAAGGTGGGCTCGCTGGCCCTGTCCCCTCGCGGCGACTGGCGCATGCCTTCCGACGCCGAGGCGACGGCGTGGCTTGCCGAACTGGGCTAAGCCTGCTTGATGGGAGGCGTGAGCCTTCCCGCCCAGACGCATCCCGCCGCCACCCAGGCCCTCCTGGCGAAGCTGGGCCCGGAAGTCGTCCGGGCCGACGAGGCCTCCTGCTTCGCGGCGTCGTTCGACAACCTGCGGCTTTCCTTCATGCCCGAGGCGGTCATCCGCCCGGCGAAGGAAGACGACATCGGCGCCACGCTGAAGCTCGCCAACGAACACCGCGTGCCCGTCACGGTACGCGGCCGCGGCACCGGCACGACCGGCGCCTGCGCCCCGATCAAGGGCGGCTGGGTCATCCACCTCGACCACTGGGACCAGATCGAGATCGATCCGGTCTCGGCGATGGCGACCGTGCAGCCGGGCGCGATCACCGCGCACATCAACGACCGCGCGGCGCCGCACGGGCTCTTCTTCCCGCCCGACCCTTCGTCGGTCAAGCACTGCAGCATCGGCGGCAACATCGCCACCCACGCCGGCGGCCTGCGCGCCGCCAAATACGGCGTGGTCCGCGACCATGTCTACGCCCTCGAGGGCTTCCTGCCCACCGGCGAGAAAGTCCGCTGGGGCGCCCCGCTCCGCAAGTTCGTCAGCGGCCTCAACCTGCGCGACCTGTGGATCGGCTCCGAAGGCACGCTCGGCGTGATCACGCAGGCGACGCTGAAGCTCTCCGCCCTGCCCGCCGCCCGGCGGACCTTCCTGCTGGCCTTCCGCACGGACGAAGCCGCGCTCGAAGCGGCCATCGAGCTGATCTCCTTGCGCGTGAATCCTTCGGTGCTCGAGTTCCTCGACATCCAGACGGTCGCCGCGACCGAGAAACACCGCGGGAAGCGCGTGTTCACCGACGCGGAACTAGGCGGCTCCGCCGAGACGCACGCCGCCCTGCTGGTCGAGATCGACGGGCACCCCGCCGCCCTCGCGGACGACGCCGTCAAGGTCGTCGCCTGGGCCAAGCGTCACGCGGTCGCCTTCCGCGCTCCCGAAGACTCCGCGGCGGCCGAAGCCCTCTGGGAACTCCGCCGTACCTGCTCGCAGGCGATGTTCGCCCTCGGCGACGCCAAGCTCAACGAGGACGTGGTGGTGCCGATCCGCAGCTACGTCGCCCTGCTCCGCTTCACCCGCGAGATCCGCGACCGCTTCGGCCTGGCGACCCCGACGTTCGGCCACGCGGCCGACGGCAACTGCCACGTGCACCTCATGTACGACCGGTTCAATCCGGAGCACTGCCGCAAGGCCGAACAGGCCATCCGCGAGGTGATGGAGAAAGTCGTGGAGCTCGGCGGCGCGATCACGGGCGAACACGGCATCGGCCTCGCGAAGTCGCCGTTCCTCTCCCTGCAGCATACGCCGGCCGAGATCGCCGCGATGCGCGCGATCAAGCAGGCCCTGGACCCGAACGGCATCCTCGCCCCGGGCCAGATCTTCGAGCCCTTCAACGTCTGGGAGCATCGTCCGATCAAGGTCACGCTGCCTTGGGACAAACACTGAACCATGCCCCGCACCGTCGCCGTCTTCGACTGGGACGGAGTCGTCATCGACTCCTCCGTCGCCCATGAACGTTCCTGGGAGGCCCTCGCCAAGGAGGAGAACCTCCCGCTGCCGGCCGACCACTTCCGGCGCGGCTTCGGCAAGCGCAACGAGCTGATCATCCCGGACATCCTCCGCTGGACGCGCGACCCCGCCGAGGTGAAACGACTGTCCCACCGCAAAGAAGCCCTCTACCGCGACATCGCCCGCACCGGCCATGTCCGCCTGCTGCCCGGCGTCCGCGAACTCTGCGGCGCCCTCCAGGACCTCGGCATCCCGTGCGTCATCGGCACCTCGACGCACAAGGAGAACCTCGCGCTGTCGTTCGAGCTCTTCGGCATCGGCGCCTTCTTCGCCGGCGCGGTCGCCAGCGAGGACGTGACGAAGGGCAAGCCCGACCCGGAGGTCTTCCTGAAGGCCTGCGCCCTCGGCGGCGGCGATCCGGCCACGTCCTTCGTCTTCGAGGATTCCTTCTCCGGCCTGCAAGCCGGCCTCTCCGGTGGCTTCATCACGATCGCCCTCGCGACGACCAACACCCGCGAGCAGCTGGAGCCGGCCGGCGCCCATCGCATCGTGAAGGACCTCTCCGAAGTCGACCCGCAGTGGCTCGCCCGCGGGCGCCTGGGCTGAGATGGAATTCCGCCTCAAATCCGACTACCGCCCGATGGGCGACCAGCCGACCGCGATCGCCGCGCTCGACGCATCCCTCCGCGCCGGCAACGGCCGCCAGACGCTCCTCGGCGTGACGGGCTCGGGCAAGACGTTCACGATGGCGAACCTGATCGCCCAGCAGCAGCGCCCGGCGCTCATCATCTCGCACAACAAGACGCTGGTCGCCCAGCTCTACTCGGAGTT
>SXGR01053989.1_pt1 | contig 29757 bp, 32 predicted proteins | sample 3174711 | NCBI WGS metagenome assembly SXGR01 (sample SAMN11356860, study PRJNA531348) | freshwater metagenome | isolation source: freshwater sample F1-60 | place: China: Fuxian Lake, Yuxi | collected 2017-12-25 | reverse complement strand
GAATTGCTGCGCCGGCCTTGTGCGTTCAACGGTCACTCCGACTGAGCCGGTGACCGCCGTGATCGGAGGGTGGAGCTTCCGCACCCAGAGCTTGACCTGCGTAATGGGGAATTCGTCGAGAAGCATTGTCAGGAGCCGCTCTGCCAGCGTTTCCAAAAGACTGGAATCCTGAGCCGTTCCTACCTCTACGACGCGTTGGACTACTCTGGCGTAGTCGATGGTATGGGCCAGGTCGTCCGAGACCCCTGCCGAATCGAGATGATAGGGCAGTTCGATGTCTACGGCCAGCGGTTGCGGGCGGGACCGCTCCTCCGGCGTCACGCCGCAGCGCCCTCGGAATTCCAATTGTTTGATCACGATGTGATCAGGCATGCGGCATTGTCGAGGAGCGGACTTCGGACTGTCAAGCGGAGAGCCATGCGTGATGCTTGCGTGACCAGGCGGTTGGATCGATTACACGAAATAGCGGCTCGTATCAAACTTGCGCTCAACGTTGTCGATCACCTGGACGATGCTATGGCGATACTCTCCGCGGTCGTCTTTTTCAGTCAGGTCCAGTTCAGGCCCATTGTCGACCGGATTGCCCTGCGCGTCGGCAATGACTTTGACCAACGGACGTTCGCCGTCCGATGTGCTGGCGGCCGGTTTGAGGACGACCGCAACTTCATCGCTGGTAAGCTCCACGATGCTGCCGATGGGGACGATCCCCACGCAGGTGACGAAAAGCTTGAGGAGCGTCGGGTCAAAGATTTTTCCTGACTTTTGAAACATCATGTTCAGAACTTTTGACGGCGCCATCGGTTTCCGGCGATAGACTCGCGACGATGTCATGGCATCGTAACAGTCCGTAATCATGAGAATGCGTCCGGTCAAGGACAGTTTCCATGGGATCTTCAGTTTGGGGTAGCCGGAATAATCCAGATTCATATGGTGTTCGAAGGAGGCCGCAGCCATCCGCGACGGGAGATTGACGATACCGCGCAGCTGGGCAAGGCTCAAGACCCCCTCTGTCGGGTGACTGCGCATTGCGGTCCATTCATCTTCCGTAAACTCTCCTGGTTTGTTCAGGACCTCCAGTGGAATCGCCGCTTTTCCCATGTCATGAAAGAGCGCCGCCAGGCCGAGGTCGGCCAGTTCGACCTTCGGGTAGCCGGCCCGGTTCGCTAAGGCGATCGACAGGAGCGCAACATTCACGGAATGTTTCTGTGTGTATTGGTCATGACAACGCAGCGTCGTGAAACCCAACATCGCCGGTTCGTCGGCTTTCATGAGATCGACGATGTTTTGAATGGCGCGCTTGGCCTGCTTGAAGCTCACAGTGCTGCCGTCGCGGGCTGCCTGAGTCATGCGGCCGGCCGCGTCGGATGCGTTTTCATAGGCGGCTTTTGATTTGGCTTTCCGGCGAAGCGTTGGGTTCGTTTCCGTTGCGGTATCGTGCACGGTGAACATGCGCGGATCTTCAAGCTGGATGCTGGTCACGGCGAGGGCAGACAATTCCTCCCGGAAGTCCACGATCGACTTGGTGGCGGGATCGAGCCCGGCAAAGAGCGCGGCAAACTCACGGAGGTCTTTGGAGCTGGCCGACGAGGAGAAGGTCAGGCCGCCGATTTTCCATTGATTCAGGGTATCGATCAGACTGGAGATCACCAGCATTTGTTGCGCGCTCACTTTGAGATGGCTCTCGCCCAGAAAGAGAAAGTCGTTCTGCAGCCGTATCGTCACCGGTTTCTCATGGGTCAGCGTTTGAATAAGTGTGAGCATGGTGTCGACGGGTTTGTCGAGGGCCGCATTGGTGCGGCCGTGAATCTTTGAGGTCTTGATCATGGTATTCAGCTGGGTGATGAGCTGGAAGCCCAACATGACCAGCTGCTGGTCGAGGATATCGCTGGCTTCTGAGCCTTGCCCGACTTTTTTCGATAACGATTTTTCGTGAGTCAGGATCGGCTGTGTTTGCTCTTCGCTGGCCGGCGGCGGGGCTGCATGAGACTCGCTCACGATAGAGGCTCCCTACGGTTCTGTTTCGGTAGCTGGTTTCCCCTGTTGCCGCCGCTGTGCGCGCGATAATGCGTGGGTGCAGGCTTGACGAACCGCGGCGCCGCCTTTTTTCGTTCCGATCTCGAGCGCCGCTGTGGCGGCGGGAGTGGCGAGTTTGCCGAGAGCGTCCGCTGCCAGAAGGGCCAACTCCTCTTTTTTCTTCCGGTTGGTCCAGGACCATTCCGTCAAGAGGCGTTCCCAATAGGGCACTGCCTCATCGTTGCATGTCGCTCGAACGGCCTGGAAGATGGCCCGGCGTTCGCTCATCGGCCGGTCCATGAACGCATCTTCCGAGAGGGTCTGGGACCAACTGGAAAACGGGGCCCTGTATTGTCCTGATACGAGAAGCTTCAAGGCCGCGATGCGGACACTGTCCTCTCCATCAGCCATGAAGGAGATGAGCGTGACGCCGTTGCCGCTTGGGCGGAAGAGACTGATCGCCCGCACGACGTCTTTACGGACCTGCGTATCCGGATACCGCACCAGCTTTTCCACCGGCTCGGCGAATTTCGGATCGTTCCACTGCATGAAGATCGCGAGAAGGTTGCGGACATAGGTCGGGCGCCGGTCCAACAGCCCTTTCATCAATAGATGGGAATGGTCTTTCGCCAAGACCGCCAGCGTGTCCGAGACGACGGCCTGATGCGCGGGTCTGTTCAGATTTGCCAGCAGGGAGCAGAGGATCGGCACAGCGTCCGGCGTCATTGCCAGCAGGACGGCGGCCAATCCTTCCGTATGTGCGCCGGGGGTTTGATTAAGGAATGTTTCGATGGCGTTCACCCGGTCTGCGCGGCTGATCCCATGTAAGAGCGAGATGACCTGTTGCTGGTGTTCGTCGCTGAGATCCGGACGGATGGTGTCGGACTCATGGAGCAGACGCACGATATGCTCAATGATCGTCCATTTTCCCTGGCGAAACAGACTGTCCAGAATGTCGCCCCACATGCTGAAGAGGTTGCTCAGCAGCGCCTCGGATTTCTCTGAGGCAAGGATGGCGGTCAGCATGTCCATGATGTACAGGAGGTTGTCCCTGGCGCTCTCGTCGTCGATTTCTACTGCCAAGGAGGCAAGCTCTTCCTCGCGGACTTCATAGCCGACCAGACCGGATTGGAATCGTTTTTTCTGGCAGGCCGGCTCTCCACTGCTTTCCGTTTCCTTCCCCGTGCGTCTCTTGCGACTGTGTTCCAGATCCAGCAAGTTCCGAAGCGTCGAATCCGACGAACTCATGCCCCCGTTGGCTTGTGTGGCGCCGCCCCCATTGACCGACGACCGCGCGATTTCTTCGGCCGTGACGACCGAAATAGTCGGAAGATTGCGAGTCCACAGGCGAGTCACGATGTCGTCATCATCCAATGTGGGGTCGGAGCCGCCCCAGAGAGAATCCAGGAAGTAGGCAAGGTCGTCCGCTGTGAGTTCTTGATACAGGGATAATTCCCGTATGCCGTCTGCATAGAGTTTGAACGCGATACTCTCGCTGCCGCTCTCTTTGTCCGCCTCGGACACCGCGGACTCTCGAAATAGGAGTGCCGATCGTTGGATGAGGACGGTGAGTTTCGAATAGGTCGTGAGATGGCCGGTCAATTCTTGGAAGAGTTGTTGCGAAAACTTTTGGGCTACGGGGTTTGTCGAGCCATAGGTTCGGTTCGATTTGGCGGTTTTGTCGAGCAGCGTGAGCACTCGTTTGACGGACGCGATCTCCGGGTCTTCCGTCCCTTTTGCCGCCACCGCAGCGGCCATCATTTCGTGCGCAGTTTTGAGATCGGTCATGAAGCTACACCTACCGTGAGATGGGGGGGTCGTCAAGAAAATCGCCATTCTCCACGGCGATTCAACGGAACTGTCAGCGGTCACAGAGATTGTCAGGAGCCAGTCTCGCATTATTGAGCGCTTCTGCTACAATCGTCCGTCTTTGTGCGATGCTTGCAAAGGATCTGTTCACGCGATGGCCCGATCGACCCTTGTTATTTGTTTCGGAGACAGTCTCACGGCTGGTTTTCAATCGCCGAGCAGGGAACATCCAACGGGAATGGACAGTCCCTATGGGCAATTCTTGCAGGACCATCTTGGGACAACAGCGCAGGTTCACACGAGCGGGATATGCGGCGAACTGACCGGTGAAATGAGCCTGCGGTTCCGGCGCGACGTGCTGGAGCGGAAGCCAGGCTATGTGCCGATTCTAGGCGGGACCAACGATTTGGGTTGGAATGCTTCGCCTAGAGAGGTCATGCGCAATCTGGTTAAGATGTATGAACAGACGTTTGCGGCCGGAGGCCTTCCGGTTCCGGTGACGGTTCCCTCGATTCGAGTGGAAGACGCGCAGGACAGCCGGGAAGGGCTAGAATGGCTCGCCGGTCATGTGGCCCGTCGAAACGAGCTGAACCAGTTGATCCAGAGTTATGCCATGTCAAAGGCCATTGCCTGCGTCGATCTGTTTACGGCGACGGTAGATCCTGACAGCGGCCAACTGGCGCAGGTCTATTCGAACGACGGGATTCATCTCACCACCGCCGGGTATCGGCTGTTCGCGGAACAGGTCGCCCTCGTTCTGAAACCCTTGCTGTCTGGCACGCTGGAATCGTGAAGGCCACATTGCAAGCCGTTACCGATCGGCAGTTCGATCAGGTGATCGAAGCAAGCATCGTCCCTGTGTTGGTGGAATTCTGGAAGCCAGGCTGCGGCCATTGCCGTGCCATAACGGCCGAGCTTGAGCAGGTCCAAGAGGCTCTTGGTCCAAGCCTGCGCATTCTTATGATGAATGTGGAGGATAATCCTCAGATCGCCGCCGAGCTGGAAGTCTCGTCGCTGCCTGCTCTGGCGTTATACCGAAACGGCGAGTTTGTAAAATTTATCGGAGGGCTTGGGAAGCGGGATGAGATAATTAAACAGATCTAGCTAAGACCCGCCTGGATGATTGGCTTCCGGGGAGAGGAATCTCTACAACCCTCGTTATGTATAACAAACTTTGTGCCTATCATTTTCATGGCAGATCTCGTTGACGCAAGACTGGCATGTACAGAACAATGCAGAACAAGTGTGTGACCACACTGCTGCGGCCACTCCCGCATTTCATTCGAGGGTTCGCTTGGCCAACGGGGTCGAGAGAGTCCCGTTTATGCGACTCGGAGTACTAGCCGTTTGCCGCAGGCCTTGATGTACTTGCGGAGTGTCGCAAGTGATGGGGAGTGCTTCCCGCTGGCTAATGCTCGTTCCAGGCGAGCCACGGCGGGGGCATGGGTGCCCATTCGTGCCGCCACTTGTCCTTGTGTCAGCCCTGCCTCTTGTCGTGCTGCGAGCAAGACGTCAAGGAGCGCGGACTCCTCGCGCTCAATACGTTCCACCTCGGCGCGTACGCCAGGCCGTCGCATAAGCTTTTTGACCAGTTGATCATGTGTGCGCACGTGTAACCTCCTTCATGCGTGCCTCAGCGATCTTCCGCTCGTGCAGAGGCGTCTTATCTGATTTCTTGATGAAGTGATTGAGCATGACGATTCGTTTCCCGATGAGAGTACAGGAAAACACCCGCGCAATTCCTTCAGCGCCTTTTAATCTCAACTCGAATAGACCGTGACCGAATGCCTTGGTATGTGGAGCGCCAAGGTTTGGGCCGAGGATCATCATCCGTCTTGTGAGTACGATATACCGTGCCGCTAGTGTGTCGGGTAGATCCAGAATCTCGTTCTGGACCGATTCGCTGTAGTAGATGATGCTATAATCCACGTCGAGAAGATAACAAATATGTTACTCTCATGCAAGAAGACAAGGTGTGCATGCAAGGTTGAACGGATCACGAAACTAGACGGAAGTGGTTTTGGGGATAGCCAGTTAAGAGAAGCCCTCTGTGCCAATATGAGTGGGACACATTGCCTTTCTTCAATTAGAGTAGCGGGCGGAGGAGGAAGTGCCCAGTATGCATGCTGAGAAGACACGCGACAGTCGAGGAGTTGACGGCACTCGTCGGACGACGGCGAAACCCAGTGATGTATCCCCGGTCGAAACTACAGCCCCTCACCCCGCCGAAATCGTCCCGCCGGATCCCGAGGTCGTGGCCAGACCAACCCGGCGACGCTTCACGGCGGCGGACAAGCTGCGCATCTTGAAATTGGCCGATGCCTTGTACGGTGGTGGGCAGCCTAAGGAAGGTCTGATTAACTCCCAATCGCTATGTGGCGAGATGAGGGCGGAAGGCCTGATAGCCGCTCTCCCGAGTCAGGTGGCATGCAGTAAAATGTGACGATTCTTTTTCTCCAAACCCTTCTTCTGTTCTTGTCATGTTTGTATTGGGATGGCTCTCTCTGGGGCGGCCATCCCTCCGATGAAAGGTGGGCGCACCGGGTATCTCTTACAGCACCCGCCAGGATCGTCCGTCGTTTTGGATAAGACGATCCGCTTCCACCGGCCCCCAAGTTCCGGCTTCGTATTCGAGCAGCCAGCGCTGTCCCAGTTTCTCCCAGGCCTCAAGGACCTGGGTGATCCAGGTCCAGGAGGCTTCTACGGCATCGCGCCGCATGAAGCGGGAGGCGTCTCCCGCCATGACGTCGAGCAAGAGGCGTTCATAGGCCTCCGGCGAGGGACGGCCGAAGACTTCCCCATATCTGAAGTTCATCTCGACGGGATGAGTTTGCGCACGAGTGCCCGGCACCCGCGAGACGATGCGTAGCGACAGTCCTTCTTCCGGCTGAATTCTCAAGGTGAGGACGTTCGGGGCTTGCGGCGCCTGTGCATTGGCGTTGAAGAGGATTTGCGGGATTTCTTTGAACTGCACGGCTACTTCGCTGGCCCGGAGCGGCAAGGCTTTCCCCGTTCGCAAGTAAAACGGCACGCCTGACCATCTCCAGTTCTCCACAAAACACTTCAAGGCGACGTAGGTCTCGGTGATCGAATCGGGTTTCACGCCTTTTTCACGCCGATAGCCAGGGACCGGTTTGCCGTGCGCCGTGCCTTCCGTATATTGCGCCCGCACCGTGTACTGCTCCACGTCCTTCGCGGTAATGGGTCTGAGGCATCGCAGCACTTCCATCTTTGAATTTCGCACTACGTCCGGATCCAGTGAATAGGGCGGTTCCATTGCGACGAGACAGAGCAGCTGGAGCAGGTGATTCTGAACCATGTCCCGCAAGGCGCCGGCTTCCTCATAGTAGGAGGCTCTGGCTCCGATGCCATCCGCCTCACTCACGGTGATTTGAACGTGATCGATATATTTGTGGTTCCAGATGGGCTCGAAAATGCTGTTGGCAAAGCGCATGACCATGAGGTTCTGGACCGTTTCCTTGCCCAGATAATGGTCGATGCGGAAAATGGCCGATTCGTCGAAAACTCGGCCTGTCACTGCATTGATGGCTTGCGCCGAGGCCAGATCATGCCCGACCGGTTTTTCGACGATGATGCGGGCGTAGGGCGAACGAGCGGCCGACGTTCCCGCGAGTCCTGATCCGGCCAGGCCTTCGCAAACGGGGGTGAAGGAGCTGGGAGGAATGCTGAGATAGAAAATGCGATTCCCCGGCAGCTGGAATGTGCGTTCGAGTTCCTCCGCACGCGCTTTGAGTCGCGCGTAGGTCTGAGGGTCGTCGTTCTCACCGGCCAGATAGAAGATATGCCGGGCAAAGACATTCCAGGTGTCTTCGATCAAGGCTTGCCGGGAATGTTTGACGACCCCGTCTCGCACGGCGGCATGAAATTCTTCGTCGCTCATCGGCGTGCGGCCCAGTCCCAGCACGACGTAGTTCGAGGGCAGCAGCCCATCAAGGAGCAAGTTGTAGAGCGCTGGGATCAGACGGCGGCGGGCCAGATCGCCCGACCCTCCAAAAATAACCAGGGTGCAGGGCTCGACGGGCGGCAAGGTTTCTTGCACGGGACCCTGTTCGATTCGTTGGCTAGGTGAGGGCATGACGTCCTTCAGCAAAAAAACAATCGGGGATTATCGCCGGACCGCATGGCCGCCGAAGGCGTTCCGCAACGCGGCCAGCATTTTTTCCGCGAAGGATTCCTCTTGCCGCGACCGGAAGCGAGTAAAGAGCGCGGTCGTGAGCGTCGGAACCGGCACGTCCTTTTCAATCGCATCGGCGATCATCCAGCGGCCCTCACCGGAATCTTGCACGTACCCTTTCAATTTTTCCAGTTTCTGGTCATCTTTGAGCGCGCCAGCTGCCAGCTCCAGCAGCCAGGAACGCACCACGCTGCCGTGCATCCAGAGATCGGCGATACGCGCCAGATCCAGCTGGTACTCGCTCTTCGACATCAACTCGAATCCTTCGGCATACCCTTGCATCATGCTGTACTCGATGCCGTTGTGCACCATTTTCACATCGTGTCCGGCGCCGGCGGCGCCGACATGGGCCCAGCCATTGTCAGGCGCCAGGGTCTTCAAGACCGGCGCCAGCCGGTTCACGGCTGTGTTTTCACCTCCGACCATGAGGCAGTAGCCGATCGTCAGTCCCCAGATGCCTCCGCTGGTTCCGGCGTCTACATAATGGATGCCGCGGGTCTTGAGTTCGGCGGCACGCCGGACATCGTCGTGGAAGCGGGTGTTCCCGCCGTCGACGATGGTGTCACCTGGTTGCAGAAGCGCTGCGACAGCCTGTACGGTTTCTTCCGTCGGAGCGCCGGATGGTACCATGACCCAGACGGCGCGCGGCGCACTCAGTTTGCCGACCAGATCGGCAAGCGACGAGGCTCCGATGCAGCCCTGAGCTTCCGCCGGTTTGATGAGATCGGCTGAACGATCGAAGACGACGATACGATGTTGATCGCGCCGCAGGCGGGTGACCATATTCATGCCCATTTTCCCCAGGCCGATGAATCCCAGCTCCATAACAGCTCCTTGGTGTGTGTGTCGGTGTAGTGGAGGCATGCCGACCCATAAATGTCTATGGGCCGGCGGACTGCTCTATAATAGTGCGTACAAGCCAGGCCGGAGGTATTCGAACCCGTCAGTCGATGCGGGCAGGGTTCGGGACGTCCTTAAAGAGGAGATCGGCAAATTGCCGGCCAAAGTTGAGCCGGTCGGCCAGGGTTGACGCGGTTAAGAACTGCCCGGCGAGGTCGGCGAGTGCCGGTTCACGGGAAAACATGAATCGATGGATATCCACCGGCGCGGGCATCCAAAAACATCTCAGCCGGAAAAATGCCAGGACGCAATCTTCATAGAACAGGGTCAGCAGGTAGTGCGCGGTTCCTGGTTTATCCGTGAGGTCCTGCGCTTTTCCCAGCCAGTGGAAGCAGGAGGCTTTCATGCGGATTTGTTCATTGATCGTAGCCTGTGGAGGGCCTTGGCGAAAGCGATGATGGGCCTTCTCAAGCAATTGAGCGCAGATCCCTTCATGGTCGAACAGGATGCGTCCTTTCTTGAGCAGCGACGGAAGCCTGAGTGAATGGGGGAGCTCTTCTTCAACAGCCTGATAGCCGTGGTATCGGATGTCGGTAAGACGGTCGCCGACCCGAAGAATTTCATGGCCGTCGGTGTCTCCCTTGACCAGCGCGATCAGATCGATATCGCTATGGGGGGTGATGGCGCGCCTCGCTCCCGATCCGACCAGGATGATGCCGACGAGATCGCCGCCGCGCCGGCCCTTGATATGCCGCAAGGCGATCTCCAGGCTGTCTTCGAAGCCGGGAGGATGAGGCGTCTCAGGTTGCTCCGGCGGTTCCGGGACAGCCAGCAGTTCGGCGTTGAGTTCCTCGCGGGTCGGAACGTTCATGGCGTCCATTAGGAGACCTGCGCCTGTTGAATGCGGGTGGGGAGGTCGGTGAGCCATTGATCAAAAGACTGCCCGGCATCCACGATGATTTCGAGTTTGCCGTTGGATAGGCGGCGGACGGCACCGGGGTGTTCCGGAGACAGGGGAATTTCCACCCATTCCCGGTTCAATCCAAGGGCGTCGGTTACTTCGAGAATTCTGCTGATTTGCTGAAACGAGACGGCTTGCAGGGTCATGGGTTGTTCCTTCCGATGCGTCGCCGGCATTCTATGTGCCGTTGAAAGTGGTGTCAATGAAAAGGGTCACGGTGTGAGGACGCGTGTGAAGATGGCGCCGGCTTCGTCGATCTGTTTGGTGGAGACATTCAGATGAGTGACGGCTCTGTAGCTCAGTCCCCCGATCGCATTGATGAGTAGGCCTTGCTCTTTCAAGGCGGCGACGATCTCGGCCGGAGTGCGTCGCTGGTCGGTCACGTCAAAAATCACAATGTTGGTTTCCACATGCTGCGGCGCGATCTGGACCGACGGAATCTGTTGAAGCAGCCAGGCCAGTTTTTTGGCATGGCTGTGATCGTCCGTCAAGCGCGCGACATGGTGTTCCAGCGCATAGATACCGGCGGCGGCGAGGATGCCTGCTTGGCGCATGGCCCCTCCGTACATCCGGCGAAAACGGCGGGCTCGGTCCATGAGCTGCCGATCGCTGGAGATCAGCAAGGATCCGACGGGCGCGCCGAGGCCCTTCGAGAGACACAGCGAGACCGTTTCAAAGTGTTGGGCGTAGGAAGCGGGGGGCAGCGTCGTGGCGGCGACGGCGTTCATCAGCCTGGCCCCGTCGAGGTGCATCGGAATGTTGTGTTTGGCGGCAAGGGCTCGAATTTTTTCGATGGTCGCCAGCGGATAGATGCTGCCGCCCCCGGCATTGTGCGTGTTTTCAAGACAGATGAGGGCGGTGGCGATGCTGTGCGGATCGGTCGGCCTGATGGCGGCCTCGACCTGTTCCGCGCTCATGATCCCGCGCTCGCCTGGCACCCAATGCAGTTGCACGCCTGCCAGTGCGCCGGCGGCGCCCTGTTCGTAGCGGACGATGTGGCTTTTGCTCTCGACGATGACTTCCTGTCCCGGCTGGGTATGCGACCGGATGGCGAGTTGGTTCGCCATCGTTCCAGAAGGGACGAACAGCGCGAACCGCTTGCTGAGCAGCGCCGCCGCCATCTCTTGGAGCCGGTTGACGGTGGGATCTTCCCCGTACACATCGTCGCCCACCTCGGCGCGGGCCATGGCTTTTCTCATGCCGTCGGTGGGGGCCGTGACGGTATCGCTGCGCAGGTCGATCATTCGCTGCCTTTCATCTTCTATTCTTGCGCCTATCCTTGTCCTTGCCTTGTCCTTGCGCGGCATTCTAGCAAATTTTCTCCAGGCAGGCGCAAGGACACCTGCTACACTGCGCCCTATGGCCGAAGCAGATCATCCGATGTTGGCTCGATGGGGCGACTTCTTTGGAGCCAAGCGGGAAGAACTCGTCCCCTTGGCATGGGCATTTGCTTATTTTTTCTGCCTGCTCTGCGGCTATTCCATCCTTCGTCCGGTTCGGGACGAAATGGCCATCGAAGGCGGCATTAAGAATCTGCCCTGGATGATGACCGGAACGTTTCTCACCATGCTGGCCGCGACGCCCCTGTTCGGCTGGCTCTCTGCGCGCTGCTCCCGCTATCGGCTGTTGTTGACCGTCTATGCGTTTTTCATCGCCAATCTGTTGGTGTTCTATGTCTTGATGGCTGGCCATGTGCATCCGGAGTGGGTGGCCAGAGGATTTTTTGTCTGGTTGTCGGTGTTCAACCTGTTCGTCGTCTCGGTCTTCTGGAGTTTCATGGACGACCTCTTTACGCCGGAGCAGGGAGCCAGGTTGTTCGGCGTCATTGCCGCAGGAGGGAGCAGCGGCGCGTTGATCGGTCCACTCCTCACGACGGGACTGACGTTGGTGTTCCCGGTGGCGGTCCTCATGCTGGCTTCGGCGGCGTTTCTGGTACTGTGCCTGGGATGCGTAGCTCGATTGGAGCGCTGGGGGCGTGAACGGTCCGAGCACCATCAGCCGCACCCCGGCGATCCTCTCAGGGGAAGCTTCCTGGCGGGGGTGCGCCAGACCTTGTCCTCTCCCTATTTACTCGGGATCTGCGGCTACTTGCTGTTGCTCACCATGACGGCCACGTTTCTCTACTTCGAGCAGACTCGCTTGGTTGCGGAATATCTCGACCAGCCGGAAGCCAGGACGCGCTTCTTTTCAGGCCTCGATTTTGTCACCAACTTACTGACATGGGTGACTCAGCTTTTCCTCACCAATCGGGTCATCGGCCGGTTCGGTCTCGTCGCGGGTTTGTTGTTTCTTCCCGCGATCAGTGTGGTGGGATTTCTAGGCATTGCCCTGTGGCCGACGCTGGCGGTCTATGTCGCCTTCTCGGTTCTGCGAAGGGTGGGGGAGTATGCGCTATCCAAACCGTCGCGCGAAGTGCTGTTTACCGTCGTCAGCCGCGAAGAAAAGTACAAAGCAAAGAACTTCATCGACACGGCCATCTCACGGGGCGGCGATGCATCGACTGCCTGGCTGATCACCGGGGTGAAAGCCATCGGGGCCACGACCACCCACATCGCTTGGGCGCTGGTGCCGTTGATGTTCTTCTGGGCCTGGCTCGCCCATACCTTGGCCCGTCGAAAAGAGCGGCTGTAGGCTTGTCTTGTTCCCTTTCAAAACACGAAGGCCAGCCTTCCGGTTAAAGAAGACTGGCCTCCGACTGATCACCAGACTAATCGCCCGTTGGAAACGAGATTCGACTAGCTATTCACGAATTTCTGTCTCCAGATCCCGACCCCGGCCAAGCCAGTACCCAGCAAGAGAAGCGTGGTGGGCTCCGGCACCGATTGACAGCCGCTTGTGCATTGACCCGTCACATTGGGCTCCGTGAGTGCCGTGCCGTACTGGAAGCTCACATTGGAAGTACTGGCCAAATTAAAGGTGCCTCCAAGGTTGCCCAGGGTAAACGTCACCGAATTCCGAATCAATCCATTACCACCAGTGACTGGTGTGTTTCCCGTTAAGGCATTATCACCAGCCGAAACGATCCCGTACTGCAGGCCGTTCACTCCAGCTCCAGGGGGGCCTTCCAAGTTGGCACCGGGAAATGTGGGAGCCCCAAAGAGACCAAGCCCTGCGCTGCTAATGCCAAAGGTAGGCCCATTCCCCACCGACGATACCACCAGCCGGTGGCGTATCATGGATCACAGTACTTCCAGCAGTCAGCAATGCTGATAGGCTAGAAGTCGGGGGGCCAGGTACAGTGAAAAACACCCCTGTCAGTACATCAACCGGAAGCAAAACATCCACCAGGCTGGTATTGGTCAGTACAACCTGAAGATTCCCTCCTTGAATGCTAAAGTCCGCCTCGGCCGAACGGTTGCTCCCATTCGTCCCCGCAAACAACGGGATCGCCTGGGCCTGACCCACCAGGCTGAGTGACAGCGCCGCTATCCCTAGCAGGCCTGCCGCACTTTTCCCCATGTTCATACTCATTGGACTCCTCCTTCTGTCCTGAGACTACGATGCCTTTCAAACTTGCTTCTACCCAGTACTAATGCATAATGGATGCCGAGCCAATCTGTCACTGTAACTATAGGACAGTATGCACATTTATAAAAATGCTTCTTCCACGCAGCAACCTGTCTGTAAAAACTTTTTACAATCACTTGTGCCGGCATGCTGAAAAGAGAACGACATACAAATGAAACCATGGTGTAATCATGCTTCTCGTTGTAATCCATCTTTACGCTATCGTTTATGGTCAACAATGCTGTACCTCTCACGCTTCCAACAGCCTATTCATCAAGCGTTTGTTTTTTTGAGTCCATAACGAGCAAGTAGCTGATAGAGTGTTGGGCGGCTGATGCCGAGTTCATCGGCCGCTCGTGAAATGTTCCCCTGGGCCCGTTCCATCGCCAAAATCACCAGTTTCTTCTCCCGGTTCTCTCGCGACCCTTTGATCGTCGTCGCCTCTTTGCCTGAGACCCCTGCCTGTTCCAACTCCAGGTTTTCTGGGGTAATAGACTTTCTCTCGGCCATGACTACGGCCCGCTTCAGCCGGTTTTCCAATTCTCGTACATTGCCGGGCCAGGGATGGTTGATCAACGCGGCCATGGCTTCAGAGGTTAACCCTGTAATCGACTTTTTCTGCTCGTCGGCAAACCGCAGCAAGAAAGCCCGCGCCAGCAGGGGAATATCCGCCTGGCGCTCGCGAAGCGGTGGCACTGGAATAGTGACCACACAGAGCCGATAGTACAAATCTTCACGAAACCGCCCGCCGCTGATCGCGCTCTGAAGATCGACGTTGGTGGCAGCAATGACCCGCATATCTACCGCAATCGTATCTTTCCCGCCCAGACGTTGAATCTTATGGTCCTGCAAGAAGCGCAAGAGTTTTACTTGCAGCGGCAACGGGATATCGCCGATTTCATCAAAAAATAAGGTGCCGCCCTGCGCGGATTCGATACGGCCCTTTCGCTGCTGTGCCGCACCGGTAAACGCCCCCTTTTCATGTCCGAACAACTCACTCTCGATCAGTGTGTCGGGAATCGCGCCGCAATTAATCGCCACAAAGGCGGCATCCTTACGCCAGCTCTGGCGATGGATCGCCCGCGCCACCAGATCTTTTCCTGTCTCGCTTTTTCCGATGATCAAGACCGACACATCGGACGGGGCCACACGCCGGATCAGGTGAAATACCGCTTGCATCCGCTCACAACTCCCGACCAGCCCCTCAAATTCGCTGAGCCCGGCCTGTTGTAACAGCGCCTGACTTTCCTGTTCTAAATTAGCGAGATACTGCGCACGTTGCAACACAACCTTCATCACATCGAGCTGAACAGGTTTTTCGATGAAGTCATAGGCGCCGTCCTGGATGGCCGCCACCGCTTTGGAACGATCGCTATTGCCCGTGATGACGATGATTTTCGCCAGCGGATTGACCTCCAGGGTGTTACGAAGAATCGCCAGCCCCTCGGAGGCGCCTTCAACGTCGGGCGGCAATCCCAAATCCAGCAGCACCAGCCCCGGCATCGTCTGCCGGACCTGCGCCAATGCCGTCGGCCGATCGAAGGCCTCCAGCACGCGGTAATCGCAGGCCAAGGCCCATTTCATCTGGTTCCTGATTTCCTCGTCGTCATCGACTAACAGCAGGGCAGGAAGACTAGTCATGAGTATACGGTTCCTGAGTTTGACAATGCCGGGCCTGGCAACGAGGCCGCTCCGGCGGCTTTGCTCACGGAAGAGGCCAACGGGAGCGCGATCCGCACCTGCGTGCCTTTTCCCTCCTCACTTCGAAGCTGAATGGTTCCCCCATGCGTCTCGATAATCTTTTTGCACTGGTAGAGACCGATCCCCAACCTGCCTGGGCGGTTCGACTGTGAGGAGCGAAATACTCGCTCCAGCATATGCGGCGAGACTCCTGTTCCTGTATCGTATACCGTGATGATCGCAGAACCGTTCGATTGCGCTACGGCTATCGCGATAGCCCCTTGCGCCGTAATCGCCTGCCTGGCATTCAACATGACATTCAGCAAGACTTGCTGAATCTGTTCCCGTACCGCCCATAGGGGAGGAACCGGATTGTCGCTGACATGGACTCGTACCAGACGGTCTTGCTTCAGCGGCGCCACCACCTCCTCAATGAGGGACGAGAGATCAAGCACATCCGCCTGCCCCATAACGGTCGGCGAAAAAGATTTGAGTGACAGCTTGGTCATGAGACCGGTCATTTTCTTGGCGGTGTCTGCTACCGTTCTCAACGCCGATTCCTGAAACGCGGGATCATGGCCGTGCTGTTCCAAGTTCTGCGCCACCAACGATAGTCGTGCGGCCAGATTCTTTAAATCGTGCAGACAAAACACGGAAAATCTGTGCAAGGCTTCCAATTCTGCCCAGGCCTGCCGCTCATCCGCCAAACCGGCATGCGAGAGCAATGTCCCGACATGGTGGCAAATCCCGTGCAACAGATCACAATCATCGGTCCCGTAGGGTTCCCCGCGAGCTTGTGCCCCTAACACGACGAACGCGACCAGCTGGTCTTGGACACGGATGGGGAAACACAGCTTCGCTCCCAGCCGCGCCAGCGGATCCGTGGCAAGGGGAAGGCCTTCGCTCTCGCCCCTCATCACAACCGGTCCATCCTTCTCGGCCAGTCGTTGAACGACTGGATGAGTGATCTCCACCGGTTCGGTCTCAGGAGCCGCCGGCCTCTCTGAATGTCCACAGGGCAATGGTCGTCGTGGAGAAAGTTTTGACCAAGAGATCCAGCAGGCAATTCAGAATCGCCTCCTTCGTCGTCGCCAGCTGAAACGATTCAGTGACCCGCAGCCACTCAGCGCGATAGTCATACTTCGACCGATAGAAGTTCCGAACGACCAACCTCCGGACTTCGCTTCGCGAGGTCTTCGACAACGCGAAGATCGCCAGGGCCACGAGAGCCCCGAACATAACGATGACACTGAACGCCGGTCCCAGAGGCTGATTGATCCGGCGCAGCCACTCGCCGATGACGCCGCTGACGAGCAAATAGAGGCCAATGACGATAAACGTCACCGACCCGACCAATGCCTGCTGAGAGACATAGGCATTGGCGAGCAATTCTTTGAATCGGCTCCGAACAATTCCGAGAGTCAACAACCCGAGTGAAATCGTCGACACCATACTGAAAAGCAGCCCATGTTCGGCCCGCCACGTCGGCAGCAGAAGCATCTGGCTGGCCTGATAAATCTGATACCCCTCCAGTCCGACTAAGCCGATCAGGATGAGTTCAGCCGATACCGCGTCAGCTCGTTGCTGGACCGCAAAACGGCTTCCACCTGCGCGATCCCGATCGCCATTGCGATCACCACAAAGACATAGGGAACCGGTCCCCACGGACCCAGCATAATGGCGGTCCCACCGCCCTGTAGCGGTATCAGGACCAGTATGTGGTCGGTCATCGTCACTCCAGCCAGCAGCAGACCGAGCAGACCGATGAGGCGCACATGCCATTCTGGATGACCAGGTTGCGGTAAAAACCGGAGTCCGGCATACAACAGCGCGGCAGGCAAACAGAGCTCCATCGCCAATGCCAATCGCCGCCAAAGCAACGCATGCTCGTCATCCAAGAACCCATATCCATTGGCGGCATGGACGAGAGACACCAAGCCGGACAGCAACGCAAGACTAAGGTAGGGAAGAGCCTCTCGCCGGTTGACATACAACCAGCAGGCTAATCCGCCGGCAAAGGCTGTCGCCAGAAAAGACGTCAATAAAATCAAGAATCCAACAGTCATACGCGCTGTTCCCTCATGGCATGGCGCCCGCGATGAACGGACTGCCCGGCCACCGCCGTGAGCGGTCTCCGTTTGCCCGCGAACTCTCTATGGTCTGGTCCTGTATCAGATTCCGTTGGCCGTGAGATATCGAACAAGACCGATGCGCTAGTTTGATAGGGTTCCAACCTAACGTCAAGTGCTTTATTGGTGGATCGTCTGATCCTTGACTGGCTCCGCATCGCGCCGCCTTTACTGCCTTAAAAATCGCGTGCTATAGTCGCCGTTCCGCCACGAATGATGCCTGTTCATCGAACGAGAGTGAATGGAGCGCGACGTCAATGCAGGAAGTGCCCGTTAAACTGTATCTGGACAAACTGTTGAAAGACTGCCGGAGCATGGCGAGGCGGTTGGCGCTGCTGTCTGGGCCGTCCAAAGAGCGCGCGTTGCGGGCGATGGCGGATCGATTGGCAGCCGACGAAGAAGCGATCTTGGCGGCCAATACGAAGGACGTCGATGCAGTCGGGAAGTCGCACGAGGCCGATGTCAAAAAGGATCGGATGAAAGCGTCCGTCGCGCGTGTGCGGATGACGGCCGACTCGATCAAGGAGATGGTCGAGCGGCTTCGTATCATTGCCGAGTTGCCCGATCCGGTCGGTGCCGTGACGGCTCGGTGGGAGAGGCCGGACGGGCTTCAAGTCAGCCGGATGCGGGTTCCGATCGGCGTGATCGGGGTCATTTCCGAGCTGAGTCCGCTGGTGATGGTTGAGTCGATCGCACTCTGTCTCAAATCGGGCAATCTCTGTGTTTTTCGTGGCGCAGCGGAGTGGAACCTGACGAGCCGAGCCATAGAAGCGGGGTTGCGTGAAGCAATTGAAAAAAGTGACGTGCCGGCAGGCGCGTGGATTCTGATCGATCGCCCGGAGAAGGATATCGCCGTCGACTTGATGCGGTCCACGAAAAGTTTGGACGCTATCATTCCACGCGGCGGCGCAGGCCTTCGCAAGGCGGTGATGGAGCAGGCAAAAATGCCGGTGCTCTGTCATGACGGTGGTCTTACGCAGCTCTATGTCGATGGGGATACCGATATTCCCATGGCGCAGAACATGGTGATCAATTCCAAGGCGCAGTTGTTCGGCGCGGCCAACGCGCTGGATACCTTGCTGGTGCAGCAAGTGATCGGGCGGCAGTTCTTGCCCCCGCTGATCAACCGGCTGCTGGATCAATTCAAGATTGAAGTGCGCGGCTGTCCGACGACGGTCGCGCTGATGGGGCAGATGGCGATGACGGGCCATACCTCGATTGTGCCGGCGACGGACGCCGATTGGCGCACGCAGTTCCAGGGGCCCGTATTGGCTGTGAAAATGGTGGAGGATTTGGACGAGGCCTTGGCGCATATCGCGGAGCATGGCCTCTGTCTCACGGCCGTCATTGCGACGACTCGCTATGAGTCGGCCATGCGCTTTACGCGCGAAGTCGATGCCGGCGCGGTGTTCGTCAACGCGTCGTCCCGGCTCAATGCGGGGGATAGCTATGGGATGGCGGCCGATATCGGACTCAGCGGGTCGCGGCTGCATGCGAAGGGGCCGATCGGATTGGAACAGTTGACGTGCGAGAAGTATGTCGGGTTTGGGTCCGGTCAACTTCGCTTGCCGCATCCGGTTCCGGAGGCGTACTTCGATGCAATCATGCTGAAAAGGCCGTGACCCGTCGTTCGTGAAGCGTATTTCGTATCTCGCAAGCTAAGACGCAGTCCCACTCCTTCTATCCTGCGCTTCACGCTTCACGAGATACGAATGACGAGCCGTACGCCACATGCTTTCCTCATCAGATGAGATACGATCTGCGCTTCGCGAACACCTCGCCCGGTGGGGCCTTAAGCGATTCACGTCCGACCGTGACTATTTCGTTTGGCAACGGCGGCAACTTTCTTCTGCAGATCTGAATCATCTCAATCGACAGGTCGAGCTGAAACGGAGCGGCGATTGCCGCGACGAAATCGCGTTTTATGATCTCACTGCCCAGCCGACCATCCTTTCTGTCGTTCACAGCCAACAGTACGACTACTATGAAGCGGTCGGATTGTCTGTGGCATCCAGACTCGGCGACGCCCAGCGCGTTCTCGACTTCGGCTGCGGCACGGGAATTCTCACCACCTTCTATGCCCGTCGATTTCCTGATAAAGAGTTCATCGCGATTGATCGATCACCGGCATCGATTGCGGCCGCTCGACAGCAATCAAAGGAGATGGGCCAGACCAATGTTCGTTTTGACTGTCTCGATGTGGAGTGTGAATCGCTTCGAGGTTCTTTCGATCTCATCCTGGCGACGCATGCGCTGATGCAGGCCGAACAGGATCCGGGCATTCCCAGTGAGAGTTGGCGGACTTTCACGCGGGCTCATCACACAGAACGGCAAACAGACTTCGAGCAGCGAACAGGAATCGGCGCACGGTTGGACCGACTCGGTGCGGTCCTGGACTCATCTGGCCGCATGGTCGTATGTGAAAAAGTAAGACACCTGGCCAGGCGAGTGCCCTTCCAGAGAGCCTTGGCGGAAAGGGGCTTTCAGTTGATTGAACCTCCTGGATCGATCCGGTATCGGCTGATCGAAGAAGCGGTAGACGATGGATCGTTGTATGTAGTGCAAAAAGGGCGCGGATCCTCTTTGGTGTGGGACGAATCACCGGAGATAGATGAAGGCCGGGTCTTCGATCGGAATACCGGGGTTGCCGTACGGACCGATTCCAGCAGGCCCCTGTATGAGAATCATTGGCCTTCGGCACAAACGGCATGGGAACAATTGAAAGATCGGGCAGTGACACAAGAAATGACGCGCCGGCAATCGGATGGCCGGCAAGTGCATGTCGAGTTGGGGATATCCGACGAGGTACGGTATCTCTATTGCGCCAACACGTTCGACCAGCGGCAGCTCATGATCGTTGAACCGGTTCGCGCAGCGATGCTCGAAGACTATTACCAAGAAATCATTGGCGGCATGCCATGAGGCCCAGATCGGCTCAATCATTTTTCCTGCGGAATCTTTGTGCGAGTGGCACGAGGTATGCTTGAGGGCCGGCAAAAAAATATTGACTCGCATGAGTTGACATAGGTGACGAAGAGGTGTACAGAGGAACTCGTTAGTTGTTTGTTTCAGTTTCCGCTTTGTGACAGGTTACGGCTTCATATGTCCTTTCGTTCATTCCGAGCAAGGAGGAGGTGAAGATGGAAGACCTTAGTCCGCCGGATTACGACGGCCCGCCGAGTTACGGACGGGCTCCTCGTCAGTCACGCTAGCCGGTTCTCCATCGGCTGTTGTTATCCCGCGTAGGGAACTATACGTTTCAGTCAGCCTTTGTGGAGAACATCCGGTGCGTGAGGAACGCAAGCGCCTGGGATTGATGCATCTCCCCTGACGAATCGCTCTTACTCCAACTCCTCGTACGGGTCTGCAGAATCAGCACAAAATAATCGACTCGGCGTCCTAAGCGCCACGCACGGGCGACCTCTCAATAATGAATATTGTGGCTGGTCGCCCGTGCTGTTTTGTGAAGCTGGACGCGTCTTTGGCAGGGCATATGTGATGTGAACTCACATGAAAGGGGTAAAGCCATGGACAGTACTTTCATCATCTTCGCAATCGTGATGCTGGGAATTCTTGTCGGCGGCCTTGTTGTGTACAAGAAAAGCGTGTAGAGGGTCGAGATAGAGAGACCGTCTAGCGCATCTCGGCCCGATAGCCCATCAGACAGTTCGAGACGGGAGGCGAATTGCGCCTCCCGATCTCCCAGGGTGTTTGTGTACTCATATCCGCTGTTTCGCGCGTCACTGCTATTTCCACCATGCTCAAATTGCCAAACTGTTGAATTCATAATGAAGAGGAAAGGTGGTGCTGCTCAGAATCCTTTCCTGAGAACATTAGAAAGCTCGCTAATCTGTCCATAAGCGCGTATGGTCGATACCAAGGAGGGCGCTATGGATATCAATACTATTGTATTCGGGCTTGTGATCGCCGCGCTTTTGGTCGGTGGAGTGATTGTCTACAAGAAGGGTCAGTGAGGCGTCTCCGCACAGCGGACTGCTAAGTTCCCGCATCCTCTCTCGGGAGCGTGCCTCGCAGAGCCTGTCAGTCTGAATTCGAGGCGCGCTCCCAGACTCTCGTACCCATAGTCCTGTCGAACGCCAGCCATTTGTTGCGAAGGCGATGTCGATGCTTGAGCTGTCTTTAATCCGAGCAGCCAGTGTCGTGTTAACTCGCCACAAATTTCAGTGAGATGCCGTTGATACAGTAGCGCAGGCCTGTAGGAGGAGGGCCATCGTCGAAGACGTGGCCTTGGTGACCGTTGCAGCGGGCACAATGGACTTCTATGCGGGTCATGAAGAATTTTGAGTCTGTGCGTGTTTCAATCACTTTCGGATCGATCGGCTGCCAAAAACTGGGCCAACCAGTACCGCTGTCGAATTTGTGCTCGGATGAAAAGAGCGGCAGGTCGCAGCCGGCGCAGTAATAGATCCCGGCTTGGTGATTCTCATGGAGCGGGTTTGCAAAAGCCCGTTCCGTATCTTCGTGCCGCAGCACCCTGTAGGCCAGCAGCGACAAGAGCTTCTTCCATTCCGCATCGGTTTTTGAGACCTTGACGATCGGCCCGTTTTCAACTTTTGCCGGCATAGGCACTCTCCTTATCTATGACAGGAGTGAATTACTTGTCGGTCGAATCGCGGGGACAATCCTTGCATAAGCCATCAGGGAAGGGCAAGGCGGGAGGGGAGGGATCTTTAAGAAGGGGGTTGTATTTTTTATTGCAGGAATTACAATACGGTTGCATTGTCGATGCTGGTCTCGCTCATCCACTATTTACATAGAGAGGCGTAACCGTGAATTGGAAAAATATTCTGCGGCTTGTTGTTGCAGTGGGTGTCTGCGGTACTGCCGGCCAAGGTTTGGCATACGACACCAGTCCTTACGCTCCCGGCAGCCTAGATCCTTGTACCCAGGTGTATTTTTCTGCCTTCACGCCCATCCCATTCTCAGCGGAGAAGAATAATGTAGAGGTGGCGCCGAAGTCGGACTTTTCATTTCTTGCATCCAAAGCCACCAACTGGCCAAGCATTACCGTGAAAATCAAGGGCGAAAAGGTCCCGGTCACTGTCACCACGATCACGAACGGGTATATGGTTAAGGGAAAACTACCTGCCACCGTGAAAGGCAGTTACATCCGGGTCGAAATTTTTGCCAAAGGACCGAACGATTGTGACAAGGCCGATGGGTGGTTGCTGAAAGTGGGGAATTAACCGTACCTGAAACGACGTGGACCGGGGAGTCCCTTGTCCACGTCGTCCTGTCAGTGCGAGTTTGAATCATCCTCAGGATTCTTCTTCTACGGACTCTATCGACGCGTATCGTGCCATTTCTGTTGCGGTAGCAGCAGCGAAACAAAGACTTGTCCGTTTCCGGTCCTGCCTGGAGCGCACGGAGAATATCAGGTTTTCTTGACCCAAAGCTGATGGTATACTCCTCAGTCTGTCAGAGAGTGCCACCCTGTTGTGAAAGGAAATCCATGTTGAAACGTTCAACACTTATGACCGTCTGTATTATCGCAGCGCTCATCGGTATGCCGACTCTCTCCCTTGCAAAGGCGCGAGGAGGATCGGGAGGTGGCTTTTCAAGCGGCTCTCGCAGCGGGAACTCCTCAATGAGTATGGGCAGCCGTGGATCACGCACCCATCAAGACAATGGCGCCAAGCCTATTGAACAGTCTACCACCGCCAAGCCAACGACGGCCCCGCCGCCTACCACGGCGAGCAACCAGGCAGCGCAGTCGGCGCCGTCTTCACAGCCATCTTTTCTGCAACGCAACCCTCTGCTTACCGGAATCGCCGCTGGTCTGGCTGGATCGTGGATCGGCCACATGATTTTCGGTGCGACGGACAGCAGCGCCAAAACTCTGGACGGGGAGCCGGCTCCGGCTTCCAACTCAATCGGGCTGATGCTCTTGCTGATGATGTTAGGAGCGGGTGCGTTCTATTTGTTCAAGAAAACTCGGCGGACATCTGCCACGGTGTTATCGGGCATCTCGCGGAGCACGGCCGTCAAGGGCAGTCTCCTCGACCAGTCGTATAATGACACTGTCCTTAGGCCAGCAGCCGATACATTCGCTGTGACTACCGCAGATAAGGCGGCATTTCAGCAATTGCTCACCGATGTTCAATCCGCTTGGAGCGCGCAAGATGTGGCGGCGTTGCGACGCGCCGTGACGCCTGAGATGCTGAGCTACTTCAGCACTGCCTTGGCAGAGGACAGCAGCAGGGGAATTCAGAATCACGTGGAAGCCGTGGAGTTGCTGCAGGCAGAAGTGCTCGAAGCCTGGTCCGAAGACAACACGGACTATGTGACTGCGGCCTTACGCTGGAGCGCCCGCGACTATACCGTTTCCATGACGATCCCGAGCGGAGAACCAGGCCATCTCATCGAGGGCAGTGAGGAGACATCGAGTGAATCCCGCGAAGTCTGGACGTGTATGCGCGTGCGGGATGGGCGGTGGCTGCTGTCGGCCATTCAGCAATAACTATCAAGTATCAGGGAACGGTGGCTGACTTACACAGGGTCAGTCGCCGATCCATCTCCAGAGACAGGGCATGAGCACATAGGCTGCGGCAGACACCAGCACTCCGATTACCACGCCGAGAAGTCCAGCTACGTAGAGTCCTGCAAACGGCGCCACGAACACAATCAAGATCATGAATAGGGCCAGCGACCGATGGCCTTCGTAGAAGGTCCGTCTGGCTTCAGCCGAGAAGGACGCGGTGGAGTCGGAGCGATCAGACATGCCTGGAGTATAGACGAACCTACCGCTCTGAGTGCAATCAAAAGACGCGATACGCTTCACGAGCAACGCGGTTCTATGCGCGTTGCGTCCCTCGACCCCTCGGCCTCGCTCGGGGTCGAGCCCGAGCGGGGTCGAAGGCTCGACTGCGTTGAGGCCCCTAAGCTTGTCGAAAAGGCGATGCGCCGTCATGAATAACGAGGGCTAGGGCAGGCGGGGTTTTCTCCTCATCGGACCGTCCACGATGTTGAATTCGTACAAGCGGCATTCCAGCGATCCGTTAAAGAGGGGAGTTTTTTTTGACGGGGATAGGCCGATTGATTTTTGCGCGCGCATGTCGCCGGTCAGCATATAGACACGCCAGCCGGCGAACCGCTGCTTGAGCCAGTCGCCGAGCCGGGGGTAGAAGGATGCCAACTCGTCCGGTTGGCTGAGGCGGACGCCATAGGGAGGGTTGATGACCATCAGGCCTCGGTCAGCGGGCGCTTCGAGCGAGAAGATATCGCTGGGTTTCAGACGGATATCGCCTGCGACTCCCGCGCCTTGAAACGTCCGTTGCGCGATCTTTACTGCGGCGGTGTCGCGATCTGAGGCGTAGATGGGCGCAGGCGTTTCGGTAAGTTGTTCGAACTGTAATACTTCCCGCAGCTCGTTCCAGATAGTGGCATCGTGGTTCAGCAGCCGTTCAAACCCAAAGCTCCGTGCCATACCCGGTGCAATTCGACGGGCGACCAATGCGGCTTCGAGTGGAATCGTCCCGCTCCCGCACATGGGGTCGAGCAGGATGTCGTTCGGGGTCCAGCCGGCGAGCTGCAGTATGCCAGCTGCCAGATTCTCTCTCAGCGGTGCGTCGACGGACGCTGTTCTGTGCCCGCGTTTGAAGAGGGGCTCGCCGGATGTATCAAGGTAAAATGTAACGGTGGTTTGGTCGAGAAAGGCATCGACACGGATGTTCGGGTGCGCCGTATCGACGCTGGGACGCTTGTGGTGCGCGGCGATGAACTTGTCGCAGACCGCGTCTTTGATCCGGAGCGTGAGGAAGTCCAGGCTGGGCAGTGGGCAGCGATGTGCGCTGACCTTGACCTTGATCGTTTGCGAGAGGGTAAACCACTCGGGCCAGGCCAGCGCGTAGGCCGCGCGATAGACGTCGTGCTCCGTACGGTACGGGCTCTGTCCGACTTCCCAGAGGATGCGGCTGGCGATGCGAGATGTCAGGTTCGCTTCGTACATGGCAGCCCAGGGTCCTTGGAAGCCGACGCCGCCGTCTGTTTTGATCGTTGTAGGTACGCCGAGGCCACGGAGTTCCGTTTCGAGCAGGGTTTCAAGCCCGCGAGGGCAGGGTGCAAAGAATCGGTGATTTGTGCTATCCATTTTCCTGCCGGTCATCGTGCGAGGAGGTCCGTTCATGAATTTTTGCAGCGCCTGCGGGAAGTCGGTGTCGAGGAAGATTCCCCTCGGCGACAACGTGGCCCGATTTGTCTGCGATAGCTGTGAGGCTATTCATTACCACAATCCGAAGATCGTTGCGGGCTGTATTCCGGAGTGGAAGGGCCAGATTCTTTTGTGCCGCCGCGCGATCGAGCCCAAAACCGGACTCTGGACCTTTCCCGCCGGGTTTATGGAAATCGGCGAAAGCACTGAGCAGGCCGCGATTCGTGAGACCAAGGAAGAGGCGCAAGCCGATGTCCAGATCACTGAGCTCCATGCCGTGTTGAGCCTGCCCTACATCGGACAGGTCTACATGGTTTTTCGCGGTCGAATGCTCACCCCGGGCTATGAAGCGGGAGCGGAGAGTTTGGATGTGCGGCTGTTTTCTCTTGCCGAGATTCCGTGGGACCACATCGCGTTTCCGGTTGTGCGCGAAGCTCTCAAACGCTACGTGGATGATAGCAAGACCGGCCGATTTCAACTGCATCTTGCCAGCCTTTCAGACCGTCCTCCTTTTTAACCCGCAAGTGTTGTGAGTGCTTCTATGGGGGATTCTATTTGCCCGAGAAGAGGTATTTTCTCTGAACAGATCGCAGGTTTGATTTTGAAAAAGCGGACCCCTACAATGCCGGCGATCAGGAAAGGTGAAGGTATGGCCCGGCGCGCATCGGCTAAAATCCGTACTTCTAAGAGAACCTCACGCCGGTCGATTTTACTCGGTGCCTCGGCCAAACGCCGGTTTCAGCAGCGCTTGCTGAAGTGGTATCGAGAGTATGGCCGGGACCTGCCCTGGCGGAAGACCTCGGACCCCTATCACATCCTCGTGTCCGAGGTGATGTTGCAACAGACCCAGGTCGATCGGGTGATCCCCAAATACCACGAGTTTTTGGAACGGTATCCCAGTTTCGAGGATCTGGCTGAGGCGCCGGTGGCTGATGTGAAGAAGACCTGGTATCCGCTGGGGTACAACATTCGGCCGGAGCGGCTGCACAGCATCGCGTGCGAAACTGTGGAGCGGTATGGAGGAAAGTTGCCCAGTGATGCGGACGAGTTGCTGTCGTTCAAGGGGATCGGCCGCTATACCGCCGGTGCGATTCGCTCCTTCGCATTCAATGAAGATGCTCCGATCTTGGACACCAATGTAATACGGGTACTGCATCGGGTATTTGTAGCCGAGGGGGATCCCAAGACGCAGAAGGCGATGTTGTGGGACCTGTCCGAAGCCTTGATTCCTCGCGGCAAGGGCTATGACTTCAATCAGGCGATCATGGACTTTGGCGCGACGGTCTGCACAGCGCGCGACCCCTATTGTCTCCTTTGTCCGATGAAGTCATTCTGCAAAACCTATCCGTTCAGTCCGGCGTCCTGGGGCTAGAGGATTTGCCATGCCTGTCGTCGAAGTGGCAGCGGGGATCATTCATCGTGACGGGCGCTATTTGATTGCCCGCCGGAAGCCAGGCGTCCACCTGGGGGGATTTTGGGAATTTCCAGGCGGGAAACGGGAGGCGGGCGAATCTCTGGTGGAGTGTTTACAGCGTGAGCTGTTCGAGGAGCTGACTATTCGAGTGGATGTGCCTATTCCGTACCGGATTATCCGGCATGAGTATCAGGAAAGGACCGTGGAGCTGCATTTCTTTTGCTGCGCTATCGAGCAGGGGGAGGCTGTGCCTGTCGATTGTGAGGAAATCAGATGGGTTCTTCCTGAGGAGTTGGCTCGCTTCGAGTTCCCTCCGGCGGACCGGGTCATCATTGATGCATTGCAGTCGGATGCGAAGAAAGAAAGGGCCGGACGATGAAAGTCGTGCTCGACATCGAGACCATCCAGGCTCCACGAGAGGAATGGGCCCGTTTGGCCGGAAAGGCATCGGGGAGCAGTGACGGCGTTCGATTCGAAGAAGGCGGCGATCTCTTCACGGTCGGGGCGGCCGAAGAACAGAGGCATGCGGACGATGAGCAGTATGCCAAGTCGGCATTCGATGCTACGTTTAGTCGTGTGGTCTGTATCGGCCTGTTGGAGTTTTCCGATCACATGGAAGCCCGGAGCGCTGTCGCCTGGCACGGCGGGAACGAGCAGGAGTTGCTTCGCCAATTTTGGGCGCGACTCGCCAAGGATCGCCCGACTCTGTTCATTACGCACAACGGTCTTGGATTCGACCTTCCATTTCTCAAGAAGCGGTCGATTATCCATCAAGTGAAACCGAGCGTCGATGTGAATCTGGCGAAGTTTCGGACGGAGCCGGTCTATGACACGATGGCGATTTGGAGTAATTGGGATACGCGGGGCTGGACCAAGTTGGATGTGCTGGCCAGGGCTTTACAGGTCGAAACGAAATCGGGCAGCGGAGCGCAGGTGGCCGAGATGTGGGAGAAGGGACAGAGGGACGAACTTGCCCGCTATTGCCTCCAAGATACCTATGTCACCTACGCCTGTTACTGTCGAATGAATTTCCGGCAGCCCCTATCCAGAGAAGTGGTGTTGCTGCAGCCCGAGATTCTCGATGTCGGATGACCCGCCGCTTGATCAGCGGGTCCGATAAGCTTCGGCCGGTTTCTTTTGAGGTTGTCGCCGATTATGGGGGATCGGCGACTGCTTCGAGTTCTACTGCAGGTCGACAGTGAGGGGCTGGCTCGCTGCGACGAGCTGGGTGGTGCCCAGGGTGACGGGATACTGTGCCTCTTGCTCATGGCGAATCGGTTGGGTCGAAGGTTGCTGGTTTTGAAATTGGCACACAATGCGAAACATATTCTCATGTGGATAGCTTTCCGCCATGGCAAACCAGACTCGATCCCATTCCGGCTTACAGTCTTCATAGGTTGCAAAGGTGTTCAGCACGGTCACAGGGCTGACCCCGAAGGGGACAACCAGTAAGATGATGCCAAGTATCCACATGGCCAGGCCTTTCGTTAGGGATAGATGATGAAGGTTATTGCAACAGAGTGACCTCACTGCGACGCGTAGATGGTGCCCGCTACGGGTTCTTCGCCTGACCCTGCCGATGGGGACACCGTGAAACCGACAATCTGCTCCGGTTTCGCTTGTGATAAGCCTTGGGCTAGCAGGGGAGCTAGAAACTCGGCGTCCTCATCGCTGAATACTCTCATCGGCGTGTTGCCGTTGGCGGGCATTTTCATAGACTGTTTCGTTGCTTCATCGGCGACCACACCCTTGATAGTGCTCAGGAGCGTTGCTTGGTCAATCTGGGCCTGGTGATTGGCTCCAAACGACCAATCCGCCACTTTCTTGACAGACACCATTCCTTTGGCACCTGTATGAATGGTTGACCATCCATACAGGCGTGAGCATCCGGTTGTCAGGAGACTGAGGGAGAGCAAGGCCCCGCGGTAGCGGAGAGTGGGGGCTTTCAAACCTGCATACATGGTGACTCCCTGCGTCGAACTACCAAATACCAAGGCCCATGAGCACCATGCCCATGGTGAGCCATCCCAACACACCGACAGAAATGATCGTTTCAAGTGTCACGCGAGACTCCGATGCAACGGTCTTGGCCTGAGTGTTGAGCGGTTCATAAAGAGAAAACCTCCATCTTGTTTTGCCTCTTCTGTCTGCCCAATTCTGAAAAATGCAAAGCTCATGCCTTCAGAAATCTCACGAAATAAGTTCAGTATAAAGAGGGATATCTGGCAGATGAAGATCAAACCCTTGTGGCGATCAAGGTCTTCTACAGTATCAATTTGGCTGAAATACAAATGGATGATTCATTTGAAATCAAACTGTTAGCATCGAATGACCCATCGATTGATCGATAAGTCTGATCAGTCCCTGTGAGTCTATGGGTGATTGAATCAAGCGGTTAGAGGAAGCGAGGATGAACGGAGCCTTCTGAAAATTGACCGGAGAGCAGTTCAAAAGTGTCCAGCCTATGGCAGGTGAACGGCAGAATTGTTCCGGGCAACCGGCGGTGAGTGGGCGTGAAGTCTGTAATCAACTGGATCTGTCGAAGATTTATTTCCCGTAGAGGGTGGCTGCAGAGGCGTCAAAGATCCGTTTCGAAATGAAGGTCCCCGGCTCGAACAGACCGGTTCCCTTGTCCCAGACCACGGTGATATTACCGTCTGTTTTGCCCATCCCTTGAGCCGAAGAGCGGGTGGCATCGCGCTCGATCAGGATCGCGACATCTTTGCCGATGTAGTTCCGGTTGCGCTCCAGGGTAACGCGCCGCTGGATTTCCAGCAGCCTTGCCACGCGGGTACCTTTGACATGTTCAGGCACATCATCGGGATACTTTCTGGCGGCGATGGTGTTCTTCCGCTCAGAATATTTGAAGATGTAGGCCGAGTCGAACCGTACTCGTTCTATCATGCGGCAGGTATCCTGAAAGTCTTCCTCCGATTCCGAGCAGAATCCGCAGATGATATCTGTGCTGAGGACGACATCCGGAATGGCCGTTCTGATGCGCTCCACCAGCGCGAGATAGTCGTCTCCCGTATAGGCTCG
>SXGR01026822.1_pt1 | contig 29817 bp, 24 predicted proteins | sample 3174711 | NCBI WGS metagenome assembly SXGR01 (sample SAMN11356860, study PRJNA531348) | freshwater metagenome | isolation source: freshwater sample F1-60 | place: China: Fuxian Lake, Yuxi | collected 2017-12-25 | reverse complement strand
GTAGGGGCGAAGAGTGTAATTCCAGTTCGGGAGGACGTCGTGTCCGCTGAGGCAGAGCCGGCCGATCCGCTTTGGAGTAAGCTTGACCCCGTCGGAGAACGTTCGGGTGACGAGCGTGGCAGAAACGGTCGGGCCAGTGGTCGTGCGGGGCTCACGTAGTCTGGAAAACGGGGACCGGTCTTAAGCCTTTCATTCAGTTGCTCCAGTCGTATCCGTCGCCGGGTTCACGCCCATGCGCAACGTCGAGCTCGATCTTCCGCATGAGCGAAATCAACAGATCTGGGGCAAACGCCCCTCGACCATGGGTGGGCTTGCAGACGCAGAACGACTCCTCAGCCGCTTTTGGGCTTGGCCCCAGGCCACTTCCTTCTCGATGCGTTCTCGAGCGCAGAACCACCGCTCCTTCCAACCGCAACGTCGCTCACTTTTTCTTTTTCTTCGCTGCGGCAGCGGCTGCCGCAGCCTCGGCCGCGGCGCGCTTGTCATCGAGGTTTCGGCCAAGGCTCGCGGGGTCGAAGGTCGCCTTAGCTCCGCCTTCCGGCACAGGGAGGCGGGCGGACCAGAGGATGCCATTCAAGACGAGCGTGCGCTGGCTCGGATATTCCCAGCTCTTGTGGAGGTCCGCGCCGGTGAAACTAAAACCGCGTCCGCCATCGCGGCGCGTGTAGGCCCAAGCGATCACTTCGTCGCGGCCCGGGTATTTCTTCGCGTCGGCCGTGGAGCGGGACTTGTCGGGAACGGCGCCAACGAGCAGCGGGACGACACCTTTTTCCGCAAAGTGCATGTTGTAGAGCCAGCCATCTCCGGGGGCGGCGAAAGGTTTCACGCCGCGCGTCACGTCGTGCGCGGGAATCGTTTTGAACTCCATGTCCCAGTGGCCGCGGCTGCCGATGTCGCCCCGGAAAACGCCGCCGAGCCAGCCCTTGATCTTCTCGCCGTCGGGGCCGGCGGGGAAGTCCATCGCTTGGTGCAGCAACACGAGACCGGCGCCGCCTTCCAAGAGTTTCGTGAGCGCAGCCCAGCGCTCGGACGTGGCGAAGGGTTGCTTGCCGCCGCCATCGCCGAAATAGACGACGCACTTCGCGCCTTCGAGCACACGCTCATTTTTCGGCCAATCGCGCACCATCACGGGCCAGACGCCGGGCTGTTGTTTCAGCCAGTCCATCAGCAGCGCGCAGCCGGCGAAATATTCGTGCGCCATCGTCTTGCTGCTGGGCCCGCCGGCGAGCAGCACGATCTTGGTCATGCCCGGCTTCGGCGCATCGACCTCCAGCGGCACGCGCGACTGATCGTAGGAGGGAGCCGCGAGGGCGTTAAGGCACAGGGTCAGCAACCCGAGGAGCAGGGGAGGAAGTTTCATAGGGTAAAATCGACTCCCACGAGACGAAGAGGAATCCGCGTAGGGGCGATACAATTTTTCGAACACCTCCTTCGGCCGACCACGCGCTGCCCCGCGCTTCGCGCCGAAACCGCCCACGTCCGCCGCACCTCCAATCACCACCCCATCCTGTGCCCGAGTCCGTCACACCGTCGCCGGCACAACGTAGCCTGCACGGTAAACGCGCGTCAGCAGCGCATCGGCCTCACGGTCGTTCACAAATTTCTCCTGCGCGCCGTTGAACTTCAACGAACGTCCGACGCGATACGAAATGTTTGCGAGGTGACAGAGCGACGTGGACATGTGCCCGTCGTGGATGTCGCTGTGCAGGACGTCATTCTTCCCCGCACGCAGGGCCTCGAGGAAGTTCGCCCAGTGGCTGGCGCGTTCGCGCTCGGCGACCGTGGATTCGGCAAACGGTTTCCTCTCCCGACGACGAAACGCCTTCCACGTGTTACCGCTGATTTCGAGCCAGCCCTCCGAGCCGTAAAAAAGATTTCCGACTTCCTGGCCCGCGCTGCCTTCGTGGTTCGTGTAGCGGCCGCGCGTCTCCATCTCAATGATTTTTCCGTCGGCGTAGGTGTAGGCGGCCGTCTGCGTGTTCGGCGTCTCCTGCGCAGTCTTGTCGTGGCCGTAGGTCTCGACATCGCCATACACACGCTTGCCGGGCGTCTTGACGGCCTCGTCCTGCGTGAAGCCGAACAATCCGCCCGCCGAATAAACCGCGACTGGGTGCTCGTTTTTCCGCATCCCCCAGCGCGCGATGTCCAGCTGGTGCGGCCCGGTGTTGCCGGTGTCGCCATTGCCCGTATCCCAATACCAATGCCAATTGTAGTGGCTGCGTTTTTCATTGTAGGGGCGCAGCGGTGCGGGTCCGAGCCAGCGGTCGTAATGAAACGTGGCCGGCGGGGTACCCGCCTTCGCCAGACCATACGAATCACGCGCCTTGAAGCAGAGCGCGCGCGCCATGAAGAGCTCGCCAAGCTCGCCACGATGGAGAAACGCCATCGCCTCGCGCACATTTTGCGACGAGCGGTTGTTCAACCCGACCTGCATACGCCGATCATACTTGCGGCCCGCTTCGATCATTTTCCGACCTTCCCAGATGGTATGCGACGCCGGCTTCTCGACGTAGACGTGCTTGCCCGCCTGACACGCCCAGACCGCCGCAAGCGCGTGCCAGTGATTCGGCACGACAATCGAGACGGCATGCACGTCTTTGTCGTCGAGCACCGCGCGCAGGTCCCAATGCGCCGTCGGCTTCTGTCCGGATTTTTCCGCGACCAGTTTCAAGGCGGGCGCGAAGAGCGCCTCGTCGGTATCGCAGAGGGCACGGAGGTGGACGTTGTGACTATCCTTCAGTCCGCAATAACTGTTGAGGTGCACGGTGCCTTGGTTGCGGAGCCCGATCACCGCGAGGTTGATTCGCTCGTTGGCGCCGGCGATGGCCGCGTAGGATTTCGCCGAAAACCCCATGCCTCCCATCGTGATTCCGGCCGTGCCGAGCGCGCTGGTTTTAATGAAAGCTCTGCGGTTGATCGTGTTCATGTTAGTGGGGTGAAAATAACTAAAAGTGCGAGCCGGACGGGGATATTGAGCGGTGAGCAGTGTCGGAACGTTTCAGCCAATGCTGACAACGCGAGCCAACCCTGCGGAGGTTCTGGCGTCAACGGACGATTGAAGAGCGGAACCATGCCCAAAATTTCGGGCAGAGAAATCGAATCGCCGGAAGGTTTTCAGAGCCAGCAGCAGGATTAAAGCGGTCGCATGAGGTGAGGAGATTTTGGGGCGATCTCATTTTTGAGCCCAGCGTTTTCCTGCCCACTCAAATGAACGGCAGACCCCGCCGGCTTGGTGCGCAAAGCGGGACCTATAGCGTGCGACGATCGCGCGGCCGATCTAGCGACGACGCGCGGGTGCCACCCACCCGATTACGCGGCTGATTTTGCCGCGATAGACCGTGTAGCGATACGCGCCACTGTACAGCGTGGGGCGCTCCGCTCAGCTTCCCGCAAATTCCCTCCGACTTCGTCCGCTCCGGCTTCGTTTTCGAAGAGAGCGAAACCCGCGGACGTATCGAGCAACCGTTTTACTTCTATACCGATTAGCCGGCCCGCCGCCCCAGTAGTTCCCACATCAATACTGCGCCGGCTACGGAAACATTCAGCGATTCGATTTTCCCGCCGCCGGGAATCGTCACGAGTCGCGAGCACGAGGACGCCACCAAGGGCGTGAGCCCGTGCTCCTCGTTGCCCAGCACGAGCGCGACGGGCTTTCGCAAGGCACCGGGCACCACCTCGGGCCGTCCACCGCGCGTCGCCGCACCGACCATATCGTAACCCGCCGCGCCGAGCTCGCGCACGCACCCGACCAGATCGCGCGTCTGCCATACCTCGACGACGTCCAGCCCACCTTCCGCCACCCGGTGCGCCGACTCGGTGGGTTTCGCCGCGTTTGCGTGGTCGGGAATCACGATCCGCGCCACGCCGAAAAACGCCGCCGTGCGCGCCAGCGCGCCGAGGTTGTGCGCGTTGCCGATGCGATCAAGCACGAGCACCGACTCGCCCCGCTTGGCCCACTCGCGGATATCCGTCGCCGTCGGCACGCGTAACACCTCCGGCGTAACGACCGCGACGACCCCTCCGTGGTGCAGCGACCCAGCAACCTTCTCCAATTCCGGCGCCTCCACTTGCCGGTAAACTTTTTTCGCGACGGCGAGGACTTTACAGATCCCGCCTACGCGCTGCCCCATCGCCGCCTCGTAAAATAGGCGCTGAATCGAAGCCGGATCGCGCGCAAACCGAGCCTGCACCGCCGCGAGTCCGCAGAGCCGCAGTTCTTTGGTTTCCTCGCGGACCACTGCGGCCGGCTGGTTGCCCTGCGCCGCCAACCCTGCCTTCGCCTTCTCGCGTGCCGCCGCCGCGCGCGCCGCAAGAGAAGGATGAAAACCAAGCCGTGGATTGTGAGCCATGCTTCAGCCTGCCTTACCTACCGCCCCGAAACCAAACAAAAGTTCGAAATCGCAAACGTCTCTTACCGGCTATTGCGTCCGGCCGCGCGCACCCGCCAACCTCGCGTCCTGTGCTCACCTCCGAGACCAAGCGCCGCCTCGACGCCTGCCGCGACCTGTTCGTCGGCAAACTCCCTCTCCCCACCGATCAGGTCGAGCTCATCACCCTCGCGCTCATCTACAACTTCATGGACGACCTCGACGAGGACTCCGTGGCGATGGGCGGCAAGCGCTCCTTCTTCACCGGCCCGCTCGCCCCCTACCGTTGGGCCCCCTCCTGCCGCAGACCGCCTCCGGCGACCAGCGCGTCGCCCTCTTCTCCGAAGGTGTCGCGGCCAACCGCGAACGCATCCAGCAAACCATCGCCTCCATGTGGAATGGCGACTCCGACAGCGCCAAAGGCGCGTCCTCATCCCAGTATGGGGCAACGCCCCATGTTCCCGATCCCAAACCCGCCGAGGGCTGAAAGCCCGGTTCATTCTCCGTGCCCCAATCGCTCGCCAACGTCATCGTCCACCTCGTGTTTTCCACGAAGGAATGGCGCGCATGCCTTGCCCCGACCATCCGTCCCGCTCTCCACGCCTACCCCGCCACCGTGGCTCGCAACGCCGGATGCGAATGCCTGCGTGTCGGTGGCTTGGCCGACCACGTGCATCACGCCGTCCGGCTCTCGCGCACCGCGGCCATCGCCACGCTCGTCGAGGAATTTAAAACGTCATCGTCGAAACGGCTGAAAACCCAATCGCCCGAACTCGGCGGATTCGCGTGGCAGCGCGGCTACGGCGTGCTCTCCGTCGGGCCGGCCGACCTCGATGCGTTGCTCGCCTATATCGACAACCAAGACGAGCACCACCGCACGAAAACGTTTCAGGACGAGTTTCGGGTCTTCCTCCCAAAATACGGCACCACCCACGACGAACGTTATGTCTGGGATTGAAACATGGGCCGGGCTTTCAGCCCTTGGATTTGGTGTATTCCAAGAATCCGGGGCGTTGACCCGGGCTGGTATGGCTGCGGGCCTTTGGCCCTCGGAAAACGCCAGCATCAGAATCCCCCTCCCTGCTGCCCGAGCAGAGGCGAATCGTGGCGGAGCTGGACGCGGAGGACGCGGAGGTGGCGGCCGTGCGCGCGCTGATCCCCCGCACCGAAGCCAAAATCCAGCGCGTCCTCGCCCGCGTCTGGGGCACATCGACGTGCGGTTATTCAAGCAGGCATTCTTTATTAATTTCAAACGGACAGAATTCATAAATAACCTAATTGCAGCGTGTTATTATTTAAGTTGAAAACGACACCATGAAATCGTGGATGGCCAGAGCACTGGAATTGCTGGCCGCCAGCTTGAAGCCGCCCCGGCACGAGCTGAACGAACTAGATTGGAAGGCCGACTTGTCTCCCGACAGGAAGCGCCTGACCGAACATTTGTCGGCGTTGGCGAATTTGCCGGGTGGCGGCTACCTGATCTACGGGATTGATGGCACCGGCACGCCGATAGGTATCAGCCAAGTGGAGGTCGAAAAAACGACCAATCAATTGGCCAATCTGGTTCGGGAAGCACTGGAGCCGCGCTTGGCATTGGATCATTGGGTCGAATCTTACGAAGGCGTGCGCTTATTGTTGTTTATGTTCCGGAGGCGACGGTCAAACTGGTCCATCTGCGCGGCAAGGGGCTTGACGATGCGTTAATTCGTTCAGGCGGGACCACCCGCCGAGCTTCCCGACCAGAAATCGGCACCATGATGCTGCACAGTCGGACCCCGCGCCGGGGGGAACTGCATGCTTCGGTGCTGTTTCCCGAGGATGAATTGGGTGATAAACTGAATGTGGTGCCCATTCTCAAAATGCTGGACCGGCCGTCGATCTCGACCCCCGCCGAACTGCTCGACTGGATGAGCCACGAACGCTTCGTCTCGCGCGAGCCTATCGGCGGTGGCTACGTCACAAATCTAGGCGCCATCGCAGCGGCACGAAAGCTCGCGGATTTTCCCGATCTCAGCCGGAAAGCCGTGCGGATCGTGGTTTACGACGGCCTGAACAAAGCCAAAACCAAACAGGAGCGTGAGGGCACGAAAGGGTATGCCATCAGCTCTCAAGCGGTGATGGAATTTGTCATGTCGCTGGTGCGCAGAGTGAGGTCATCCAGCAGGCGTTGCGTGAGAAGCGGACAGTCTATCCCGAAATTGCCCTGCGTGAGATCATCGCAAACGCGCTCATCCATCAGGATTTTTCGATCACGGGAGCGGGGCCGTTAATCGAAATCTATGATGACCGAATCGAGGTTTCGAATCCGGGTGGCTTGTTGCCGTCGAAGCAACTGGATCGCCTGATCGGCACCCAAACGGAATCCAGAAACGAACTGCTGGCCCGTACGTTTCGCCAATACAAGATTTGCGAGGAACGCGGTTCAGGCCTGCTCAAAGCTGGATTGGAGGTGGAACTGTATGAGTTGCCGCCAATTCAATTCGAGGCTGGGCCGGCTCATTTCAAGGTGACGCTCTACTGCCCCCGGACCTTCGCGCAAATGGCCCAAGAAGAGCGTCCAAATGCCTGTTACCAGCATGCGGTGCTTAAACATTATTCGGACCGCGCGATGACAAACCAGTCCTTGCGTGAGCGGCTAAAAATGCCCGAGCGTCAGCGCTCCATGGTCTCGGCTTTGATCCAAGAAGCGATCGACCCAAAGCTCGTGAAACCGGCAGATCCAGAAAACAAGTCCAGGAAGTTTGCGGAATACGTGCCCATCTGGGCGTAAAACCGTGCCCTCCGAAGCTTAAGCCCGGATCGCGGTCAATAAGCTGTTGGAGGCGGCGGGGTGGCGGTTTCTGCCGGATGCGTCGGGGCGGCGGGAAAACATCGTCTGCGAGCAGCGGGCTTCCAAAAAAGTCTTCGCGCCCAACGTCGATCTCGGGGCGGACTTCCAGCACGTGCCGGGTGGGTTTGTCGATAACGTGCTGCTGACCACCGACGGCCGGCCGGTCGCGGTCGTCGAGGCCAAGGAGGAGAGCATCAATCCGCTCGCCGCGAAGGAGCAGGCGCGGGCGTATGCGCTGGCACTCGGAGTCAGCCATATTTTTCTGACCAACGGGCTCATCCACTCCTATTGGAATCTCCGGCAGGGAAATCCGGTGCGGGTGTCGCGCTTCCTCCCGCTTGAAGAACTCGGCAAGGCCGCCGAGTGGAAGCCTGACTCTGCTCGGCTCGCCGGGGTCATGGTGGACGAAAATTACCTCGCCGTCTCGCAGGACGCAGCGTGGCCCACCTACTCCGCCGCCGAGCGCGCGACGGCGATGGTGAACAAGAAAATCCGCTTGCTGCGCGACTACCAAGTCGCCGCCGTGCGCGCGCTCCAGCAGGCGGCGCTCCCGGGCAAGCATCGTTTTCTTTTTGAAATGGCCACGGGCACGGGCAAGACGCTTCTCGGCGCGGCCATCGCCAAACTCTATCTCCGCACCGAGAACGCCCACCGCATTCTGTTTCTCGTGGACCGGCTGGAGCTGGAGCGATAAGCCGAGAAGAACTTCACGGCCTAACTGACGGCGGACGGCATCTCGACCGTTATCTACAAACAGAAGCGGCACGACTGGGCGGAAGCGCAGGTCGTCGTCACCACCATCCAGAGCCTCGCAACCAACAACCGGTTTCTCACGGACTTCGCGCCCACGGACTTCCAGCTCATCATCCGCGACGAGGCCCACCGCACGATCAGCGGCAACAACCGCGCTTTCTTCGAATACTTCGTCGGCGCCAAGCTCGGCCTCACGGCCACACCGCGCGACTACCTCGAGGGCGTCACCGACAAGGAGGCGGGCGACGATCCGCGCGCCTACGAAAAGCGGCTGCTCCTCGACACGTATCGCACCTTCGGATGCGACGACGGCACGCCGACGTTTTGCTACAGCCTGCTCGACGCCGTGCGGCACAAACCGACGCCCTTCCTCGTCAACCCCGTCGCCATCGACACGCGCACCGACATCACGACGCAGATGCTGCCTGACGACTATGCGGTCAAAGTCACCGCCGACGAGGATGGGCAGGAAACCGAACTCGTTTTCGAAGGCCGCGATTTCGAGCGGAAGTTTTTCTCCGAAGAGACGAATCTCAGCTTCACGCGCTGCTTCTTCGACCACGCGAAGCGCGACCCGCTGACCGGGGAAATCGGCAAAAAGATCTGCTTCGCCGTGAGCCGCCAGCATGCGACCAAACTCGTCACGCTGCTCAACGCCGAGGCGACGCGGCGCTGGCCCGAGGTTTACGGCGCGGGTTCGGATTTCGCCGTGCAGGTGACATCCGACCAGCCCGGTGCGCAGCAGATGGCGATGGATTTCGCCAACAACAACCTGAACGGGAAATCCAAATGGCGCGCGGCGGAGTTCCGCGACTACGACACCAGCCGCACGCGGGTCTAAGTCACCGTGGGCATAGTGACCACCGGCGACGACTGCGAGGACCTGCTCAACGTGGTGCTCGCGCGGCCGATCTTTTCCCCGACCGATTTTGTGCAGATCAAAGGCCGCGGCACCCGGCTCTTCGAGTTTTAAGCATCACGACGGCGCGACCGAGCGCACGGCGGCCAAGGGTGGGTTCGTGCTCTTCGATTTCTTCGCCAACTGCGAGTTCTTCGAGGAAACGTTCGACTACGATCAAAAGATCAAGCTGCCGAAAGGCCTGCCGCCCACCGGCCCCGGTGGCGAAACCGGCGGCACCGATGGGCCCGGTCCGACGAAGCCCGCCACGTTCATTAACACCTCCGTCGATCCGCTGGCCGACATCGTGCACGAATTGATCGGCGACGACGGCATGAAAATCGACCGCGAGATGTATCGCCAGCGCTTCACCACGCAGGCCCAGGAAATGGCTGCGAAGCATCCCGCGCTCCGCGAAGCGGTGGCGCTCGAAAATTGGCCCGCCGCCGAGGCCATCGCGGCGCAACTGCTCTTGGAGCAGCCGAAGGAATTCTGGAATTTGCTCAAGCTCCAGCAGGTCTTTCGCACCGACCGCAACCCGACCCTCCGCGAGATTCTCAAAGTAATCTTCGGATTTCAGTCGGAGGTGGCGCGGCGCGACCAGCTCGCAGCTGAGCAGTTCGAGAAATATCTCTCAACGGCGATCGCCGATGCGACCCAAACGGGCGAACTGCGGCAGATTTTTCACGCGCTCATGTTGAATGGCGACCTGCGCGGTTTCATCGAGCATGGTGAATGTGCGCAGATCCGTTCGCTGGACGCCGGCCTCTATCAAGCGATCAAGACGGTCGGCTCGGAAGGGGTGGCGGGGCTCGTCACCCTACGTTCGGCACCACGTCGCAAACGCAGATTTTGTGCGGGTGGCGTAGTCCCCTCAGCGCCCCGTCACTTCGCCCACCACCGTAAACTCTTCGCGGTCGTGATAAAGGTGGCGGATGCGGAAGCCCGGGGCGTGTTTCGCAAACGGTGAATCCGGTGCGCACAGCTCTCTCAACAGCGCCACGGCGTCCACGCGACCGATCTTAAAGTTGATCACGAAACGGCGGCACCAGCCCTGAGCGAGCCACGGCGTGACGATGTGCTGCAAGACGTGGTGGGGCTCCTCGACGAGGTCGCAGAACAGCCAGTCGAAGTTCTCGCCGACACGCGGGATGAACTTGAACGCATCCGCGCACAAATGCTCGATCCGCGGGTGATCGAGCGCACCGCCCTTGAGCGGACCGTTGTCGATGGCGAGGACCCGCGCGCCGCGTTTCGCCGCACTGTAGCTCCAACCACCGGGCGCAGCACCGAGATCGCACACGCACTCCCCTTCCCCCGGCTCGCGACCAAGGATAATGTACCCCTCCTCGATTTTTAAATACGAGCGGGACGGGGCGAGATCGTCGTCCGCCATCCGGCGCTGACCGTGCACGAACGCCTCGCGCGCCACGTAGGCACGCCCAAAATCCACGAAATAGACCCACAGCCCGCGGGCGACATGGCCATCCGGACTCACGCCCCGTGGCACGTCCCTAACCGCAAGCTTCGCGACGCGCGAAAGTTTTTTCTTCAACAGCTCACCAAACGCGGACTCGACCGCCGAGAGACGGCGCCCCAGCCCGACTGTCTCCTGCGGCCCGAGCCACACACTCGGCCACGCCGCCTCGATCCGCTCACCGCGCAAGCTGGTGAGAAAATATTCCGCCACGCGCGTCGCGAGGGCGTTGACGGATTCGCCTTTCACCTCGCTGGGATCGCGCAAGGTGAGCCACGGAAATGCCAACCTCTCGGTCGCCACCGCGACGTCAGTCCGCACCCAACCGGGTCCTTGCTCGACGACGGGCGCGCCGGCGTCCGCCAGCTCGCGACCGAGCAACGTTTCGAAGCCGGATTGGCAGGTGAACAACATCCGCGCGAACGTGTCCGCCCGACGTCGTGTCGCGAGCGCAAAAATCGCCCCCCCCGCGCCATTGGCACCGCGACGCCCGCGTCGCGGAAGGCCCGAGCACGCGATGGGGGCGTCGCGTCCCCATTCCCCCGTGCCTCATGCCCCAGTGCCCGTTAGGCTTCACCGTGCAGGCGCAAAAAAGCCCGGGCACACGGCCCGGGCTTAGTCTGAGAAACTTTTTCGCTTTCGTTTTCGCCGACGGGCTCAGCTCTTCTCCGTTTTCGCGCCCGACTTCTTCCAGCCATCGATCCCCGGCGCGTAGTGCTTCACGTTAGTGTAACCGAGTGCGACCGCCGCGCTGGCCGCCGCCCGGTAGGCGTTGCAGTACTCATTGCCGCAATAGGCGACAATGAGGGCGTTTTTGTCCTTCGGCAGCAGGGCGGCGAGTTTCTTGCCGTTGGCGGAAAAATCGATCGCCCCGGGGATGCGGCCTTCAGCGAAAGAGTCACTCCCATTCACATCGAGGACGGTGACGGCTTTCTTGGTAATCGCCGCCTGAAGATCAGCGTGCGAGATATCGGCCACTTTGCCCGAGCCGGCATAAACCGCGAGCGCGAGACAGAGCGAGGAGAGGAGGGTAACGAGTTTTTTCATGGAAGTCAGACTGTACTGGTCAGCGGACATTTCTCAAGTGCGCAAAAAAATCCGCTCCCCCGGGAAGTGCGGGCGGGGGTCGAACGGAGCGACGGATTCCTAACCGCCGGCGGGGTCACGACCAAAGGGCGCCAGCGAAAAGCGGCCCTCCTTTGGCAGCGTGTGCCCCGAGGCGCACGCGCTACCGGCCGCAATCCCTGCTCGGCCGCGTTAAAACCATACGCACCAAAAAGCGCGCCGCGCCCGTTGGGACGCTACGCCTTGGCAGGAAATCCCCTGCCGCCCCCGCAAACGACAGCCGGACACGACAGCTGGCTTTATAGCCGCTGCAGGTGAAACCCACCGTCCACGTCAAAGCACGCACCCGTCGAAAACGGAAAACGATCCTCCGCGATCGCGCGCACCGCTCGCCCGATATCCTCCGGTTTTCCCCAACGGCGAATCGGCGTAATGCTGCGCTCGTCGGTAATGATGAGCTTGTCGTATTTTTCCTTCACCCCGCCGGTCATATCGGTGGCGATCACGCCGGGGCGAATTTCATAAACGTTGATCCCGTCGTTCGCCAGACGGTCGGCGAAGAGCTTCGTCATCATCGCGAGCCCCGCCTTCACCATGCAGTAATCGCCGCGGTTGATCGACGCCGTATAGGCAGAAATCGAGGCAATGTTGACGATACGCCCGCGGAAGCCTTCGGCGTCGGTCGCCTGCTTCAGCATGTGTTTCGCGACGAGCTGCGAGAGGAAAAACGGCCCCTTGAGGTTGATCGCGAAGAGCCGGTCGAAGCTCTCCTCGCCCGCGTCGAGCAAATCGGCGCGCACCTTCGGAGCGACTCCCGCGTTGTTCACGAGTACATCGATCCGACCGAACTGCGCGACCGTCTCGGCCACCAATCGCTCGCGATCGGCTGCGACCGCCACGTCGCCTTGCACGATGAAGCCATCGCCACCTGCGGCCTTCACCAGTGCGAGCGCCTCGGCGGCCGCCTCAGCGTTGCCCGCATAATTGATCGCAATGCGCGCGCCCAGGCGGGCGAGTTCGATGGCGATTCCACGGCCAATGCCGCGCGATGCGCCAGTGATGAGAGCGGTTTTCGAAGGAGTCATGCGATTTGGAGAATCGTTAGATTTCGAGCAAAAGGTTCGAGAGTGACATCGCAACGTGTTCTTCGTCGCCCTCGGGTATCCTTTGCGCTGAGCGTCTTTCGAGCGACATCCGCGCCCGCCAATTGGCCAATCTTCTCCCGCGCAAATACCCCACCCGTTTCATTCAGAGTCCAGTGATCTCTTTCCGGATTAACAACAAGGCCTCCATTCTTAACTTTCTTCGCGTCCCACAGGAACGCATCAACATTCTTGATGTTGATTTGGTCAGCATCCTTCCGCCAAGTGAAACGTCCGGGAGCAAGCTTGTTTACTTCCATGGCGACGTCCTCCAAGTCCACGGTCTTGGCGTAGCTGCCGCATAGGAAAACGGCCAAAGTAACGAGTTCGTGGTTTGCGAATGACTTTCGAACTGCGCGGTTCATTTGAGCCATACAATTTTGATTTCCTTCTCCAGCGCCTTGAACTCCCGATCGCCCGTGACTAGTTCCGCCTTCTTTTCCTTCGCCAACGCTGCGGCAAAGGCGTCGGCCAGACTGATTTTGAAGCGGGCCTTGAAGTCGGCGGCGGTAGCGGCGAGCCCCCTCATGACCGGATGGAATTCAATCGGCAGGCTGTCTAGGATGTCGGCGGCCTGCACCCACGCTTCTGCGCCATCTTTTTTCAGCAGCGTGTATTTCACCTCCGCGTAATTCACCTCCGTCATATGAAGCAGCCGGTCGAGGCCGGCCGCTTTGTGAAGCAGATCCTTGACGGCGACCGCTCCTTCCTCACCGCGAAAGAAAGCCAGCAACGCATGCGAATCGAGGACGAAGGCCGCCATCTTATCTATCCTCCAGCTCACGCTCCGCCCGTTTATGCTCCGCCCATTCTTCGGCGAACGACTTGCCGCCGGGCTTGCGCTTCAAGAGACCGAAGCCGCGATCAATCGACCACTTGGTCACCGGTTTCAGGAGGATGCCTTCCGGCGTAGCCGTCACCACGGCGCGCGTGCCGTCCTCAATCTGAAACTCTTTCCGCAAACGGCGCGGGATGACGACCTGGCCCTTGGTCGTGAACCAAACGGTATCGGACACGGCTGGTGTGCTCATGGGGGGAACAGGAGTATCTAACTTTTATCCGTCAAATGAAAAATGTAAGAAATATTTGAAAACTCACACTTTAAAAATATTTCTGCGTCACCTTGCGACGGCCACCGCGCGTGCGACGCGCCGATCGGCGTGTCGGAGATTCTCGCCGCCACGCACAACGATTTTTGCGCCTCGTGGGCTAACTGGTCTGGGGAGGCTTCGGCGTCACCCCGTGACCTGCCGCAATGTGCGCCACAGAAATTCTCCCGCCGTTCATCGTGAACCCTCCGTCAAACGGATTCTCCGCGAGAAACAGCGGGGTATCGAGGTCCGCAAAATCAAACCCACCCTGCCCTGCCGCGAAACACGCCGACACGGTCATCGCCAGAATCGATTCGACGTTGCCGCCGATCATCAGCGCCAGCCCCGCCGATTTCGCGACCGCGACGATATCGAGCGCCGCCGCGACTCCGCCCTTCATCAGCTTGATATTAATCGCACCCGCCGCGCGCTCTGCCACCACCCGGCGCGCATCGTCCGCGCTGGTCACACTCTCGTCAGCCGCCACCAACCAACCCGATTCCTCCGCGAGTGACCGGGCCCCCGCGAGATCATCTTTCGCCAACCACTGTTCCAGCAACGCCGGCACAATGCCGCGCGCCTTCAACCCGCGCACGAGTTCGCTCGCCGCGGCTCGGGAGACACCCGCGTTACCGTCGAGAATCAGCGGCGAATCCGGCGCCACCTCGTAAATCGCACCCAAGCGTTCGAGATCGTGCGCCGGCCCGAGTTTTCCGCCCACCTTCACCTTGATCATGCGAATACCGCGCTTCCGAATGGCCCGCGCATTGTCCGCCGCCTCCGTCGCCGTGCCGGTCGTGACAGTCATGTCCGTCTCCAGCATCGTGCCCGCGCAGCCGAAGAATTTCCATAACGGCTCGCCTCGCTGCTTCGTGAGCGCGTCGAGCAGCGCCAGCTCAAACGCGCACTGCGCCGAACCGCACCACGCACCGCCGCGCCCGCGAAACTCCGCCGCGAGCCAGCGCCAGTCTTTCACCACGTAACCCGCGAGCCAGCGCCGGGCCCCGGCGAGCACGGCCAACGCCTGCGCCTGCGTCTCGCCGTTATAGGCAGGCAAGGGCGCCGCCTCGCCATAGCCGAGCGTGCCATCAGCCAACTCGAGCGTGACCACTACATTGTTTGCCGCCGCCTGCGCGCCCCCGGAAATCCCAAACGGCTCGAAGAGCGGAATATCGAGCGGCGTAACTTCAACGGACCGAATGGTCGGAAACGAGGGCGTGGACAGGTTCACCGTGCGAGGAGAAACATCCCGCCGGCCCTCTGCAAGTTTGGTCATGCCGCCCGCTCCCGCGTCTCCTTTTCACATGGAGATGACCGCACCGTCTTCCTCTCCTCGCGCCACCCGATGAAGCCCCCTCCTTCGCTTCGTCCTCCCAGTGCGCTGCTCGCGACAGTACTTCGATTCCACCTTGTCTTCGACATGAGCCGCCTGACGGCCTTTGGCAGGAGTCTGCTTGCGGGCGATTCAGGACCTAAAAATCGCCTGCAAGCAGGCTCCTACCCGCAGCCGGTTAAGCTCTTCTCGGAAATAAATTAGCATGACCATCCACCGCCTGCCCGTGGCGACCTTGATCGCATATCCAGTGACTTCGAGTCCGCCCAGAAAGCATCTCGATACCGGCGCGGAGCCCGCCGCCGAGCGCCGTCGATCGCCGAAAAAAATCGCCGAATCTTCCTGAAATCCAGACTCCGCACTTGTCGGGCACTATTCTCTCGCCACGCTTCGTTTTCACTCTCACCCCGACTTTCTACCATGGCCAAACTCAAAACGATCTTACTCGTCGCCAACGGCGACCTCCGCCAATCCGCCAACGAAGTCTGCTGGCCCGCGCAACACGCGATGGAGCAGACCCTCACCGCCGCCCTCGCCAAGCTTGGTTTTAAACTCGTCCGCGCCCACCCTTACAAAGCCGCCCAAAAGCACGGCTTCATCAGTTCTCAAAAAGAGGGCATGGAGGTCTTCGCCAGCCTCGATCCCAAGACCCCACTCATCGTCGCCGAGGCCGTCTGGCAATACTCGCACCATCTCCTCGCCGGCCTCATCTCGCATCAGGCCCCGGTTCTCACCGTCGCCAACTGGTCCGGCACGTGGCCCGGTCTCGTCGGCATGTTGAATCTCAACGGCTCCCTCACCAAAGCCGGCGTAAAGTATTCCACCCTCTGGAGCGACGATTTCTCCGACGATTATTTTCTCACCGGCTTGAAGGCCTGGCTCTCCACCGGCGTCGCCACGCACCAAACCGCGCATGTCAAACCGCTCGCAAAAGCGTCCGTCCCGCCAAAGGCCCGCGCGATCGCAAAAAAAATCGCCGCCAATCTTCGCCGCCGGAAATCCATTATGGGCATCTTCGACGAGGGCTGCATGGGCATGTATAACGCCATCATCCCCGACGAACTCCTCTTTCAAACCGGCGTGTACAAGGAGCGTCTCTCGCAATCCGCGCTCTACTACGCCGCTACGCAGGTGCCCGAAACCGAGGCGCGTGCCGTCTTCGACTGGCTCCGCGCGAAGGGCATGACATTCCACCTCGGCACCAACGAGGCCACCGAGCTCACCGAGCCGCAGGTCCTCTGGCAGTGTAAAACCTACGTCGCCGCCCTCCGCATCGCCGACGAGTTTGGTTGCGAGTCCATCGGCATCCAGTACCAGCAGGGCCTCAAGGATCTCCTCCCCGCCAGCGATCTGGCCGAGGGTATCCTCAACAACAGCGACCGACCGCCCGTGAAAAACGCCGCCGGGAAAGTTATCCGGCCCGGCCAGCCGCTCACCCACTTTAACGAAGTCGACGAGTGCGCCGGTCTCGACGGTCTCTTCACCCACCGCATCCACACCGCCCTCGGTCAGCCCGTCGAAAACACGTTGCACGATCTGCGTTGGGGTGCCCCCGATGCCAGCGGCACGACGGACGAGTATGTCTGGGTCTTCCTCATCTCCGGCAGCGCCCCGCCCGCGCACCACATCGACGGATACCAAGGCACCGACTCGCTGCGGCAACCTCCGATGTATTTCCGCCTCGGCGGCGGCACCGTGCGCGGCATCGCCAAACCCGGCGAAATCGTCTGGAGCCGTATTTTCGTCGAAGACGGCAAACTCAAGATGGACCTCGGCCGCGCCAAGGTCATCACGCTCCCGCTCGCCGAAACCGAACGCCGTTGGAAAGAGACGACCATGCAATGGCCCATCATGCACGCCGTGACCTACGGCGTCTCGCGCGACCAAATGATGGCCCGACACAAAGCCAACCACATCCAAGTCGCCTACGCGCACAGCGCCAAAGAAGCCGATCTCGCCTGCTACGCCAAAGCCGCCCTCGCCGCCGAACTCGGCCTCGAAGTCTGCGTGTGCGGCACCAAGGCCGACGGCAAAGCGTTCTGAGCAGGCCTCGCTAGCCCGCGTTTACCGGCAGCGGAATCCGCGGGGCTTTGGTATCTGTATCAACTACCCTAAGACAAAACGTTCACGCGTTCGGCCACCACCGATCGCATTCCCGTGTCACTAAAAAACAGTCGGGCTTGGGGAGCTCGCTCGCGCTGGCGACAACGCAGAGCGCACCTGAGTGGTGCACGTTGCGGCCCATGAGCGCCGTGAGCGGCGGTCGCGCACTCTACGGCGTGCGCTTCTGTTGCTTGCCCTTTCCACCATCCGGCCCGCCTCTCGGCGGCGGACCTCACCGGCTGAAAATCCAGTCTGGCGTGCCCCGCCAGAGCCGCGATGCCAACGGATAGTCGTCCGTCAGTACGCAATAGTAAGTGCCCGCGGGGAACTCCGGCGTTTTGCCCATGCGCCCGTTGCATTCGTCGAGATTGCCGCTGCCCGCGACATAGGCCCAGTCTTTGCCGAACGTTCCGCCGTGTGCGCCACCGGGACCATCGGGCCGAGCGCCCGCTTTCAAGCGATAGCTCGGCAGCGCACGTTTCAGTGCGGACGTCACATCGTTGGCGTCGGTCGGAATCCACGGACCGTAAGGGGGAAAACCATCCGCCGCCCAGCTGGCGAGCACCATCTGGAGTTTCCCGCCGGTGAGCCGCGTCAACAATACGGTCGGCATCCCATGATCGTGATACGCTCCGTTCGGCTGCACATGGGCGTGTTCCGTATCGATACCTAGATTGCGCCCGCCGCCGAGCGCCTCGTATTGACAACCAGTCGAGCGGTCCTCGTGCCGCTACTCGTTCGCACCGGGATCGAACACCACCCCGTTCACCGCCACGCCAAACGGCCCCATGCCCAATGGCGTCGTCGTCGCCGCGCGCTGCGGACTCATCGGCACCACCAACACATAACGCTGCGCCGCGATCATATTCGGGTTCCCGCGCCCGGGGAACCTCCCCGTAGCATGATCGGGAATACCGTTGGCGCGAATGACCCGTTTCGCTCCCTCGACAGTGATCGAGACTTCCGCCGCCACCGCAGGCGCGGGCACCGTAGTCAGCGACCTGTGACCGGGATGCGCGAGCGCGACGGTGGTCGTGGCGAGCAAAACAAAAAAAGCTGCGATAGTTTTCATGGATGAGACGTGAGAGATTTTCCGGCGGGCGCGGCCGACACCGTCGAATCGGTGAGGGTCCGTAGAAACGCCACCAACGCGCGCTGCTCCCCTGCCGTCAGAGCGAGGCCGACCGCGGGGTGCTTCGCGAGATTCGGGTCGAGCGTCGCCGCGCGTTTCACGCCGTGGTCGTAGTGCGCGATCACGTCCTCGAGCGTCGCGAGGCGGCCGTCGTGCATGTAGGGCGCAGTCACGGCCACATTGCGCAGCGACGGGGTTTTAAACTTGCCCGCGTCGGTTTTTTTACTGGTCACGAGTGCCCGGCCACCATCGGCACTGACAAGATCGAGTCCGTTGCTGCGCAGCCCGAAATCCGTGAACAACGCGCCGCCGTGACAATGAAAGCAATCTGCGCCGCGCCGCCCGCGCGCTGGATCGTATTCCGACACGAAGAGCGCGAAGCCCACCTTCTCCTCCTCGGTCAGCTTGGCCGCGCCGCGCAGCGAGCGGTCGAACTTCGAATCCGCCGCGATGAGTGTCAGCAGAAATTGCTCGAGCGCTAGGTCGACGCGGTCCGCCGTGATGTCCGGCGAGCCGAAGGCCTCCGCAAATTTGCCACGCAGCCCGGCGTCGCGGTTCAGTTCCGTCGTGACGACCTCGAGATCCGCTTTCATCTCGATCGGATTCGTCATCGCCGCGCGCACCTGGTCGCGGATGCGCGGCTTGCCGCCGTCCCACCCGTAGCCCGGGCTCCACACGAGATTGAAGAGCGGCATGGAATTGCGCGTGCCGCGGACACCGTCGACGCCCGCGCTCGTCGCCTGCCCGTCGGCAAACGCCAACTCCGGCGCGTGGCAGCTCGCGCAGCTCTGGATTCTCCCGGCCGAGAGCCGCCGGTCGTGGAAGAGCTGCTCGCCCAGCGCCACGCCTTCCTGCGTGAGCGGATTGTCCGCCGGGAGTTCCGGCTGCGGAAATCCCGCCGGCACGACAAACGGCCGCGGCGTTCCGCGGGGCGTTTCATTCGCCCGCTCCGCCGCCCCCTTTTCTGTCGCCACAGCGGCCGGCGGCGTGGTCGTCGGCTTCGCTTCGAGAAAAAACCACGCCCGCTCCATCGCCTTCGTGAGCTTGGTGGCGAGCGCGTCGTCTTCGGCGGAGTGTGTCGTCTCGCTGCCGTCGTCGGCCGCGAGCATGTGGCCGCCCACCGCCTTGCCCAGATCGAGCGCGAGCGAGACCGTCGTCGGCCCCGCCACCGTCAGCAGCGACACAAACCCCACGCGCATCACGCGGGGATCGGTCCCGAGGTGGTAGGAGAAACCGCGCTCCTCGCCCGCCGGTTTCGCCGGCCCCGTCGCGCTCCCGCGCCAGCGTCCCTCGATCGCCGCAAACACGTAGCCGCCCGCCCAGCCCCAGTGCAGACCGTTGACGATGGGGTTCAAGGGATGCCGCGCCGGCCACTGCCCCGGATCGCCGTGGTTCACTACCGCCGGCAACCCGAGCTGAAATTCTAACCCGTGATAATCGCCGTCAGGGACGTTGCGGAGCGTCAGCGCGAGCCGACCCGACTCCGCATCGAGCAAACCGTATTCGCCGTCGAGTTGCACCGTGCCGCCCTCGGCGCGCGTGAGCACGACCCCCGCCACAATCGCCGCAAACCGCGTCAAGCGCACCGTCTGGCCAGTCGCCCCGGCCAATTCCGCCGACGGCACCGCGACCGGCACACCCCGCCAGCGCAACTGCACTTCCATCCGCAGCTCCGCCGCGCCCAAGGGAGAGCACAGGAGGAACAGGAGGAACACGCAGCGCATAGGCAGAAGATAAGGCACTGAGGTTAAGCGAATGTAAGCCGAACGGATGAGAATTGTTAAACTCACGTTAAGCTCTCGACGGTTGCACGCGCCGCGACAACTCCCCAAAACTCCGCCCGATGAATTCCGCCGCCCCCGACACCGGCCGCACGCGCCTGCTGATGATCGATGACGACAAAAAACTTTGCCGTCTCGTCACCACCTATCTTGAGCCGCTCGGTTTCGATGTCACCGCCGTGCATGCGGGCCCCGAGGGCGTCGAGCGCGCCACCGCCACCGGCCCCGCCGCCCCGCACGCGCTCATTCTCGATGTGATGCTCCCCGGCATGGACGGCTTCGAGGTCCTGAAACGCATCCGCCAAAAATCTACCGTGCCTGTACTCATGCTCACGGCGCGTGGCGACGAAACCGACCGCATCGTGGGCCTCGAAGTCGGCGCGGATGATTACCTCCCGAAAACGTTTTCCACCCGCGAACTCCTCGCCCGACTCCGCGCCGTCCTCCGCCGCAGTGCACTCAACGCCACCGTCACCGCCAACGCCGAGGCTCCGCCCAAGGAAGTCGTCGTGGGCGATCTCCGGCTCAATCTCGACGCCCGCTCCGCCGTGCTCGGCGCCGAGCCGCTCGTGCTCACGCCGGTTGAGTTTGATCTACTCGCGAGTCTCGCGAAGGCGAAGGGGCGTATCAAATCCCGCGAGGCGCTCCTCGATGAAGCGCGCGACCGCAACTACGACGTGTTCGACCGCTCGATCGACGTGCACATTTCGTCGCTCCGCAAAAAGCTCCACGACGATGCGAAGGAGCCGCGCTTGATCCGCACCGTGCGCTCCGCCGGCTACATGATGGTCGCACCGGATTTGTAAACCCAAGCGCGGACCGGGCGGTCCGTGCAGCGCTCAGTTGCAGACTTGATAATTATTAAACTTGTCTGACAATCCCGCGTATGAACCGAGTCCCCTACCCCGGGCTCCGCGGAGCATTCGCGACCCTGCTATTGGCCTCCGCATCCCTCGAAGCCCAATTCACGGCCACGCCGAAGACCGAGACTGCCAACACCGTTCCGGCCCCCACCAGTGAACTCGTCGAACTCTCGCCCTTCGTGGTCAGCTCGAACAAGGACACCGGCTACCAAGCCAGCTCCACCTTGGCCGGCACCCGGCTCAATACGCCGGTCAAGGAGCTCGCCGCTTCAATTTCCATCTACACCAAAGATCTGATCGAGGACCTCGGCGCCACCAGTTCGTCGGATCTGCTCATCTTCGCGACCGGCATGGATGCGGCGGGTGCGGGCGGTAATTTTTCTGGTGCCAATAACGACATCAACGAGGCCCGCCCCAACGGCAACGCCGCCCGCATTGACCCACAGGGCAGCAGCCGTTCCCGCGGTCTCGCCTCCCCGACGTTTACGCGCGGCTATTTCGCCACCTCGATTCCGTTCGATTCCTACAACACCGGCACCGTCACCGTGAACCGCGGCCCCAACGCCGCTCTCTTCGGCGTCGGCAGCGCCGCGGGCATTGTGGACACCGCGCTCCTCGATCCGGAGTTTCGCGGCAACAAGCACTCAGTCAGTTTCCGCTACGGGAACAACTCCAGCCAGCGCACCAACACCGACTTCAATTTCGTGCTCGTGCCGCAGAAAGCCGCGTTCCGACTCGCCCTGCTCCGCGACCGCGAAGAGTTCAACCAGCGCCCGGCCTTCGAGGAAAAGAAACGCGTTTACGGTGCGCTCACCATCAAGCCCACGCAAACCACGACGATCCGCGCCAATTTCGAAACGGGCAACACTTCGGCCAACCGCCCGCTGATTTCCGTGCCCTACAATAGCGTTCCGACGCCATGGTATGCCGCCGGACGCCCCAGCTACGATTGGCGCTTCTTCGACGACCCCGTCAACGCCGCCGGCCCCCACGGCACCGCCACCGAGGGATTTTTCTTCAGCAACTCGATCTCCCTCGGGCCGACCTTCGTCTACAGTAACCCCACCGACCGGCAGCTGTCGCTCGCGTTCATGTCCACCACGCCGAGCACGACTGTCAACGCCGCCAATGCCGTCAAGACGCAGGTCTTCAATCCGGTCGCCAACCGCAACCTGATCACCGACTCGATCCGGTTTCTGCATACACAGAATATCTTCGATTTCCCGGCCGGTTACTGGACTGCGGCCAACGTCCCGCGCGGGCAATTGCCCGGCTTTGTTCCCGCCGGGATCAAAGCGCAGGGCTTCACCGACTACTCCGCGTTCGACTGGAAAAACCGCCTGATCGACGAGTCCTCCCGCCAAGACGAGTCGTTCCGCACGTTTAACGTCCGCCTTGAGCAGAGCTTCTGGGAGAACCGGGCCGGCCTCGAACTCGCCTACGATGTCCAACGGGCAGATCGACGTTCGCGGAATTCCTTCTTCTCGATCAACAACGCCAACCATATCTTCCTCGACACCTCGGTTACGCTCCCGAATGGCCAGGCCAATCCCAACTTGGGCCGGCCCTACGCCGTCTACGGCCTTTCGAGCTGGCGCGAGCGGTTCGAAGAGCGCGAGGCCGGACATGCCACCGGTTTCCTGCGCTACGATTTCAAGGAACTGAACAAAGGCTGGACGCGCTGGCTCGGCCGGCACTCGCTCACCGGCCTTTACGAAGAGAGCCGCGTCAACCTCCTCGACCAGCGCCCCGTTACTTCCACCCTCGGCGAGGCCCTCGACGCTTCCACGACGGGCGACCTCGGGATCAATCTCCGCCGGCCCGCCATCATGGTTTACATGGGGCCGTCGATCATCGGAAACAACAACCCGCTCCGTCTCGAATCGATCCGCACGCCCGGCATCGAGGCCGGTCCGCTGATTCCCGTGAGCTATTTCAAGCGCAACGGCGATGCCACCGATCCGGGCAGCTTCGTCTCCGCCCCATCCACCCTCATCGACATCGCCGGCCCCGGCACCGCCTCGCGCGAAGTGATCAAGTCGCAAGCCTTCGTGCTTCAAAGCAACTGGCTGCTCGATCATCTCATCACCACTCTCAGCTGGCGCCGCGACGAGGATTTCTCGGCCAACACCAGCACCGCCTACACGGTCAACCCCGCCAACCGGCTCGATCCGGGCAAAGCGCACTTCGGGTTCGGCAATTTCGCTTTGTTCAACGGCCGGCCGCCACCTTTTGCCGCCAAAGAAATCAAAAGCTGGGGCGGAGTCTTGCGCTGGCCGCAGAAATGGCTGCGCCTGCCGGCGGGCAGCGACGTGAGCGTCTTCGCCAACCGCTCCGAAAATTTCACGCCGCTCGGCGGACGCATCAGCCCGTTCGGCGTCAGCTGGGCGTCGCCCCAGGGCGAGACCAGGGAATACGGCGTAAATCTCTCCACGCTCAACGACAAGTTTTCCATCCGCATCAACCGGTTCGAAACCGCCATCAAGGGCGCGAGCTACAGTTGGAGCAATTTCACCGCGGCCACCGTCAACAATATCTTCGGTGCGGCCGCCGCGTGGGCCGTCGAGGGCAACATCAACCCGGTGATGGCCGCGCAGCGCAATGCCGACATCGCGACGTTGTTCGCACCGCTCCCCGCCAATTACCGCGATCTGCACAATTTCCGCATCACGGGCACCGCGCCAAACATCGCGGTCTCGGGTATTCTGAATACCGGCCTCTCCGGCGCGACGGACACGACCGACACCACCGCCAAGGGCCTCGAGGCCGATCTGGTTTTCAATCCAACGCAGCGTTGGCGCATCCTGCTCAATGTCGCCAAGCAAGAAACCGTGCAGAGCAATTCACTGCCGTTCATGAAGAGTTTCGTCGCGCTGATGAAGCCCACGTTCGACAAACTCGCGAGCACGCCGCGCGGCAACTACCCGACCGGCTACGTCCCGGGCACGCCGCTACCCGCCAATACGCAAACCTACGGCCAATGGCTCGATGCCAATCTCTACGTGCCGCTCGCCACGGTGCTCGCCACCGAGGGCAGCGTGAGTGCCGAGCAGCGCAAGTGGCGCGCAAATCTTGTGACCAACTACGCGTTCGGATCCGAACCGTTCTTCGGCCTGTCGCTCAAGGGCTGGGCCGTCGGCGGTGGCGTGCGCTGGCAGGATAAATACGCGCTCGGCTACCCGACCGTTCGCAAACCGGACGGAGGCGTCATCACCGACATCGCCAATCCGTATTGGGGTTCGGCTGACACCAACGTCGATCTCTCGGCCAGCTACAGCCGGTCGGTCTTCCAAAATCGCATCAAATGGAAAGTGCAGCTGAACGTGCGTAATGCCATCGGCAGCGACTCGCTCCTGCCGGTCACAATCCAACCGTGGGGCGACGTCGCCACCGCGCGTCTCCCTCCGGAGCGCCGCTGGTATCTCACGAACACGTTTAGCTTCTAAGCATCATGCTCGCGATTTGTCGTTTTCGGCCCGGCCGGTCGCCGGGCAGTCCTCCCACCGGGCGGATCTGCCAATTGCTCCTGGCCACTCTCTGCGTAGCAGCATCGGTCTGCGCCGCCGATCTGCCCCGCACGTTCGCCATCGACGCGCAGGGCCTGGCCGAGGTGCGCGCCCGGCACGCGCGCGTCGACGCCACCGCTATCCGCGACGTTACTGCCCTCCGCGCCGCGGCGGACCAGCTCCTCGACCTCAAACCCGCCTCGGTGCTCGACAGCCCGGGCGTTGCTGCGAGCGGAGACCGTCACGACTACTATAGCACCGGCCCGTATTGGTGGCCCGACCCGAGCAAGCCCGACGGCCTGCCTTATCTGCAGCGCGACGGTGTCGTGAATCCCGAAAGCCGCACCAGTGGCGACATGCTGGCTTTCCGTCGCACGTGTGAGTCGGTGCGCACGCTCGCGCTCGCCTTCTTCTTCACCGGCGACACGCGCTACGGGCAGAAAGCCGCGCAGCTCACACGCGGGTGGTTTCTCGATTCAGCGACGCGCATGAATCCGAATTTTCAGCACGCGCAGGGCATTCCCGGCCGCAGCCCCGGCCGGGGCACCGGCTTGATCGAGGCACGGCATCTGATGTTGCTCAACGACGGCCTCGCGCTCCTAGCCGGATCGACAACCTGGCCCGTCGCCGACGCCGACGCACTCCGCTCGTGGCTCGAGGAGTTCTACCGGTGGCTCAGCACGAGCAAGAACGCCACCGAAGAAGCGGCAGCCGAAAACAACCACGGTTCGTGGTTTGCCGCGCAACGCGCTCATCTCGCTTTGGTGCTCGGCCACACCGACGACGCAAAGCAGATCATCACCGCCGTTCGCGACGTGCGCCTGCCCCGCCAAATCGAGCCCAACGGGAGTCAGCCGCACGAGCTGCGCCGCACGCGGTCGCTCAACTACGTTCTGTTCAATTTGGAGGCCCTGATCCTGATTGCCCGCCTCGGCGAACACGTGGGAGTCGATCTTTGGAAGTTCTCCACGCCCGACGGCCGCAGTCTCCGCGCCGCACTCCGTGTCGCCGCGCCATATGTCGATCCGCAGAAGATATGGCCGAAGAAAGACGTCAGCGAAGAGAACCGAACGCGCGTCCTCCCCTTGTTGGTCGAAAAGTTGCGCCACGGAGAGAATCCGGCCTCCCGCGAATTGCTCCGTCGTTTCGGCGACCAGCCGGCCGGAGGCGAATTCTGGCGACTCTGGTCCCCCCGCGCGCCGTGACCGGACATGGTCACAGGTGCGGTCCTGACAGCCGGCCGGAATTCATTTCACCAGATAAAACTCCACGAGGACTGTCCCGGTTGTGTTGTTTCGACCGCTCACTTGCACGGTGTAGTTGGTGCCGGCGGGCAACGTCGTGAGCAGCGCCGCGTCACGACTACCGGGTTCGAAAGCGAACGCACCGGCCGCGGCCGCAGTGGCGGTCACCTGCGCCGCATTCGTCGCGGTGCCCCAGTTATCGTTGGTCGCGATGGGATCGTTGCCTCGGTAGAGCGTAAGAACGGGATCGGCGAGCGCATCGGTGACACCAAACTTGCCGAGTGCGGGTCCGGCGGCGCGGATGAGGAGACCCGCGGCGCCGTTGCCACCAACCGCGATGCCAGGGATCAAAATCGAGTCACCGGTGCCCACAAACGCGCGGGCCGAGGCGTTGGCGAGGCGCGCGGCGGTGCTACCCGCGCCGGTGTCGTAGATTTCCACGAGAGCGACGCCGCTCGCGCCGGCGACGGCGGAGGAAATTTGCGCGGTGTAGTCGGCGGCGGGGAAGTGACCAACAAGGGCGGCGTCGCGGCTGGCGGCGGGCAGGGCGAAGGCACCGGTGGCGGCAATGGCGGCGGCGTCGGAGGCGAGCCAGTTGTCGTTAGTCTGCAGGACCGATGGGCCGCGGCGCAATTCGAGGAACGGATCAGGGAGGAAACCGGTGACGCCGAAATTCGTCAGCGCGGGGCCAACCCCGCGCACGACAAGTTGCTTCGATCCGCCGGTGACCACGAAACCGAGGATGGGCGTGCCGGCGGTGCCGCCGACGGCAGCTCGGGCTGAGAGGTTAGTGATCGTCGCGTCGCCGGCGGGCTCGGCGCTGAGCGAGCGGGTGAGCGCGGCGGCGAGTCCGGTTTGCAAACGGGCAAGGGTGGCGGGTTGCGCGCCGGCGAGGTCCGTCGTCTCGGATTGGTCGGCGACGATGTCGTAGAGCTGATCGGCGGTATTGCCGATGCGGACGAGTTTCATGCGACCGTCGAAGTGGGCAAAGTTAGCCGTCGTCGCGATCGTGAAGGAGCGGTCGAGGGTCGCGCCGCCGGTGCGGAGCTGATTCCACACATTCACGCCCTCGAGCGGGAGCGCATTGCGCGGCGTGACACCGACAGCGGCGGCGATCGTCGGAAACAGGTCGTGCGCCGGAAAAAATTGCTCGCTGGTGGCACCAGCGCGAACGACACCGGGCCAGCGGATGATGGCGGGCACGCGGATGCCGCCGTCGTAGACGTTGCCCTTGGCGAGGCGCAACGGGGCGTTGCGCGCAGGCGAGTTCATCGCGCCGCCATTGTCGGAGACGTAGATGATGAGTGTATCGTTATTGAGACCCTGCGCAGTGAGTTCCGCGAGGATGACACCGATGCCGTTGTCGAGGCTCTCGAGCATGGCGGCGAAGGTCTGCGCATCGCCGATAAGGGACGGGTAGTTCGCCTTCAGGTTTTCGGGCGCGGAGTAGGGATCGTGCGGGGCGTTGAAGGTGACGACGTGGAGAAACGGCTTGGCCTTGTCACGGGCGCGCAAGAGGCGGACTTCCTCGGCGGCGATCAAGTCGGTGGCGTAGCCTTCCTCGATGAGCGTTGTGCCGTTGCGCTGCCAGTCGATCTGTGGATTGGCCCCGGCGACGCTACGGTGCGTGTAGTAGTCGATGGCTGGCCCGAGGTGGCCGTAAAAGCTATCAAAACCCCGCGCGTTGGGGCGGCGGGCCGCGCTGGTCGAGCCGAGGTGCCACTTCCCGGTGAGGGCGGTCTGATAACCGGCGGCGCGGAAGGTTTCGCCGATAGTATGCTCGAGGAGCGACATGCCGTCGTCGTTTGGGGCGAACTGTGCGCGAATGCCCTGCTGAAATGCCGAACGTCCGGTGTAGAGCGAGGCGCGCGTGGGGCTGCACACGGGCCAGGCGTAGTAGCGCATGAGCTCAGTGCCGCTCTGGCGTAGCGCATCAAGATTGGGCATACGCGCCGGACTGCCGCGCCATGGCACATCACCCCAGCCCTGATCGTCCGTGACGATCAGGAGGACATTGGTTGGCGCCGCAACAGCCACGACGGCCGAGAGGAGTGACAGAGCAAACAGGAAGAAAGCAGGGAGGCGAATCATGGCGGGATGGGAAAAGGGTCCGAAGCGGTTCAAGGAACGACGTAGAGCTCAACCAAGGCGGTGCCGGTGGTGCCGCCGACCCCGCTTATTACAGCGGTATAGGCGCCCGGAGGCAGGGTTGTGACGATGGCGGCATCCCGGCTACCGGCCGGCAACGCAAAGGCCCCGACCGCAGAAGCGGTCGCCGCAATTTCAACGGCATTCGTTTGGGTGCCCCAGTTATCGTTCGTCGCGAGCGCTGTTGCACCGCGATAGAGCGTGATCGTGGGATCTCCGAGCACTCCGGTCACGCCGAGCGTCGAGAGGGCCGGCCCGACGGCGCGGATGAGGAGACGAAGCGAACCGGTGCCACCTATCACGAATCCGGGGATGAGCACGCTCTCACCGGTGCCAACGAAGGCGCGCGTGCTGGCGTTGATGACGTTCACCGTCGAAGACGTGGACGCATCGTAGATTTCAAGCAGGGCAACGCCGCTGCCTCCATCCGTGGCGGCCACCGGGGCGCTGTAAGCTCCCGCCGTAAGCGTCGAAACAAGTGCGGCATCTTTGCTCACGGCAGTCAGGGCAAACGCGCCGGACGAGGCGATCGTCGCGGCATCGGCGGCGAGCCAGTTATCATTACTGGCGAGCGTGGTGGCACCACTCACGAGGCTAAGTCGTGGATCAGTGAGCACGCCGGTGACACCGAAACCCACCAACGTCGGGCCGACGGCGCGAACAAGCATCTGCTTCGTGCCCGGGCCGCTGAGCACGAATCCGGGTATCGGCGTGCCGGCGGTGCCACCGAGCGAGACGCGCGTCGCGATGTTAATCAGTCGGGCCGTGCCGCTGGTGCCGACCGCCGCGGTCGCCACAGCAGTGCTGCCCACACCCGAAAGGCCACCGGCACCGCGCGTGTCATAGGTGGCGAGCGCGGAGAGCGTCACCCGGTAGTGGGAGGCAATGGCTGTCGTGGAATAGCTCGTCGTATCTCCGCCCGCGCTCGTGATGGCCGTGGCGCCAGCGAGGGCCGACCACGTCGTGGCATCAGGGGAAGTTTCGATCTTGTAGGTCGCACCCTCGACGGAGGACCACGTGATCGCAACAGTTCCGCCGGCATTCGCCGCCGTCACCGAAATCGGCGAGGCCTGACTCGCGCGGACAAACTCGGTGACGGTTTCGGCAATGCTCGCCACATTTCCACCGGCCGGAGCGCCGAAGAAAGACCGGCCGACCATGTTGGGAAACTTCGGCGTGCCATCCAACTCGATCGTCAGAAAATAGGCCCACGTGCCGTTGGGAAATTCCGGCGTCACGCAAAAACGGACGTTATACTCATTCAAGTCGAAGTCCGTGCCCGCGACCTTACCGAGGTCTCCAAGGTAATCGTAATCTTCGAGGTATTTCCCCAATGGAAACGCCGTGCTGACGACCGGTCCGTGGACATTCGACACCAGCGCCGCGCTACGATTCTGAGCGCGGGCGGCCCAGGCCGGCAGTGTCGTGCGGCCGGTGGCGGCGAGATTCGTCGTGCCGTTGGCACCATCGCGTTTCACATAGCCGGGAACCATCCGGCGAACCCCGCTGGCAGAGTTCATCGGCGATGCGTAACCGTAGGGACCATACACAGGCAGGCCATCAGCGAGCCACGCGACGATCGGCGAATGTCTCGTCACAGGAGTCGTGCTCTCCGTGTAGAGCTTGGTGGTGGTGTTGAAGTCGACATGGTCACCGAGGGCAAAACGCACGGCCGGGGCGTTGGCGTGGTAGTGATGGCTCGTCATCGCCTGATGGGCAAAGGCGGGATCGAAGGTCACACCCTCATTGGCGTAGGCTTCCCGGTTCCATACCCCATCTCCGCGCCCACCACCCGTCGGCGCACCATCCACACCGGTCGCGTTAATGTAGGAAAAAGTATCGCGATTGTCGTAAGCGGCCACGCCGTCGACGAAATAGCCGATTGGGCCGGCACCGGTGAGGGTCTTGGTGGCCGGAATCGTCGGGAGGCGCGGGAATCGGTAGAGCGTGCCCGAATTCGCCGGATAACTCGGGAACGCCTGCGTGTGCGCGGCGTTGCCATACCACGGCCCCATGACGTGCGTGCCGAGACCGGAGGTGCGCAGATACACCCAGCTATCCGAAGACGAAACCTGGATCACGCC